>JGI2924J29684_1078735_pt1 | contig 149556 bp, 131 predicted proteins | sample BenlonsequencITS_FD_29684 | JGI IMG/M metagenome (IMG submission 29684) | reverse complement strand
GGCCGACCGCGGCAGCAGCTTGTCCAGCCGCTGGCGCAGGTCAGCGAGATCATAGGGTTTGCCGAGATAGGCGGCCGGCGCGAGCGGCAGCACGGTGCGCACGCTGGCGGTATCGGTACGGGCACTGATCAGCACGCAGGGCAGGCGCTGGGTCGGACCATGGCGACGCAGCTCGCGCAGCAGCTGGCGCCCGTCGAGCCCGTCCAGTTCGCCATCCACGATCAGCAGGCTGGGCGCCTGCCGCTTGCACGTCGCCAGGGCGGCATGGCCATCGGCCGCCGGTTGCACACGCATGCCGGGCCTCAGCTGGCGCACCAGCTGACAAAGTTGGTCCGCACGCCACGGTTCGTTGTAGGCGACCAGTACGAAGGAGACTTGGGCCGAGATGCTCACCGTGGTACTCGCTGGGGAGACGACTGCTACCGGATGGCAGGTCGACAATTGCAGCGCGTCGACTAATGCGACGCGCTGCGGGGGCGAGCGATTCTGACCGGAGGAGAACGCGACAGCCAGCCCCTGAGACCGACTGTCGCAGGGGCATCAAATGCCCATGCAGAGGTACTTGATCTCCAGGTAGTCCTCGATGCCGTACTTGGAGCCCTCGCGGCCGAGGCCGGACGACTTGACCCCGCCGAACGGCGCCACCTCGGTGGAAATCAGCCCGGTGTTGATGCCGACCATGCCGTACTCCAGCGCCTCGGCGACGCGGAACACGCGGCCCAGATCGCGCGCGTAGAAGTAGGAGGCCAGGCCGAACTCGGTGTCATTGGCCTTGGCGATCGCGTCGGCCTCGTCCTTGAAGCGGAACAGCGGCGCCAGCGGGCCGAAGGTCTCTTCCTTGGCCACCTTGGCACTGTCCGGCACGTTAACCAGCACGGTCGGCTCGAAATAGCTGCCGCCCAGCGCATGGGCCTGGCCACCTGCCACCAGCCGCGCGCCCTGGGCCACCGCGTCCTCGATATGCTCGCGGACCTTGGCGGCAGCGCGATCGTCGATCAGCGGACCGAGATCGGTACCCTCCTCCAGGCCATTGCCAACCCGCAGCTTGGCCACGGCCGCCTGGAATTTCTCGGCGAAGGTGTCGTACACGCCGTCCTGCACATAGATGCGGTTGACGCAGACGCAGGTCTGCCCGGCATTGCGGTACTTGGACTGCACGGCACCCTTCACCGCCTCGTCCAGATCGGCATCGTCGAAGACAATGAACGGCGCGTTGCCGCCGAGCTCCAGCGAGACCTTCTTGATGCCCGGCGCGCACTGCTCCATCAGCTTGGCGCCGACCTCGGTGGAGCCGGTGAAGGAGATCTTGCGTACCTTGGGGTTGGCGGTCAGCTCGTTGCCGATGTCGCCGGCCGAGCCAGTCACCACGCTGAGCACGCCCTTGGGAATGCCGGCGCGCTCGGCCAACTCGACCATCGCCAGCGCCGAGAACGGCGTCTGCGAAGCGGGCTTGATCACCATGGTGCAGCCGGCTGCGAGCGCGGGGCCGGCCTTGCGGGTGATCATCGCCGCCGGGAAATTCCACGGGGTGATCGCCGCGGTCACGCCGATCGGCTGCTTGATGACGATGATGCGTTTGTCTTTCTGGTGCCCGGGAATGGTGTCGCCGTAGATGCGCTTGGCTTCCTCGGCGAACCACTCGATGAACGAGGCGGCGTAGGCGATCTCGCCCTTGGCTTCGGCCAGTGGCTTGCCCTGCTCCAGCGTCATCAGCCGGCCGAGGTCGTCCTGGTTCTCCATCAGCAGCTCGAACCAGCGACGCAGCTTCTGCGAACGCTCCTTGGCGGTCAGATCACGCCAGGCCGGCAGCGCGCGCTCGGCGGCATCGATGGCGCGGCGGGTTTCCGCAGCGCCCATCTTCGGCACCGTGCCGAGCGTTTCGCCGGTGGCCGGGTTGTTCACGCTGATGGTCTGGCCGCTGTCGGCATCCAGCCAGGCACCATCGATATAGGCCTGCTGACGGAACAGAGCGGTGTCTTTGAGTTGCATGGCAGTCTCCTCGGGCATCGTAGCGGCAGGCCCGCTGCGGAAAGTTTGGCTGATACGACGCTCATCTGAACCGTCCTTCGCCGCCCGGTTCCTGTCGCCGCATTGCACTGCGAACGGCCATGCTAGGACCGCAGCCACTGGCCCGGCAAGCTCATGACGCATGACGTTGTCGCGCCATTGACCAGCCTGATACATCGCACGGCCTGTCACGCCTTGTTACCCAAACCCTACTACTGGCCGGGGTATAGTTGCGCGCGAGCGGCCTCGGCCGCCGATAACCAAGGATCGATAAGGAGTTACCGTGAAAGCATTGATGACAGGCGCCGTGGCCGCCGTCCTGCTGGCCAGCACTGCCGTCCAGGCGCAGATGAAACCGGAAGAGATGGTCGAAACCCGCCAGGCCGGCTACCAGTTCATGTCGTGGAACATGGGCAAGATCAAGGCCCAGGTAATCGACGGCAAGGAGCCCTACGATCAGGCCAAGGTGGCTGCGGCCGCCAATGCCATCGCCGCCATCGCCAACGCCGGCATGGGCAGCCTGTACAGCCCGGACACCACCACCGAGCAGCTGGGCAAGGCGACTCGCCTGAAGCCTGAGTTCTTCCAGAACCTCGGCGAAGCCGGGCAGATCGGTCGCAACTTCACCGCCGCCGCCAACCAGCTCGCCAAGGTGGCCGCAGAAGGCGATCAGGCCGCGATCAAGAAGGCCTTCGGCGACGTCGGCGGTAGCTGCAAGTCCTGCCACGACAAGTTCCGCGCCGACTGATCAGGCGCAGCCAGCCGACACCTGCCGGTCGGCTGGCTTACCAGTCCAGGCTGGGCGCCACCGCCGCCGGCTCAGGCCGCAGCCAATCCCCCACCGCCTGCACGCCCCAGACGCAAGCCGCTCCCAGCGCGATCGCCAGAACCGCCGCGGGCAGCGAGCCACCCCGCGCATTCTGCTGGGACGGATGCTCGCGCTGCGTCCGCCCCGCGATCATCGCCCGCACCAATGGCCGGCGCATCACCAGCGTGTAATAGATGATGGCTGCGATGTGCATGCCGATCAGCACCAGCAGCAGCCACTTCGCCTGCCGATGCAGGCCGCTCAGCGCGCTGCCGGTCTCGCTGCTGATCAACGCATGGAGCGGGCCCTGAAAGGCGATGTCATCGGTTGCCATCAATCCGCTGGTCACCTGAAAGGCCACCAGCAGCAGCATGGCCAGCACCGAGAACGCGCCGAGCGGATTGTGCCCGGCTTCGCGCCAGTTGCCCTGTAGATAGTCCTTCACGCCAACCGTGGCAGCGAAGATCCGCGACCAGCGGGCGTACGTCGAACCGACGAAGCCCCAGATCAGGCGGAACACCAGTAGCCCCAGCACCAGCAGGCCGAGCCGGCCATGCCAGGGCATCAGACTGCCGCCGACCCAGCCCGAGACGATGGCCGCGATAACCGCCCCGGCGAACAGCCAGTGAAACAGCCGCAGCGGCGCGTCCCAGAGTTTGATATGGCCCGACATCTCCATCCCCTCGCCATCCGAACACCCACGGCCCCCGGCCGCGACACGCAAGGGTACCAGCCGGCCCAGTGACAGGCAGCTGCGAAAAAGCCGCACCTGGGCGTATCCGCCCGGCCGCACCAGCATGGACGCCCGTCAACGACATGCGTATGATTGCGCCCCGCAACGCATCCGTAGCTCAGCTGGATAGAGTACTGCCCTCCGAAGGCAGGGGTCGTGGGTTCGAATCCCGCCGGATGCGCCATATATAGTCGTTTCGAGTGCCGCTCGAAGCGCTCCGCAAAAGCCCGCTCGCTGCGGGCTTTTGCGTTTCTGCAGGTCCGTCAGCGATCAGCAGATCACCTGCCAGCAACGATCGGCCGGCGCAAGGCAAACCTGCCGCGCGACGTCACCGAGCCGCCTCAACCTGACCTCACGCTCGTTTTAGACGCATCCGTCGGGTGTTCTGTGAACCCGTTCACCGAGCCTGCACGACAACTGAACTTCAATGCCTCGCTCAGGTCGCGCCATGCGCACCTTGCCCCCACACACGACTTCAAGGAGGAAATCGCGTGCCCGTGCGCTATTACGCCCTCGTTTCGCTCATCGCCGCCGCGCTGCTCGCCGGTTGCACCGGCAACTACAAATTCGACGATGACCACTATCGCCCGCTGGGTGATCCGCAAGCCTTGAATCGCGGCAAGTAACCGCAAGGAGCGACACGACCATGGAACTGGTCTTCGATATGGTGGGCGCCCAGCAATTCGTGCCCGGGCTGCTGACCACCAAAACCTTCAAGCAGGCCGGCGGCGTGATCGGCCGGGCCGAAGGCTGCGATTGGGTGATCCCCGACCGCAAGCGCGTCCTCTCCGGGCGTCACGCGGTGATCAGCTACCGCGACGGCGGCTTCTTTCTCACCGATACCAGCAGTAACGGCATCCAGCTCAAGGACAGCGGTGCCAGCCTGGTCAAGGGCCAGCCGCAGCGCATCGAGCATGGCAGCGTCTATTGCCTGGGCGACTTCGAGATCCGCGCCCGGCTGATCCAGGACCCGGCGCTGTTCGAAGGCGACATCGGCCGCCCGCAACCTGCCGGCACCATCATTCCCGACGATGCCTTCCTCGACCTCGATCCACTGGTCGCGATGGATCAGCAGGAGCGCATCTATGCCGAAGTCGACGACCTCGACCTGACGCTGGTGGCACCGCAACGCCAGGCCCAGCAGCGCGACTACGCCCGCATCGACACCGAAAGCCTGCCGCTGCCGGAGCTGGTCATGCCGCAGGTGGCAACCGAACCCAAGCGCGAACCGGAGCCCGAACGCCTGCCTCCCGGCTTCTGGCAGCGCTTCGGCGACGCGCTGGGTGTCGATCTCAAGGATATGGACGAGGACCAGCGTCAGGCGCTGGCACTGAATGCCGCGCGCCTGCTCAAGCAGAGCATCGGCGGTTTGCAGCAGAGCCTGCGCACCCGTAGCGAGCTGAAGAACGAGCTGCGCCTGGCACTGACCACCGTACAGAGCGCCGGCAACAACCCGCTCAAGCACAGCGCCGATACTGGCGAGGCCATGAGCGCCCTGCTGCGCGGTGGCAAGCCTGGCCAGCTCACGGCCGAGCAGGCCGTCGGTCGCGCCTTCCGCGACCTGCAGGCGCATCAGGTGGCACTGCTGGCCGCCAGCCGCGCAGCGGTGCAGGCGATGTTCGAACAACTGGCCCCGGAGCAGCTGGCGCTGCGTTTCGAACGCGAAGGCCGCAAACCGCTGCTCGCCACCGCCGGCAGTCGCTGGCGCGCCTATCGCCGGCTGCATCACAGCCTCGGCCAGGACGCCGACTGGAGCGAACGGCTGTTCGCCCGCGATTTCGCCAAGACCTATGAGGAGCAGGTGCGCCTGATCGCCACGCTCGATTCCACCCATCAAGGATGATCCCATGCCTCGTCGCATCACCCTGGCCATGCTGGCCTCGCTGCTCGTGCTGGGCGGCTGCTCGGCGCTGTCGCCGTACTCCAAGCTGACCAAGCTGGATCTCGAACTGCACGGCAGCGACCGTCTCAATCCCGACCTCAACGGCCGACCGTCGCCGATCGTGCTGCGCCTGCTGGAGCTCAAGCATCCGGTGGCGTTCGAGAGCGGCGACTTCTTCGCCCTCTACCAGCGGCCCAAGGAAGCCCTGGCGCCGGACCTGGTGACCTCCGAGGAACTGGAACTGCGTCCCGGCGAGAGCCGCGAGCTGAAGCTGTCGGTGCAGGACGGCAGTCGCTACGTCGGCGTGCTGGCCGCCTACCGCGACCTGCCGGAAGCCAGCTGGCGCTACGTCATCGCCGTGCCGCCGCAAGAGCGCACCCGCGTCGCCCTGAGCCTGGATGAGCGCGGCATCGCGCTGTTCGACCCGCTCGCCGAAGAAGGAAAATAAGCATGAGCCTGCACAAGGTTGTCTGGCAGGAAGGCATGCTGCTGCGTCCGCAGCACTTCCAGCAGAGCGATCGCTACTACGATCACCAACTCAAGGCGCGTACCCAGAAGCTGGGCAGCTACGCCTGGGGCTTCTTCAACCTGGAGATCGACCGCCAGTTCCTCAACATGGGCAAGCTGGTACTCAGCCAGGCCAGCGGCATCCTCCCGGACGGTACGCTGTTCGAGCTGGGCAGCGAGCGCGAGCCACTGGCGCTGGACATCCCGCCGAACACAGGCAGCACACCGGTCTATCTCGCGTTGCCGCTGGTCACCGGCAACCACATCGAGACCCGCCGGCCCGAACAGAAGGACGTGCTGGCGCGTTATACCGCCCACGAACTGGAGGTCGCCGATTCCAATGCCGGCGACAGCAGCACCAGCCAGGTGAGCACCGGCCTGCCGGATTTCCGCCTGCTGCTGGGCGAGCAGCAGAGCGACCAGGCCTACGTGAAGCTGCAGCTGTGCGAGGTACTGGACACCACGCCGGACGGGGTCATCAGCCTCGACCCCGAGTTCATCCCCACCTATGTCAACTTCCAGGCTTCCGGCTACCTGCTGTCGTGCCTGAAGGAAGTGATCAGCATGCTCGCCCACCGCGGCGACACCCTCGCCGAGCGCATCAGCGCCACCGGCAAGGTGGGTGGCGCCGAGGTCGGCGACTTCATGATGCTGCAGCTGATCAACCGTCACGAACCAGTGCTGCGCCACTACCTGGGCGTGGAGCAGGTGCATCCGGAGCAGATCTACCGCGACCTGCTTGGCCTGCTCGGCGAGCTGGCGACCTTCTCCAGCGAGAGCAAGCGCCCGCGCCTGGATGGCCGTTACCAGCACAGCGACCAGGGCGCGAGCTTCCGCAAGCTGATGGACGCGATTCGCCAGGTGTTGTCGATGGTGCTCGAACAGCATGCCATCGAGCTGCTGCTGCAGCAGCGTCAGTACGGCATCCAGGTATCGCCGCTGCATGACCACAAGCTGCTCGGCACGGCGTCTTTCGTGCTCGCCGCCAGCGCCCAGTGCGACTCGGAAACCCTGCGCACGCGGCTGCCGGCGCACCTGAAGATCGGCCCGGTGGAGCGTATCCGCCAGCTGGTCAACCTGCATCTGCCGGGCATCCGCCTCAAGCCGCTGCCGGTGGCGCCGCGGCAAATCCCCTTCCATGCCGGCAAAACCTATTTCGCCCTGGAGCTCAGCGCCGAGGACCAGGCGCAGCTGGAGCGCTCCGGCGGCTTTGCCTTCCATGTGTCCGGTGACTTCACCGGGCTCGAACTGAAATTCTGGGCGGTCAGGGACTGAGCGACATGATCAAGGAAATGGATTACGGACAGGACGACCGCACGGTCATCGTCAATCGAGCGGGAGAGACCCCGGCGCAGAGCCCGCTGACCGACTTCGACACCCCGCCGCGCTTCGAGCAGCTGGAGGAGCGGATGATCTACGCCGCGCGTCTGCGCCCGGCGGAAACCTTCAACATCAGCCTCAATCCGCTGGTAGCTGCCGCCTCGCCGCTGCTGTCGGAAGTGGTGCGCTTCAAGCACAGCCTGGAAAGCGAAGACTTGCAGGCCCTGCATGGCCAGTTGAGCAGCGCGATCAAGCTGTTCGAACATCGCGCGCTGCATGACGGCGCCGAAAGCAGCCAGGTGATGGCGGCGCGCTACGTGCTCTGCACCGTGCTCGACGAGGCCGTGGTAACCACGCCCTGGGGCAACGAGAGCGAATGGTCGCAGATGAGCCTGCTGTCCTCCTTCCACAACGAGACCTTCGGCGGCGAGAAGTTCTTCCAGCTGCTCGAGCGGCTGTCGCGCAACCCGGTCAAGCACCTGCCGATGCTCGAGCTGATGTACCTCTGCCTGTCCCTCGGCTTCGAGGGCAAGTACCGCGTGCTGCCGCGCGGCATGCTCGAACTGGAGGCCGTGCGCGACAGCCTCTACCGGCAGATCCGCCAGATGCGTGGCGACATCCCGCGCGAGCTTTCGCCGCACTGGGAAGGCCTCAAGGACACCCGCCGGCGCCTGGTGCGCATCGTGCCCTGGTGGATGGTCGCGCTGTTCACCCTGATGTGCCTCGGGGTGATCTACGGCGGTTTCGCCTGGGTGCTGGGCGAACAACGCGAGAGCGTGCTGCAACCCTATCGCTCGCTGGACATGGATGCCGGCGATTCCACCTTTTCAGGGATGAGATGAAATGAAGACGTTCTTTGGCAAGCTCGGCGCCGTACTGCGCCGGACCTGGGTCTGGAGCCTGCTGCTGGTCCTGCTGCTGGCAGTCGTGGTGTGGTTCGTCGGGCCGCTGCTGGCGGTCGACGACTACCGCTTCTGGGAAGCGTCGACCGCACGCCTGCTGAGCATCAGCGTGCTGTTTCTCGGCTGGGGCCTGGCCATGGTCTTCACCAGCTGGCGCGCCAGCGCGCGCAGGAAGCGCGACGCGGAAGACCAGGACGTTCAGGAGCAGCTGCGCCGCGACGGCCTGATCGGCGAAGAGCAACAGGAGTTGCGCCATCGTTTCAAGCAGGCGCTACGCACCCTGAAGACCTCCAGCCTCTATCGCGGGCGCAGCGAGAAATGGCGCAGCGAGCTGCCCTGGTACCTGTTGATCGGTCCGCAGGGCAGCGGCAAGACCAGCCTGCTGGACTTCTCCGGGCTGGATTTCCCACTCAACCGCAGCGAACAGCAGCGCCTGACCAAGGACGTCTCCGGCACCCGCTATGCCGACTGGTACTTCGCCGATCATGCCGTGCTGATCGACACCGCCGGCCGCTACTTGACCCAGCCCGATGCAGCTGTCGACGGCAGCGTCTGGGACACCCTGCTCGGCCTGCTGCGCAAGCGCCGCGCGCGTCCGCTCAACGGCGTGCTGGTCAACCTGCCGGTGGACCAGCTGCAAGGCGGCAGTGAACTGGAGCTGGAGAACCTGGCCCGCCAGACCCGTCAGCGCCTGCACGAGATCCATCAGCGTCTGAACGTGGACGTGCCGGTCTACCTAGTGCTGAGCAAGGCCGACCGGATTCTCGGTTTCGACGACTTCTTCGAGCAGCTGTCCCGCGAGGAAAGCGACCAGGTGCTCGGCGCGAGTTTCCGCAAGGAGCAGAACGGCAGCGATGCGCAGGTGGTGCGCCAGGAGTTCGAGGAACTGCTGCGCCGGCTGAACAGCCAGGTGATCCTGCGCATGCATCAAGAGCGCGATACACAGCGCCGTGGCCGGATCCTCGACTTCCCGCATCAGCTGGGGCAGATCGGCGAGCGCCTGAGCCTGTTCATCGAACTCGCGTTTGCCGGCAACCGCTACCAGCGTGCCAGCCAGCTGCGTGGCTTCTACCTGACCAGCGCGCCGCAGCTACGCGAAACGCTCGACCCGCTCACCGCCGGCATCGGCCGCCAGCTCGGCCTGTCCAGCAGTGCGCTGCCGACCTTCCGCAGCGGTCGTGCGCGCTTTATCAATCAGTTGCTCAGCCGGGTGATTTTCCCCGAAGCCGAACTGGCCGGCCTCGACCAGCGCGAAGTGCGCCGCATCGACTGGGGCCAGCGTGCCCTCTATGCCGGCGCCTTCGGCTGTCTGCTGCTGTTCGGCGCTGCCTGGGCTCTGAACTTCTCCGGCAACCATGAACGCCTGGAACAGCTGCGCGACATCGCCCAGCGACTCGGCAGCGAGCGCAAGACCATCGAGGCGGGAGACGAGGCACTGCGCACCCTCAAGGCTCTGGACGCGAGCTATGCGGCGACGCAGGTGTTCCCGCCGAAAGACGAGGTGTCCTGGCTGCGCCGGGGCGGCCTGTATCAGGGCGAAGCGGTCGACCCGACGCTGCACGAGGCCTACCGCCGCGATCTGGAGAACCTGCTGCTGCCACGTGTCGCCCGGCAGCTGGAAGCGCAGATTCGCGCCAACCTGAACGACCGCGAGCAGCTGCTCGGCAGCCTGCGCGCCTATCTCATGCTCAACCTGGCCGAACGCCGTGAAGCGGCCTTCCTCAAGGACTGGCTGGCCGCCGACTGGTCGCTGCGCCATTCGGGCAATGCCGTGGCGCAGCAGGGGCTCAACACACACTTTGCGCGGCTGCTGGAAGAATCCTTCGCTGCATACCAGCTGAACGACAATCTGGTGGCCAAGGCCCGCGCTCAGCTGCGCAGCGAATCGCTGGCGGCAGTGGTGTACCGCATGCTGCGCGACCAGGCACGCAACCTTCCCGACTATCGGCTGAATACGCAGCTCGGCCCGCAGGCATCCCTGTTCGTCGGCGGCGACTATACGATTCCCGGCTTCTACACCCAGCGCGGCTACCAAAAACTGTTCGTCGCCCAGGGCGCCGATCTGGTCAGCGAGATCCTGCGCGACAACTGGGTACTGGGCGAAGGCGACAGCCTCAGCGCCAAGGACCTCGGCCGTCTGCTGGTGGAAATGGAGCAGCTGTACTTCCGCGACTATGCCGCGCACTGGAGCGAAGCGATCGCCCAACTGAACATCCTCCCCGCAGGTAGTGCGGCGCAGGGTGCCGCGCAGCTCGCTGGGCTCACCGCCGCCAACTCACCGCTGCTGCAACTGCTGCTGGAAGTACGCGAGAACACCCGCTTCGCCGGTCTGGCCGAAGCGACCGCCGGGGCTGGCGAGCTGGCCGAAGCGGCGCAAGGCGCCGGCGGCAAGCTCGGCAAGGCGGCCAAGCTGGCCACCGCAGCTGCCGAGCAGGCCCAGGCAGCACTGCTGAAGAACACGCCGGACACCGCGCGCAAGACCCTGGAGCGTCGCTTTGCACCGCTGCACCAGCTGCTCGACGAAAACGGCGCGGCCGGCCCCGAGTTGAGTGCCAGTCTGCAGGCCCTCGACGCCCTGCAGCTGCAGCTGGCTTCCCTGGCCCATGCCAGCGCACCGGAACAGGCCGCCTTCGAAATGGCCAAGGCACGCATGGGCGGCCAGCGCGACGCCATCAACCAGCTGCGCAGCAGCGCTGCACGCCTGCCACAACCGGTCGGCAAGTGGCTGGGGCTGCTGGCCGAAGACAGCTGGTCGCTGGTGCTCACCGATGCCTACCACTACCTCAACCAGCGCTATCGCAACGAGCTCTACGCCAGCTACCGCGGCTCGCTGCGCGAGCGTTATCCGTTCAGCGCGCACAGCGCCAGCGACGTCGCCCTCGCCGACTTCCGCGAGTTCTTCAAGGCCCAGGGCCTGGCGGACAGCTTTTTCGAGCGCTACCTCAAGCCCTTCGTCAGCGGCAGCGCTGGCCAGTATCAACTGCGCCGGGTCGACGGTCGCGGCCTGCCGCTGTCCGAGCACTTTCTGGCGCAGATGAGCAGGGCGCAGACCATTCGCCGCAGCTTCTTCGCCGAGAACCCCAACGAGCCGCAGATCCTGTTCAAGCTCGAGCCCTATTCGCTGGATTCGAGCCTCGGTCGCGCCGACTTCCGCTTCGGCAACCAGCAGCTGGAGTATCGCCACGGGCCGATCGTGCAGACTGCGTTCCGCTGGCCGGCCGAAGCCGACGACGGTCGCACCAGCCTGGTGGTGGAAGAACTCGGCGGCCGTCGTGTCGGTATCGAGAAGAACACCGGGCCCTGGTCGCTGTTCCGCCTGATCGACCTGATGCAGGTCGACTACCACAGCGGCCGCGACGTGCTGATGCTCAAGGCCGATCTCGGCGGCCTGCGCGCCAACTACCTGCTGCACGCGCAGCGCTCGCCGAATCCGTTCGACCTCGCGCTGCTGCGCGGCTTCAAGCTGCCGGCGACGCTGTGATGGACGCAACGGCATGCAGCTGGCGCAGCGCCGCGCGCACCGACACCGGCAAGGTGCGGGCGCGCAACGAGGATGCCTTCCTCGATCTGCCGCAGGCCGGGCTCTGGGCCGTGGCGGACGGCATGGGCGGACACCAGAACGGTGCTCTGGCCAGTCGCCTGATCATCGAGCAGCTGGCCGATCTATCCACTACGGGCGATCTGCCTGAGCGGCTGCTGGCGCTGCGGCGCTGCCTGCATGAGCTGAATCGCCGGCTCAGCCAGGAACTGACGGTCACCGCCGAACGCCCCGATCCGGTGATCGGCAGCACCGTGGTCGCCCTGCTCATGGAGGGTGACCACGCCGCCTGCATCTGGGCTGGCGACAGCCGCTGCTACCTGTGGCGCAGCGGCCGTCTCTATCAGCTGTCACGCGACCACTCGCTGTTGCAGCAACTGATCGACGAGCAGCAGCTCAGCCCCGAGGTTGCCGCCAAACATCCGGCCGCTCACGCGCTGACCCGCGCCATCGGCGCCAGCGAGAAGCTGGAGCTGGATATCCTCGAGTTCGTCGTGCTGCCTGGCGACACGCTGCTGCTGTGCAGCGATGGGCTCTACCAGAGCATGTCCGCCGACGCGCTTGGCGCCGCCCTCAGTCTGCCGTCCACGCAGTTGGCGCTGGAGCGGCTGTTTCGCCAGGCGCTCAAGGGCCCGGCGCGCGACAATCTCAGTGCCGTGGTGATCCGCCGATGAATGCCCAGCCCGCCTGCGATCTCACCTATTTTGCGCTGGCGTCCACCGCGGCCACGCCGGTGCCGGTGGTGCCGAAGACACCTGCCGGCGAGCTTCCGGACGTACTCGGCGGCCGCTATCGGATCGAGCGGCTGCTCGGCGTCGGCGGAATGGGCGCGGTCTATCGAGCGCGTGACCTGCTGCGCGAACAGTTCGGCGATCCGGAACCCTACGTGGCGCTGAAGACGCTCAGCGAGGATTTCGCCGAATACCCCGATGCCAGCGCCCTGCTCTACAGCGAATACGCACTGACCACGCGCCTCAGCCACCGCCATGTGGTGCGCCTGTACAACTTCGAGATCGACCCAAGCAGCCAGCGCGCCTTCATCACCCTGGAGCTGCTCAAGGGGCCAACCCTCGACCAGCTGCTCTGCGAACGCCTACAGGGCATGCCTTGGAGCGAACTGCAGGGCATCGCGTTACCCCTGCTGGAAGCGCTGACCTACTCCCATAGCTTGGGCGTACTGCATGGCGACCTGAAACCGAGCAACGTGATGCTCGCCGATGACGGCCTGCGACTGTTCGACTATGGCCTCGGCCAGCCGCTGGAAGGCCTGCTGCCCGGTCTGCCGCGCCTGTGCCGCACGCGCTTCGCCGCCTGGACACCGCGTTATGCCGCGCTGGAACTGCTCGACGGTGGCGAGCTGACCGCCAGCGCCGACATCTACGCACTGGCCTGCGTGCTCTATGAACTGGCCAGTGGCAGCCACCCTTATCGCCGGCTCAGCGCCCGCCAGGCCAAGGCGATGGAGCTGGATCGCACCCTGCAACGGCCGCCGCAGCTGCCCGCGCATTGCTGGCCGGCGCTGCGTCTGGCGCTGGCATTCGACGAAGCGCAGCGCAGCATCGATGCGGCGGGCCTGTTGCACGCCTTCAGCCGCCCCGCACCGAACCGTTGGCAGCGCTGGTTCGGCCACTCCCACGGATGACATCAGGACAAGGACAGCCCATGTTCAACGCGGCCAACGAAACCCACTTCAGCATGACCCTGGAGGGCGTCGATCACGACTTCCAGGTGCTCGAATTCCGGGGCCGCGAGGCCATCAGCCAGCCCTACCGCTTCGACCTGGAACTGGTCAGCGAGCGCCCCGACCTCGATCTGCAGGCACTGCTGCATAAGCCCGCCTTTCTCACCTTCGACCCCGCCGGCATGGGCATACACGGCCTGGTCCACCGTATCGCCCAGGGCGAATCCGGCAAGCGCCTGACCCGCTATCGGCTCACGCTCGTGCCGCAGCTGGCCTACCTCGCCCATCGCACCAACCAGCGCATATTCCAGCACCTCAGCGTGCCGCAGATCATCGCCCAGGTGCTCGAAGAGCACGGTATCCAGGCCGACGCCTACCGCTTCCAGCTCGGCCCGGTGCTCTACCCGCCACGCGAGTACTGCGTGCAGTACGACGAATCGGACCTGCACTTCGTTCAGCGCCTGTGCGAGGAAGAAGGTATCCATTACCACTTCGAGCACAGCACCAGAGGTCATGTGCTGGTCTTCGGCGATGGCCAGACCAGCTTCGCCCGACTCGGCCAGCCGACCGCCTATCTGCAGGACAACGGCATGACGGCTGACGAGCCGGTGATCAAGCGCTTCGCCGTGCGCGTCGCGACACGCACCAGCCGGGTCGGCCGTCGTGATTACGACTTCGAACAACCCAGGCTGCTGATGGAGGCAACCCACCGCGGCGAGCCAGCGGCGAACGCCATGCCGCAACCCGACCTGGAGGACTACGACTACCCGGGCCGCTTCACCGAGCGCGCCCGCGGCAAACACCTGTCGCAACGCGCGCTGGAGCGCCACCGCCACGACTACCGCCTGGCCGAGGGCAACAGCGACCAGCCGCGGCTGGTCAGCGGCCATCTGCTGGAAATCTCCGACCACCCGCGCCGCGAATGGAACGACCTCTGGCTGCTGACCGAAGTGCTGCATGAAGGCAAGCAGCCGCAGGTGTTGGAGGAGTCAGTCACCAGCCATGTCGAAACTGGCGACGGCTTCATCCAGGGCTACCGCAACCACTTCACCGCTACGCCCTGGGATATCCCTTTCCGCCCGGCCCTTCGCCATCCGAAACCGAAGGTCCTCGGCAGCCAGACCGCCGTGGTTACCGGGCCCGCTGGCGAAGAAATCCACTGCGACGAGTACGGCCGCGTGCGCGTTCAATTCCACTGGGATCGCGAAGGCCAGGCCGACGACAAGACCAGCTGCTGGCTGCGCGTCAGCTCAAGCTGGGCCGGCGACCGCTACGGCGGCATCGCGATCCCGCGCGTTGGCATGGAAGTGCTGGTGACCTTCCTCGAAGGCGATCCCGATCAACCGCTGGTCACCGGCTGCCTGTATCACAAGGAGCATCAGGTCCCCTACGACCTGCCGGCCAACAAGACCCGCACGGTGTTCAAGACCTTGAGTAGCCCGGGCGGTGGCGGCTACAACGAACTGCGCATCGAAGACCGTAAGGGCCAGGAACAGATTTATATCCACGCCCAACGCGACTGGGACGAAAACATCGAGCACGACCAGAAGAGCCGCGTCGGTAATGAACGCCACGACACCGTGGACGCCAACAGCTACAGCGAATTCCGCGCCGAGGAACACCAGACCGTTGCCGGCGACCGCAAAGTGGAAGTCAAACCTGACGACCACCTCACCATCGGCCAGACCCAGCACATCAAGCTCGGCACCGCCCAGCTGACCAAGGCCGGCCGCGAGATCCACCTCAAGGCCGGCCAGAAGATGGTCATCGAAGCCGGCGTCGAACTCACGCTTAAAGCCGGAGGCAGCTTCATTAAGCTCGACCCAGGCGGCATCACCGTCTCTGGCCCGCTAGCGCGAATCAACGCCGGGGGCGCGCCGGGCAAGGGATCGGGAATCAAGATCAAGCCGCCGGTGCTGCCGGGGATGGCTGATAGGGATAAGGCGGGGAGTTTGTTGGAGCAAGTTTCCGCCAGTCCGCTCAACCGAAAAAAGAAAGTCAAAAGAATGATGAATTTTTCAGGCTGAACCAAACGATGAATATCAACCTCAAGAGCCGTCGCCCCTTTCACCACCCTGCACGCCAGATCTTGCTGTTCGTTCTGTCCTGCGGGTACCTGGCTGGCTGCGCCGCCCTCCAACTCGAACCCATCACTTATCAAGAAGCCGTCAGTCGGTATCAGGAAACAGGCGGTATCGAGAATTATCGCTGCGCACTGGTTGCAGCCGATGACCAATATCGGGCCATACGTGACGCCCAACCGATTGCCGTCGAGATAGATGAAGTGTTGTTCATAAAAACTGCCGGCACCGTCCAAGAGCTGCAACAGACCGATATAACCGAAACCCTTACGGCCTACGCTGCTGATGGCATGACCGTCACGCTCACCATGGTCCAGCAGTTCAATTTTTCAGAGTACAACGAGTCGGACGACCGGAACGTTGACCTCGTCATCGAAGTGGAAGGCAAGACAGAGATCTACAAGACCTTCGGAGCGGCCTGCGGCCTCTAAGCACACGACTACAGCCCAGGAACGGACATGACAGGACGTCGCTACAAAATTGTTGAAAGTGTCGGAAACCGCATCGAGGATGTGTTTCGCTACGAAGACCTCGCCAAACATCACCCTTCTTTAGGGCGTGAGCCAAACCGAGAATACGAGACCATCAACGGACAGCTCGAAGAGGTGCGCCATGTTGGTAGCCGCACACTCATCAAGAAGGATTTCGTGTTGCTCGTCGAAGGCAGCAACCAATCCATCCCTGTTCCCAGCCCATTGGCCGGCTATGCCAAGATCAACCGGGCTTACGGCACGCTGCAGATTTATGACGCCCCGAGCAATGGACAGCTGCTCGGGCAGATCTTGCATCTTCACCCGGCATTCAAAGTCAACGATGGAGATGCAATCACATACGGTCAGCATATTGGCCTTCAAGCCGGAACGGACAGGGCGGGCGGGCAGAGCTACGCCATTCACGTCCATGCCGAATTCGAGGAAAGCGTTTTCAAGCGTTATATCGCGGACATAGTCGACGGCACCCTGAGCCCGGATGACGAAAAGCCAAAAGCCGCCGTTAGTGGCAGCGAAAACGGCGCCAAGGGAGATTGGTGCTACCCATGCAAACCAGTAGAAGGCCGCTCGTTGCAACCGCTGACCGCACTATGCAAGGCCCAGACAGGCTTCTATCCCATCGGCGGGAATGGGCTGTGGCATGGCGGCATTCATTTCGACAGGGGCACATCCGGAGCCTTCGATCAGAGCCGCGTCAACTGCATCACCCATGGCGAAGTGGTCGCTTATCGGATCGATGACGAATATCCCATCAGCACCTACACCGGCAAACCGCCGCTTCAGATACAGGCTCCGTTTTCCACGGGTTTCGTGCTGGTCAAACATACGCTTCAGGCCAAAGCATCCATTACTGAGAGTGACCCGAAAGCAAATCCGCCGGCGCTGGCAATCTTCAGCCTGTACATGCACCTCAAGTGCTGGAAAGACTATCGCCAAGACGAGAAGCTGGAGCGACCGTCATTCTGGGCTTCAGGGTTGTATACCGTTAGCACCAGCAGCGGCGAGCTCAACGTCAGAGCCGAAGCCCGAATGAACTCACCTGTCGTGGGCAAGCTCAGTAGAGGCGCCCAGATCCGCGCATCGGGCGAAGGTGCGTTTCTCAAGCTCGAACAGGTGATTAGCGGCAACAACGAGCCGGTGCTGACGCCACAGGTAGATGGGTCTATGCCTGGCTATGTCTCTTCTTCCTTTCTGACGGCCCAATCAAAACCCAAGGCGCTGGGCTCCGTGGTGCTTCTTAATCCACCGGTGCCCATCAAGGCCGGTGATCTGATCGGCCATCTAGGCAAGTACCAGAATCAAAGCGACGGTTTACCTCAGGAACTGTTGCATCTGGAGGTCTTCAGTTGTGAGGACGTGCCATCGTTCATAAGCGAAAGCCGCAAGTGGGCACATAATCTGCCGGCGGAGAAAAAGAGTTTGCTAAAGGTCCATGCGGGTGCCAGCAAGTTGATCCGTCACCGGGGTGACATCAATAGCGAAAACCCTCCTAAGCAGAGCGATGAGGGATCCGAGATCGGCGTCGACCTGATCCTGCCGCAAAGTCTGCTGGACGCGCTTCCAAACGAAGCCAAGATCAGGCTTCCTGCCAACAACACGGCTTACAGCCATTCAGGCGAGACTATTTGGTGGCGACTTGATGATCTGTTAGCCGACAAGGAAGGCCAGCCCATCAGCGGCTGGCTACCGGAACAGGAGTTGATCACTACCCGCCACAGTCCCTGGGAGTGGGAAGGCTTCGAATGCCTTGAGGATGCTGATCCGCCAAGTGCAGGACTCGCCTACTACCTCAACGCGGCGCTTCGCCTGTCCGATGACGAGAAAGCCAGCTACCAGGGTGTCGTCGACCTGGCCGACAAAGGTCCGGTGCGCAGCCGCCTCTACGACATCATCGACACCAACCGCGACGGCAAGATGACCTCCCGAGAGATCCAAGGGGCGCTGGAAAAGCCTTGGCACGCCCAGTCCATCTCGCAGCTCATCACGCGGCATGAAAGTGAATGGTTTTGGAATGCGGCGCACTGGGACGAACTCGATGAGCTGATGGGCCACCGCTCCGATGATCCCAATCAGGATTGGGCCGAAGAGAAGAACCGTATCAAAACTCTGAGCTGGTGGGGCGATATCGCCGGGAACTACTCTATTCGCGCAGATGGGAAAGCTTGGCACTTCCAACCACTCGCCCTTATCGGCGTATTCAGTGCTGTAGCGAAGGCCCGCCCTACGATTAGCGAAGGGCGAATAACATTTGACGCCGAAGGAAATAATATCCCCACATCTCCATTCTTCAGCCGGGTCGTTCATTGGCCTGGAAACGATCTATCGGGAGTCACGCTCGGTCGTGGTTATGACATGGGCTCCCGGCCCGAAATAGAAATCTACGATCATATGACAAGTGCCGGAATTGCACACGACCAGGCAACCAAGATTGCTCAGGCGCACGGAAAGAAAGGCGTGATTGCTCAGCAATTTGTTAGAGAGAACAGAGCTTCCATTGGGCAAATAACTCCCGAGCAGGAAATAGTCCTTTTCAACATTATCCATCCGAACTACGTAGCTCGTGCCATCAGAAACTATGACCACTGGACCGCGAGCGAGCCTGAAAGAACCGAGTGGAACGCCCTAGATCAGGTCATCAGGGATGTGCTGGTTGACTTCGTCTATCAAGGCTTTACCAAGGGGCCCAACCCGATGAAGGCTGGAATGAGGAATGATAAAGCCGAACTGATACGCTACATAGAAAATACGCCTGCCATTAGGCAGTATGAGCCAGGGCGAAACAGAGCTCGTTACCTTAGGAATAACTAAATGTTCAATAGCCGGACAATAAGTCTAATTTTCTTAATTCTATTTGTACGTACAGCATTAAGCGATGATGTTAGTAATCCATGCAAAGAGATTGAAGCCTCTTCTCAGATAGCACTGTGCGCGCAGTATAACAAAGAGCAATCGGACGCTCTTCTTAACTCATCATACAAGGCTACCTTGAATCGGATCAGACTTCAGTATCGAAATTCCCCTTTACTAGCAGACCAATACATTTCCCTATTAAAAACGGCGCAGCGAGAGTGGATCGATCTGCGAGACGCAGATTGCAAGCTTGAAGCCTTTGAAATAGAGGAGACCGCAGAGGCTTACCAAGTAACGATTGATAATTGTATCGCTAAAATGAGTGATGACAGGGCGGACTATCTGAATCGCATCGCCCCTGACATATGAGGACTATGGAAACAATCGGCTATAGGCTTCGCTCAAGATTTTAAAGTATGGGGTGGACCGCACCGACACTAATGTCCGTCACGCAAAAAGATGCCGCCGTATTGCCATCACCCCACAACCCTGCCATAAACGCGCACTCGCCATGACGCTACAAGGATGTAACGATGCGATTGCTGCGCCGAGCCCTGGGGGCTGTCTTGTTGTTGGCCGTGCTGGTCGTGGGGGTCGGGCTGTATTTCGTGGCCTACCCGAACCTTCCAGACTACGAAGCGCCCGAAGCGCTGCATTATCTGGAGCAGTGGGACACCACGCAGCGGCAGGCCTATTACTACACGCCGCAAGGCACCCAGGTTAAAGGGCTGGAGTACGACTGGTTCCGCGCGCTGGAGCTGCCCTTCGGCCGGGACAGGTTCGCCACACCAGACTACCTCTCCCGCTTCGGCTTTCTGGTCGATCCCGCGCAAAAAGCCACCGCGCTGAACCCCGGCAACCTGCCGGTCGGCTTTGCCCGCCATGAAGATGACGAGACCGGTCGCGCCTATCTGGATGTGACCTGCGCGGCGTGCCACACCGGCGAGCTGCGCTACGGGGGTCAGGCCATCCGCATCGACGGAGGCGCGGCGATGCATTCGCTGGCCTCCACCGTGCCGACCCTGCGCGGTGGCGCCTTTGGCCAGGCGCTGGGCATGAGCATGGCCTTCACCTATTACAACCCGCTCAAGTTCCGTCGCTTCGCCGAGCAGGTGCTGGGCGAGCGCTACGAGCAGGACCGCGCGCAGTTGCGCCACGATTTCAAGCAGGTGCTCGACCGCCTGCTCGGCACCGCCTACAACGACTGGCACCGCGGGCTCTACCCCACCGAAGAAGGCTTCGGCCGTACCGATGCGTTTGGCCGCATCGCCAACAGCGTGTTCGGCGACACCATCGATCCGGCAAACTACCGCGTGGCCAACGCGCCGGTGAGCTACCCGCATCTGTGGGATATCTGGAAGTTCGACTGGGTGCAGTGGAACGGCTCGGCCATGCAGCCGATGGCGCGCAATATCGGCGAGGCGCTGGGTGTTGGCGCCACGCTGCGGCTGCTGCACGAGAACGGCCAGCCCGTCGCCGAAGCCGAGCGCTACGCATCGGGCGTTCGTGTACGCGACCTGCACAGGCTGGAAACCACCCTCATGCAGCTGGCCCCGCCCCGGTGGCCCGAAGACGTGCTGGGCGCGATCGATCTCAAGCAGGCCAGCCACGGTCGCGCGCTGTACAAGGAAAACTGTGCGCATTGCCACGATGCCAGGCCCAAGCCGGTCGACAAGCGCTTCGCTGCCGAGCGCGACCCCGAGTGGCGCATGAAGGTGATCCCCACCTCCTTCGTCGGTACCGATCCGACCACGGCCGACAATATTGCCGACCATCGCTTCGACCTGACCCGCCTGGGCTGGACTCAGGACGAGCTGGATCGTCTGGATGTGCAGCTGTATGGCGCGTCATCCAGCCCGCTCGATCTCGCCAGCCTGTCCAGCGCCAAGGGGCTGGCCTATATCACCGCCTATGTCGAAGAGCGCGCCTACCGTGACGCCGGCATCGGCGAGGCCGAGCGAGCGGAATTCGACGGCTTCGGCCTGCCGATCGGCGTGCAGGAACTGCGCGGCTACAAGGCACGTCCGTTGGACGGCATCTGGGCGACGCCGCCGTTCCTGCATAACGGCTCGGTCCCCACTCTGTTCCAGCTGCTGTCGCCGGTGGCCGAACGGCAGAAACAGTTCTGGGTCGGCAGCCGCGAATACGATCCGCAGCACCTGGGCATTCGCACCGAGCGCTTCGACGGCGGCTTTCTGCTGAATACCGAGATCACCGGCAACAGCAACCGCGGCCACGAATTCCGCGCCGGCTGCCGCGGCAATGGCGTGATCGGCCGGGCATTGGCGCCGCATGAGCGCTGGGCGCTGGTCGAGTACCTCAAGGTGCTCGGCGACCCCCGCTTCGAACCGCGCCTCGAGGAACTGCCGGCGCGCCCCGACACCCCCGGCCCACGCTGCCCCTGAACTGCCCTTCGCACAAGGATCTGCCTCATGCTGACAAGACTCTGGCTCTGGATCGGCCGCCTGCTGGGCCGGCTGCTGCTTGCCGTCACCGCCGTGGGCCTGGCCGGCTGGGCGATTGCCGCCGTGCACTTTCACCTCACCCATCGCGGCCCCGTCTCCAGCGAAGAGGTCGTCTCCCCGAGCGAAGCGGCCGACACCCAGGCGATCATCGCCGACGCCATCGCTGTGGTCGAACAGCACAGCGAGAACACCCGTGTGCTGCGCGACGCCCATGCCAAGGCCCACGGCTGCGTGCGCGCCGAAGTCAGCGTGCGCGCCGACCTGGAACCCACACTGCGCCAGGGTGTGTTCAGCGAGCCCGGCAAGACCTGGCAAGCCTGGGTGCGGCTGTCCAACGGCAACGCCTATCCGCAGTTCGACCGCATCCGGGACGCCCGCGGCATGGCGATCAAGCTGCTCGATGTGCCGGGAGAAAAGCTCACGCGTGACCCGCGCCACGCCAGCGAGCAGGATTTCGTGATGTTCAACCACCCGGTGTTTTTCGTCCGTGACGTTGCCGAATATCGCAGCAACTTCGCTGCCCAGGCGCAGGGCAAGAAGGCGCTGGCGTTCTTCCCGAGCATCGATCCGCGCAGCTGGGAGCTGCGGCACCTGTTCATCGCGCTGCAGACCCTGGCGCCCGCGCCCCAGAGCCCGGTTGCCACCACTTACAGCTCCGTGGCGCCGTACAAGCTCGGCCCGCACAACATCAAGTACCGGGTCGTCCCGACGCCGGAAAACTGCCCGAGCTACAAGCTGCCCGAGCAGAACCGCGACCTGCCGAATTTCCTCCGCAGCGCGCTCTACCAGCAGCTGTCCCTCGACCGTGCGCCCGCCTGCTTCGCCCTGCAGGTGCAGCGGCAGAACGCCGAGCACTACATGCCCGTCGAGGACACCAGCATCGAGTGGGACGAGGCCATCGCGCCATTCGAGACGGTCGCCGACATCCGCCTGCCGCCGCAGGACTTCGACAGCCCCGAGCAGAACCTCGCCTGCGACAACCTCAGCTTCAATCCTTGGCACGCACTGCCGGAGCATCGCCCCATCGGCGGCATCAATCGGCTGCGCAAGGCGGTGTACGAGGCGATCAGCAGCTACCGGCTCGAGCGTAACGGCGCACTTTGACGCGTCCCTGGTGGTCCATGGATCAACAGCCGGCACCTGCCGCCGATTGCCGACCCAGGGCGACCCGGTCCTGTCTTGCCGGGCAGAGCCCTGCTAGCATCAATCAGGACCCCATCGCCCGACATAGGCACCCGTTTGCAGCAGATGAGCGCCACCCTGTCCTCGTCTCCCGGTTCGGTGACCCTCGATCAAGGGGCTTCACCGTTGCGGGCGCGTATCCTCGGTGACTGGACGCTCGCCCATTACGCGGCATTGCGACGTGAGGTACAGCGGCTCAGGACGCGGATCGACGAGCGCAGTCAGATCGAGCTGAGCGGGCTCGGTGCGCTGGACACGGCAGGCGCCGGTCTGCTGGTGGAGCTGCTGGGTCGCGAGCGCATCGCCGCCATCGAGGCCTGGGCGCCGCAATTGCCGGCCGAGCGCCTGGCGCTGCTGCGCACCGTCGCCACCGCCCTGGATCAACCGGATGCCGCCGAGCTGCCGCGCGGGTATGAATTCGGCGATCTGCTGGCGCATATCGGCCGCACGGTCACGTCGGTATGGAAGCAGCAGCGCGAGCTGCTCGGCTTCACTGGCCTGACCCTGCAGACGCTGCTGCTGACCCTGCCGCGACCGCGGCGCTGGCGGTTGACCTCACTGGCCGTGCATATCGAGCAGACCGGGCTGGACGCGGTGCCGATCGTCGCACTGCTGACCTTTCTGGTCGGTGCGGTGGTGGCCTTTCTTGGCGCGACCGTGCTCGCCGACTTCGGCGCAACCATCTACACCGTCAACCTGGTGGGCTTTTCCTTCCTGCGCGAGTTCGGCGTGCTGCTGGCGGCGATTCTGCTGGCCGGGCGCAGCGCCAGCGCCTTCGCCGCGCAGATCGGCTCGATGAAATCCAATGAAGAGATCGACGCGATCCGCACCCTTGGCCTGAGCCCGATCGAGCTATTGGTACTGCCGCGGGTGCTGGCGATGCTGATCACCCTGCCGATCCTGACCTTCGTCGGCATGCTCAGCGGCATCGCCGGCGGGCTGGTGGTCTGCGTGCTGGCGCTGGACATCTCACCGACGATGTTCTTCACCATCATGGCGCGCGACATTGCCGTCAGCCATTTCCTCGTCGGCCTGGCCAAGGCGCCGGTGTTCGCCTTCGTCATCGCGGTGATCGGCTGCCTGGAGGGCTTCAAGGTCAGTGGCAGCGCGCAGTCGGTGGGTGAGCACACCACCTCCAGCGTGGTTCAGGCGATCTTCATGGTCATCCTGCTGGATGCCATCGCCGCGCTGTTCTTCATGGAGATGGGCTGGTGACGAGCAACGACGCGCTGATTCAGGTACGCGGGCTGGTCAATCGTTTTGGCAGCCAGACCGTGCACGAGAATCTCGACCTGGACATCCGCCGTGGCGAGATTCTCGGCGTGGTCGGTGGCTCGGGCACCGGCAAGTCGGTGCTGCTGCGCAGCATCGTCGGCCTGCGCCGACCAAATGCCGGCAGCGTCAGCGTGTTCGGCGAGAACCTGCTGGAGCTATCGGCCGAGCGCCGCTCGCAGGTGGAACGGCGCTTCGGCGTGCTGTTCCAGCGCGGCGCGCTGTTCACCTCGCTGAATCTGCAGGAGAACGTGGCCCTGCCGCTGATCGAGCACGCCGGCCTCGAACGCAAAGATGCCGAGCACCTGGCGCGGCTGAAGCTGGCGCTGGCCGGGCTACCGGTTGACGCCGCCTGCAAGTACCCCGACGAACTATCCGGCGGCATGGTCAAGCGCGCCGCCCTGGCCCGGGCGCTGGCGCTCGACCCGGAGGTGCTGTTTCTCGACGAACCCACCGCGGGCCTCGACCCCATTGGCGCGGCGGCCTTCGACCAGCTGATCCTGACCTTGCGCGATGCCTTGGGTCTGAGCGTGTTTCTGGTGACCCACGATCTGGATACGCTCTACACCATCTGCGACCGGGTCGCCGTGCTATCGCGCAAGCGCGTGCTGGTGGCCGATCGACTGGCGGTGGTGGAAGCCACCGACGATGCCTGGATTCGCGACTACTTCCATGGCCCGCGTGGCCGGGCGGCGCAACAGGCCGCTGACTTGTTGGAGAGCTGAAAATGGAAACCCGCGCCCATCACGTGCTGATTGGCCTGTTCACCGTACTGGCAGTCGGCGGCGCCCTGCTGTTCGCCCTCTGGCTGGGCAAGTCGAGCATGGACCGCGAGTACAACTACTACGAGATCAGCTTCAATCGCGCGGTCAGCGGGCTGTCCAATGGCAGCTCGGTGGAGTACAGCGGCATCAAGGTCGGTGACGTCGAAGCGCTGTGGCTGGAGCCGGACGACCCACGCAAGGTGCGGGCGCGCATCCGCGTGTATTCCGGCACGCCGATCAAGCAGGACACCCGCGCCCGCCTTGCGCTGGCCAACATCACCGGCAGCATGATCATCCAGCTGCACAGCGGCACGCCACAGAGCCCGCCACTGGAAGGCACGCGCGGCGAGCCGCCACTGATCATCGCCGACCCATCGCCGCTGAGCGCGCTCTTGGAGAACGGCGAAGACCTGATGACCAACATCAACAACCTGCTGCGCAGCGCCAACCTGATGCTCTCCGAAGACAATGCCGGTCGCATCGGCCGCACCCTGGCCAATCTGGAGCAGGCGACCAGCGTGCTGGCCGAGCAACGCGGCGATCTCAGCGAAGCGCTGACCCAGCTCGGCCAACTGGGGCAACAGACCAACACCGCACTGGCGGAAATCACTCGGCTGACGCAGAACGCCAACGGCCTGATCGACGATGAAGGTCGCCAGCTGCTGAGCAATGCCGGCGCGTCAATGGCCGCACTGGAGCGCGCCACCTCGCGCCTGGACGCACTGCTGAGCGACAACCAGGGCGCGCTGAACAACGGCCTGCAGGGCTTCAGCGACCTCGGTCCGGCAATCAATGAGCTGCGCGGCACGCTCGGCGCGCTGCGCCGCGTCACCCAGCGCCTCGAAGACAACCCGAGCGGCTTCCTGCTCGGCCGCGAAAAGATTCAGGAGTTCACCCCATGAGCCGTCCTGCGCTGCTCCGCCCGTTCGTCCTCGCGACGCTGCTCGGCGCTCTCTCCGCCTGCACGCTGCTGCCAGAGGCGGAGCCGATCCGGGTCTATCTGCTGCCGACCACCGAGGCGTCGGCCGGCCAGCAAGGAGAGCCGCTGCAGCAGGCGCTGCGCATCCATACCCCGCATGCCAGTCGTATCCTTGCCGGACCGCGCATCGCCGTGGTGCCGGACGGCAGTCAGATCAGCAGCTACCAAGGCGCGCGCTGGGGCGATGCCGCGCCGACCTTGCTACGCGATCGGCTGATCGAGCAGTTCCGCCGGAGCGGACCGGTGGCGGTGAGCAATGAGGACAGCAACCTGTTCGCGGAGCTGGAGCTGTTCAGCGATTTGCGCGCCTTCCAGAGCGAATACGTCGATGGCCAGCCGCGGGTGCTGGTCCGCCTGGACGCCCAGCTGGTATCCGCTGTCGATCAACGCATCCTCGCCAGCCGCCACTTCGAAATCCGTCAGCCCAGCGCGAGCCCACAACTGGAAAGCGTGGTGGATGCATTCGGCCAGGCCAGCGACGAGCTCAGCCGCCAGCTGCAACGCTGGACGATCGAGGTAGCGAAAAGCCAGCCCGCGCAGTGAAGTCCGGCGAAACGGTCAGAAAAAATCGTTAAACAGCAGTTTTATTGACTCAGGCTAAGCGTAACCTTCAGGGCAATCGCTTAGCATGCGAACTATCGCTTCACGTAAGGAAAGTTCATGAAAGCGCCAGCCCAGAAAACTCTTCGCCGGGTGCTGTTCGTGCTCGTCGCGCTCGTGGTCATCGGCCTGCTGGCCTGGTCGGAGCTGCGCACCGATGGCCTGGGCGAGGGATTCGCCAGCGGTAATGGCCGCATCGAGGCCACCGAGATCGATGTGGCGACCAAGCTCGGCGGGCGCATTCGCGAGATCAGTGTCGACGAGGGTGATTTCGTCCAGCCCGGCCAGGTCATCGCCCGTATGGATACCGAGGTGCTGGACGCCCAGCTCAACCAGGCCCGCGCCCAGGTGCGCCAGGCGGAAAATGCCATCCTTACCGCCCAGGCGCTGGTCACCCAACGCGAGAGCGAGAAGGCCACGGCCGAAGCAGTGGTGCTGCAGCGCCGCGCCGAACTGACCGCCGCACAAAAACGCCATCAGCGCACCGAAACCCTGGTCGGCCGTAATGCGCTGCCACGCCAGCAGCTGGACGACGACCTCGCCGCCATGCAGAGCGCGCAGGCTGCTCTGGCCGCTTCGCGCTCGCAGGTGCTCTCGGCCGATGCCGGCATCGCCGCCGCCAGGTCCCAGGTCATCGAAGCGCAATCGGCGCTGGAGGCGGCCCAGGCCAGCGTGGTGCGGCTGCAGGCGGACATCACGGATAGCGAACTGAAGACCGATCGCGTGGCGCGCGTGCAGTACCGCGTGGCGCAGCCGGGCGAGGTGCTCGGCGCCGGCGGCAAGCTGCTCAATCTGGTCGACCTGGCCGACGTCTACATGACCTTCTTCCTTCCCGAGCGCCAGGCCGGCCGGGTGGCGATGGGCAGCGAGGTGCGCCTGGTGATCGATGCAGCGCCGCAGTACGTGATTCCCGCCAAGGTCACCTATGTCGCCAGTGTCGCGCAATTCACGCCGAAAACCGTGGAAACCGAGAGCGAGCGCGAGAAGCTGATGTTCCGGGTCAAGGCGCGGATCGACCCGGAATTGCTGAGAAAACACATGGAGCAGGTCAAGACCGGGCTGCCCGGCATGGCTTATCTGAAGCTCGACGCTGACGCCGAGTGGCCGGCACACCTGCAGATCAATGTCGGCAAATGAACACTTCCCCTGCCCCGGTCGCCGAGATCAGCGGCGTCAGCCTGCGGTACGGCAAGACCCGCGCGCTGGATGACCTCAGCCTGAGCCTGCCGGCGCGCTGCATGGTCGGCCTGATCGGCCCCGACGGGGTCGGCAAGTCGAGCCTGCTGGCGCTGATCGCCGGTGCGCGCAAGTTGCAGCAGGGCCATGTGCAGGTGCTCGACGGCGACATGGGCGATGCCGGCCACCGCCGCGCGGTCTGCCCGCGCATCGCCTACATGCCGCAGGGGCTGGGCAAGAACCTCTACCCCACGCTGACGGTGTTCGAGAACCTTGAGTTCTTCGGCCGGCTGTTCGGTCAGGACGCCGAAGAGCGCCACTGGCGCATCGCCGAATTGACCCGTAGCACGGGTCTCGCGCCCTTCGTCGAGCGCCCGGCGGGTAAGCTCTCCGGCGGCATGAAGCAAAAGCTCGGCCTCTGCTGCGCGCTGATCCACGACCCCGACCTGCTGATCCTCGATGAGCCCACCACCGGCGTCGACCCGCTGTCGCGCGCGCAGTTCTGGGAACTGATCGAACGCATCCGCAGCGAGCGCCCACAGATGAGCGTGCTGGTCGCCACCGCCTATATGGACGAAGCGCAGCGCTTCGACCATCTGGTGGCGATGGACGCCGGCCGCATACTTGCCACCGGCACGCCAGCCGAGCTGCTGGCGCGCACCAACAGCGACTCGCTGGAGCAGGCCTTCATCCGCCTGCTGCCGGAAGCCAAGCGCAGCCAGCATCGTGAACTGGTCATCCCGCCGCAGCCGCACAGTGACAGCATCGCCATCGAGGCTCACGGCCTGACCATGCGTTTCGGCGATTTCGTCGCGGTGGATCAGGTCAATTTCCGCATCGCCCGCGGCGAGATATTCGGCTTCCTCGGCTCCAATGGCTGCGGCAAGACCACCACCATGAAGATGCTCACCGGCCTGCTGCCAGCCAGCGAGGGCGACGCCCTGCTGTTCGGCAAACCGGTGGACCCGCACGACATGCAGACCCGTCAGCGGGTCGGCTACATGTCCCAGGCATTCTCGCTGTACAGCGAGCTGACGGTGCGGCAGAACCTCGACCTGCATGCACGACTGTTCCACCTGCCGGCCGAACGACGCGGGCCGCGCGTGCAGGAGATGCTCACCCGCTTCGACCTCACCGGCGATGCCGAAAGCCTGCCCAGCAGCCTGCCGCTGGGCGTGCGCCAGCGCCTGTCGCTGGCGGTGGCGGTGATCCACAACCCGGAGATCCTCATCCTCGACGAACCCACCTCGGGGGTCGATCCGGTAGCCCGCGACGGCTTCTGGGAGCTCTTGGTGCAGCTGTCGCGCGAAGACGGCGTGACCATCTTCATCTCCACCCACTTCATGAACGAGGCGCTGCGCTGCGATCGCATCTCGCTGATGCACGCCGGGCGCGTGCTCGACAGCGACACGCCGCAGGCGCTGATGGCCAAGCGCGGCCTGCCGACGCTGGAACAGACCTTTATCGCCTACCTGGAGGAAGCTGCCGCCGCACATGCCGCCGAACAGCCAGCAGCGCCTCCTGCCGCCACGCGCAACCCGGTCCAACCGGCCGGCAACAATGGCCGTCAGGCCCGCTTCAGCCTGCGCCGCCTGCTCAGCTACACCCGCCGCGAGGCCATGGAGCTGCGCCGCGACCCGATCCGCGCAACGCTGGCCATGCTCGGCAGCGTGCTGCTGATGTTCATCATGGGTTACGGGGTCAGTTTCGATGTGGAGAACCTGACCTACGCCGTGCTCGACCGCGATCAGACCACCACCAGTCAGCATTACCTGCTGAACATGTCCGGCTCGCGCTACTTCATCGAGAAAGCGCCGCTGGCCAACCATGCCGAGCTCGACCAGCGCATGCGCAGCAACGACATCAGCCTGGCGGTGGAAATCCCGCCGAACTTCGGCCGCGACCTCAAGCGCGGCGCGGTGCCGCAAGTAGCGTTCTGGATCGATGGGGCCATGCCGATGCGCGCCGACACCATCAAGGGCTACGTGCAGGGCATTCACCTGACGTATCTGCAGCAGCTGGCCCGCGAAGCAGGTGTCAATGGGCAGCTGGCGCCAGCCGACGTGGCCATCCGTTACCGCTACAACCCAGACGTGCAGAGCCTGCCGGCGATGGCGCCGGCAATGATCCCGCTACTGCTGATGATGATCCCGGCGATGCTCACCGCCCTTGGTGTGGTGCGCGAGAAGGAGCTGGGTTCGATCACCAACTTCTATGTCACCCCGACCACCCGCCTGGAATTCCTGCTCGGCAAGCAGCTGCCCTACATCGCGCTGGGCATGTTCAATTTCGCCACCCTGGCGCTGCTGGCGGTGTTCGTCTTCGGCATCCCGATCAAGGGCAGCATTCTCACCCTCTGCCTCGGCGCGCTGCTCTACGTGACCTGCGCCACCGGCCTTGGCCTGCTGATGTCGTCGATCCTGAACAGCCAGATCGCGGCGATCTTCGGCACCACCATCGTCACCCTGCTGCCGGCCATCCAGTTCTCCGGGCTGATCCACCCGGTCTCGGCGATGGAGGGCGCTGGCGCCTTCATCGGCAAGCTCTACCCGACCAGCCACTTCCTCATCATCAGTCGCGGGGTGTTCTCCAAGGCACTCGGACTGGCAGAGCTGTATCCCTATTTCATCCCCATGCTGCTGGCCATCCCGCTGCTGACCCTGCTCAGCGTCGCCGGTCTGCGCAAGCAGGAGAAATGACATGGGCGGCCTGCGACGCAAACTCGGCAACATCTTCCAGCTCGGCCTCAAGGAACTGCGCAGCCTCTACCGCGACCCGGCGATGCTGGTGCTGATCATCTATTCGTTCACCCTGGCCATCTACGAAGGCGCCACGGCGATTCCCGAGGCGCCGCACCGGGCGAGCATCGCGGTGGTCGACGAGGACCGCTCGCAAGCCTCGCTGCGCATCATCAACGCCTTCCAGCTGCCCTACTTCATCGAGCCGAAAGCCATCACCCTGCAGAAGATGGACAGCGGCATGGACGACGGCCTCTACACCTTCACCCTGAACATTCCGCCGCGCTTCCAGCAGGACCTGCTCGCCGGCCGCCAGCCGACCATCCAGCTCAACGTCGATGCGACCCAGGTCAGCCAGGCCTTCACCGGCGCCGGGCACATCCAGCAGATCATCGCCAGCGAGACCGCCGAGTTCGTCCGCCGCTACCGCAGCAGCGACGCGCTGCCCGTCGAAGCGGTGGTGCGCACCGCGTTCAACCCCAACCTCAGCCGCGCCTGGTTCGGCGCAGTGAACGAGGTGATCAACCAGATCACCATGCTGGCAATCATCCTCACCGGCGCAGCGCTGATCCGCGAGCGCGAGCACGGCACCATCGAGCACCTCCTGGTGATGCCGGTGACGCCATTCGAAATCATGGTCGGCAAGGTCTGGGCGATGGGCCTGGTAGTGCTGGCCGCAGCAGCCTTCGCCCTGCGCTTCGTCGTCGAGGGCTGGCTGAACATCCCGATCCAGGGCTCGCTGTGGCTGTTCGCCGGCGGCGCGGCGCTGCACCTGTTCGCCGCCACTTCGATGGGCATCTTCTTCGGCACGGTTGCGCGTTCCATGCCGCAGCTGGGCCTGCTGGTGATCCTCACGCTGATCCCGCTGCAGATCCTCTCCGGTGGGGTAACGCCGCGCGAGAGCATGCCGGAGCTGGTGCAGAACATCATGCTGGTGGCACCGACCACGCATTTCGTCGAGCTGGCCCAGGCAATCCTGTTCCGCAGCGCCGGCCCATCCATCGTCTGGCCGCAACTGCTGGCGTTGGCAGTGATCGGTACGGTGTTCTTTCTTGGCGCACTGTCGCGACTGCGTGTGTCGCTGCGTTAGTGCCAGGCACATCAGTAGCCGAACCAGCCTCTCTGCTTCCGAGCCTTAAGCCTCACGCCAGCGTGCTGTACTTATGTCGGTAACCAAACGGTTACCCGATACCCCCGAAGCGCTCGGGAATTTTTGCATCGACGGCCGGTCTATCGTGCCGACATGCTAAGAGCCTGATGCTCGACAGCGCGCCAAGGAAGCCTCATCACTATGCGCATTCTCGTAACTGGCGGTGCCGGATTCATCGGCTCCGCACTGATCCGTCACCTCATCCTCGATACCGAGCACAGCGTGCTCAACCTGGACAAACTGACCTATGCCGGCAACCTGGAGTCGCTGGCATCCGTGGAAGACAACCCGCGCTATCAGTTCCTCCAGGCCGACATCGCCGATCGTGAGCGGGTCAGCGAGGCGCTGCTGGAGTTCCAGCCGGACGCCATCATGCATCTGGCCGCCGAGTCCCACGTCGACCGCTCCATCGACGGCCCGGCCGAGTTCATCCAGACCAACATCGTCGGCACCTATCAGCTGCTCGAGGCGACCCGCGCCTACTGGCAGAGCCTGCCGGCCGAGCGCCGCGAGGCGTTCCGCTTCCACCACATTTCCACCGACGAGGTGTACGGCGACCTGCACGGCGTCGATGACCTGTTCACCGAGACCACGCCCTACGCGCCCAGCTCGCCCTATTCGGCCAGCAAGGCCTCGTCGGATCACCTGGTCCGCGCCTGGCAGCGTACCTACGGCCTGCCGGTGCTGATCACCAACTGCTCGAACAACTACGGGCCGTTCCACTTCCCCGAGAAGCTGATCCCGCTGGTGATTCTCAACGCGCTGGATGGCAAGCCGCTGCCGGTCTATGGCGACGGCTCGCAGATCCGCGACTGGCTGTTCGTCGAGGACCATGCCCGTGCGCTGTTCAAGGTAGTCAGCGAAGGGGTGGTCGGTGAGACCTACAACATCGGCGGCCACAACGAGCAGAAGAACATCGAGGTGGTGCGTGGTATCTGCGCGCTGCTGGAAGAGCTGGCACCGAGCAAGCCGGCCGGCCTGGCCCGCTATGAAGACCTGATCACTTTCGTCAAGGATCGCCCGGGCCACGACCTGCGCTACGCCATCGACGCCAGCAAGATCGAGCGTGAGCTCGGCTGGGTGCCGCAGGAAACCTTCCAGACCGGCCTGCGCAAGACCGTGCAGTGGTATCTGGACAACCTCGAATGGTGTCGTCGCGTTCAGGACGGCAGCTATCAACGCGAGCGCCTAGGCGCACTGGAGAACGCATGAAAGGAATCATCCTCGCCGGAGGCTCCGGCACCCGTCTGCACCCCATCACCCTTGGCGTATCCAAGCAGCTGCTGCCGATCTACGACAAGCCGATGGCCTACTACCCGATTTCGGTGCTGATGCTTGCGGGCATCCGCGACATCCTGGTCATTTCCACGCCGCAGGACCTGCCGCAGTACAAGAATCTGCTCGGTGATGGCAGCCAGTTCGGCGTCAATTTCAGCTATGCCGAACAGCCCTCGCCGGACGGCCTGGCCCAGGCTTTCCTGATCGGTGAAGAGTTCATCGGCGACGATTCGGTGTGCCTGATCCTCGGCGACAACATCTTCCACGGCCAGCACTTCACCGAGAAGCTGCAGCGCGCCGCGGCCCAGCCGAGCGGCGCCACCGTGTTCGGCTACTGGGTCAAGGACCCGGAGCGCTTCGGCGTGATCGACTTCGACGAGAGCGGCAAAGCGCTGTCCATCGAAGAGAAGCCGAAGAAGCCCAAGTCCAGCTATGCGGTGACCGGTCTGTACTTCTACGACAACGACGTGATCGAGATCGCCAAGTCGATCAAGCCATCGCCACGCGGCGAGTTGGAGATCACCGACGTCAACATGGCCTACCTCGAGCGTGGTGACCTCAATGTCGAACGCTTCGGCCGTGGCTTCGCCTGGCTGGATACCGGCACCCACGACAGCCTGCTGGAGGCCTCGCAGTACGTGCAGACCATCGAGCACCGCCAGGGCCTGAAAGTCGCCTGCCTGGAAGAAATCGCCTACCAGAACAAGTGGATCGATCGCGAGCAGCTACTGCGCCGCGCCGATGCGCTGGGCAAGACCGGCTACGGCCAGTACCTGTTCAAGCTGGCGGGTGAAGACGCATGAAGGTCGTCGAAACCAGCATTCCCGACGTACTGATCATCGAGCCCAAGGTCTTCGGCGACGAACGCGGTTTCTTCTACGAGAGCTTCAACGCGGCCGCTTTCGAAGCGGCCACGGGGCTCAAGCGTCAGTTCGTCCAGGACAACCACTCCAAGTCCCAGCGCGGCGTGCTGCGTGGCCTGCACTACCAGATCCAGCAGCCGCAGGGAAAACTGGTGCGCGTGGTGGCCGGCGAGGTATTCGACGTCGCTGTCGACCTGCGCAAGAGTTCGCCAAGCTTCGGCCGCTGGTTCGGCACCCACCTGAGTGCACAGAACCAGCGCCAGCTGTGGATTCCCGAAGGCTTCGCGCATGGTTTCGTGGTGCTCAGCGAAAGCGCTGAGTTCCTCTACAAGACCACCGACTACTACGCGCCGGAGCACGAGCGCAGCCTGTTGTGGAACGATCCGGCGCTCGGCATCGAATGGCCGTTCGACGAGTCGCCACAGCTGTCCGCCAAGGACCAGGCTGGCAAGCGCCTCAGCGATGCGGAGCTGTTTCCATGAAGATCCTGATCACCGGCAGCCAGGGGCAGCTTGCCCGCGAGCTGCAGTTGGAGCTGGCGGGCAAGCTGCTGGCCCTTGGGCACAACGCCCTGAACCTCGCCGATCCGGAGCAGATCCGCGAGCAGGTGCGTCTGGTGCGGCCGGACCTGATCATCAATGCCGCGGCCTATACGGCCGTGGACCCGGCAGAAACCCACCGTGAGCAGGCCTTCGCAGTCAATGCACGCGGACCGCAAGTGCTGGCCGAAGAAGCCGCACGTCTGGGCGTGCCGCTGATTCACTACTCCACCGACTACGTGTTCGACGGCCGCAAGGGCGAACCCTACACCGAAGCGGACGTGCCGCAGCCGCTGAGCGTATACGGCGCCAGCAAGCTGGCCGGAGAACAGGCGATTCAGGCGGTCGGAGGGGAATACCTGATCCTGCGGACCAGCTGGGTCTATTCACAGCACGGCAAGAATTTCCTGCTGACCATGCAGCGTCTGCTGCAGGAGCGTGATGCGCTATCGGTGGTCAGCGACGAGATCGGCGCACCGACCTGGGCGGCGACCATCGCCCGCACCACCGCGGAAATGGTGCGCAAGCGCAGCGCTGGCGAAGCCGGGCCGAGTGGCCTTTACCACCTCACCGCGGGCGGCGAAACCTCTTGGTATGGCTTCGCCTGCAGCATCGCCGAGCACCTGCGCCAGCAGGGCCGCTTGCGCGCCGAGATCACCCCGATCCTGTCCAAGGATTACCCCACCGCTGCGCAGCGCCCGCTCAATTCGCGGCTCAATTGCGCACGACTGCAGCAGGACTGGGGCATCCGTCTGCCGGACTGGGAAACCGCTCTGCATGAATGCCTTGTTCAGAGCGATGAGCAGGCTGTCGCCAGCGCGCCGCGGACCGCCACAGTCGGCCGCTGAGCTGGCCGGCAGTGGCTGCGTCCTGGCCACTCCAAACCAGAGGTTCCGCCTGACCGGCCAGCGCTATCGACGCTGAACGCCGGTACGCTCTGCGTGCATAATGCGCCGGACATCCAGGCGCCCACGCATGACCGCACTGCAACCTCACCGTCGCCCTCGCTGGCGCAACCTCGCCCTTCTGGCCTTGCTGCTGGCGCCTCTGCTCTGGCCGCTGCAGCAACTCGCCGAGCGTTATTACCGCAACGAGCTGACCGAACAGAACCGCCAGACCCTGGATCTGTACGTTGCCAACCTGCTCGGCACACTGAATCGCTATGAAGTGCTGCCGCGCATCCTCGGCGACTTGCCGGCCCTGCGCGCCGTGCTGCAGCAGGACTCGCCCCAGGTGCGCGACAACGCCAACCGGCTGCTTAAGCGCCTGCGCAACCAGACCGGTGCCGATGTGATCTACCTCATGGGAACCGACGGCAACACCCTCGCCGCTTCCAACTGGGACGAGGAAGACAGTTTCGTCGATCGCAATTTCGCCTTCCGCCCCTACTTCCGCCAGGCCATGGAAGGGCGCCTCGGCCGCTTCTTTGGCCTCGGCACCACCTCCGGCAAGCGCGGCTACTACTTCGGCGCGGCGGTACGCGATGGCGACCAGGTGCTCGGTGTGCTGGTGGTCAAGGTCGATCTCGACCACACCGAGACGCTCTGGGGCAGCACGCCCGAGCAGCTGCTGGTGACCGACAACTTCGGTGTGGTGATCCTCACCTCGCGTCCGGAATGGCGATTTCGCGCGACCCGCGGGCTGGGCGTCGACGAACGCGAGCAGATCGCCTTCGATCAGCCCTATCCCACCCTGTACCCACAGGACCTGACCCTGAACATCGATGCCTGGCTGATCCAGAGCCGCGAGCTCAAGGAAACCGGCTGGACGGTACGCATCCTAGCCCCGGTCAACCTGGTCGAGCGCCCGGTACGCACCGTGGTCGCCATCGGTGCCGCGACGCTGCTGGCGCTGCTGCTCTGGCTCGGCCTGCTGATGCAGCGCCGCCGGCATTTCCTCGAACGGCTGGCGCTGGATGCCCAGGCGCGCCAGCAGCTGGAACAGCGCGTGCTGGAACGCACCCGTGACCTGGAGGCGCTGAACAGCCGGCTCAAGGTCGAGGTGCTCGAGCGCGAGCAGGCCCAGCAGGAACTGGTCCGCGCGCAGGACGAGCTGCTGCAGGCCGGCAAGCTGTCGGCGCTGGGCACCATGTCGGCGAGCATCAGCCACGAACTCAACCAACCGCTGGCGGCGATCCGCAGCTATGCCGATAACGCCGGGGTGCTGCTCGACCACCAGCGCAACGCCGAAGCACGCGACAACCTGCGACTGATCAGCGAACTGACCGCGCGCATGGCCTCGATCATCGCCCACCTGCGCGCCTTTGCCCGCCGTGATCAGCATGCGCCGGAGCGGGTGGCGCTGCAGCCGGCGCTGGATGATGCCCTCGCGCTGCTGGCCAAGCGTCGGCAGGCCATGGGCGTCGAGCTGATCCGCGATCTGCCGGAGGCGACGCTGTGGGTGCAGGCTGGCGAAACCCGGCTGCGGCAGATTCTCGCCAACCTGCTGGCCAACGCCCTCGACGCACTGACCGAGCGACCACCGCCGCGGCGCATCTGGCTGCGCGCCGAACAGCAGGGCGACGGCGTGCTGCTCAGCCTGCGCGACAACGGCCCCGGCTTCAGCGATGAAGCTCTGCAGCGCGCTCGCGAACCGTTCTTCACCACCAAGACCAGCGCCCAGGGCCTGGGATTGGGTCTGGCGATCTGCGATACCCTCACCCGCGCCCTTGGCGGCGAGCTGCGCATGAGCAACCATCCCGAGGGCGGCGCACAGCTTAGCCTGTTTCTGCGCAGTGCCGAGCCGGGCATCGCCTTCCCCACCGAGGACCATTTCCAATGAGCAGCGAGCATTCGATCAGCGCCCAGACCCAGGTGCTGTTGATCGACGACGATCCGCACCTGCGCCAGGCGCTGAGCCAGACACTCGACCTCGCAGGGCTCAAAGTGGCCAGCCTGGGCGACGCTCGTGAGCTGGCCGCGCGCCTGCCGGCCGACTGGCCGGGAGTGGTGGTCAGCGACATCCGCATGCCGGGAATCGACGGTCTGGAACTGCTGCAGCAACTGCGCGCACGCGACAGCGAACTGCCGGTGATCCTCATCACCGGGCATGGCGACATCCAGCTGGCGGTGCAGGCCATGCGCGCCGGTGCCTACGATTTCCTGGAAAAGCCCTTCCCCAGCGAGGCGCTGCTGGACAGCGTGCGCCGTGCTCTGGCGCTGCGCCAACTGGTCCTGGACAACCGCTCGCTGCGCCTGGCGCTGGCCGACCGTCAGCAGCTGTCGGCGCGCCTGCTCGGCCAATCCAAGGCGATGCTGCGCCTGCGCGAGCAGATCGGCGCGTTGGCCGGAACCCAGGCCGACGTGCTGATCCTCGGCGAAACCGGTGCCGGCAAGGAGGTGGTGGCGCGCGCCCTGCATGACCTCTCCAACCGGCGAAACGGTCCGTTCGTCGCGATCAACGCCGGTGCGCTGGCCGAGTCGGTGGTGGAAAGCGAGCTGTTCGGCCACGAGCCCGGTGCCTTCACCGGCGCGCAGAAACGGCGCATCGGCAAGTTCGAGTTCGCCAACGGCGGCACGCTGTTCCTCGACGAGATCGAAAGCATGAGCCTGGACGTGCAGGTCAAGCTGCTGCGGCTGCTGCAGGAACGGGTGGTCGAACGGCTCGGCGGCAACCAGTCGATCGCGCTGGACATTCGCGTCATCGCGGCAACCAAGGAGGATCTGCGCGTGGCCGCCGACCAGGGTCGGTTCCGCGCTGACCTGTACTACCGCCTCAACGTGGCACCGCTGGGAATTCCGCCGCTGCGCGAGCGCAACGAGGACATCCTCCTGCTCTTCCAGCACTTTGCCGAGGCTGGTGCCCAGCGCCACGGCCTGCCGATCCGCGAACTGCAGCCGGAACAGCGGGCTGCCCTGCTGCGCCACGCCTGGCCGGGCAACGTGCGCGAGCTGCAGAATACTGCCGAGCGCTTCGCCCTGGGTCTCGGGCTCGGGTTGGATCAGCCAGGCGCCGAACCGACCAGCAGTGTTGCCGGCACTGGCAACCTGAGCGAACAGGTCGAGGCGTTCGAGCGCGCGCTGATCGCCGCCGAGTTGAACCGCCCCCACGGCTCGCTGCGCAGCGTCGCCGAGGCGCTCGGCGTGCCGCGCAAGACGCTGCACGACAAGCTGCGCAAGCATGGTCTGAATTTCAGCGATGCTGGCGGAAGCTCGCCGGATGAAAACGACTAGATGGCGGAAACCCGCCATTTCGATCCTCGGCTGGAGCATCTGACTGCCGCGTCCTGCGCTGGCCTCTGGCGTACCCATCCAGCGCAGGGCGAACCCCGCAAAGGTGCGACCTAGACGCGCTTGTTGGCAATCTGCCATTCAAACCTTCATCTGTTGCTGGGTAAACTCCCTGCCCACAGGTTGCTCTGCCGGCGGTTGGCACAGGCATTGCTCCTGAAACTCAATGAACCGGACGGAACGAGTGGCGATCATCCATCGCAACCTGGCCATTGCGCCTAGACTTGCCCAGCTGGTTACTGCCGGGATGCCCTGCGGCCTCCCACCCACAACAAGAGGAAACATCAATGTTCAAACTGACTGCCAAGGCGCTGGCATGCGCCCTGTCGCTGAGCATCGCCGGTCTGGCCCACGCGGCTGACCCGATCACCATCAAGTTCTCCCACGTCGTCGCCGAGAACACGCCGAAAGGCCAGGGCGCGCTGATGTTCAAGAAACTGGTGGAAGAGCGTCTGGCCGGCAAGGTCGAGGTACAGGTTTACCCGAACTCCTCGCTGTTCGGCGATGGCAAGGAAATGGAAGCCCTGCTGCTGGGCGACGTTCAGCTGATCGCACCGTCGCTGGCCAAGTTCGAACACTACTCCAAGGGCGTTCAGGTTTATGACCTGCCGTTCCTGTTCGACGATATCGCGGCAGTCGACCGCTTCCAGAAAGGCGAAGCCGGCCAGAGCCTGCTGCGCTCCATGGAAGACAAGAACATCACCGGCCTGGGCTACTGGCACAACGGCATGAAGCAGCTGTCGGCCAACAAGCCGCTGCGCGAGCCGAAGGATGCCCGTGGTCTGAAATTCCGCGTACAGGCTTCCGCCGTACTGGACGAGCAGTTCAAGGCCGTGCGCGCCAACCCGCGCAAGATGAGCTTCGCCGAGGTCTACCAGGGCCTGCAGACTGGCGTGGTGAATGGTGCCGAGAACCCCTACTCGAACATCTACTCGCAGAAGATGCACGAAGTGCAGAAGTACATCACCGAGTCCAACCACGGCCTGCTGGACTACATGGTGATCACCAACACCAAGTTCTGGAACGGTCTGCCGGCTGACGTTCGCAGCGAGCTGGAAAGCATCCTGAACGAAGTGACCGTCGCGGTGAACAAGCAGGCTGACGAGCTGAACCAGGCCGACAAGCAGCGCATCGTCGACGCTGGCACCACCGAGATCATCAACCTGACTCCGGAGCAGCGCGAAATGTGGCGTGAAGCCATGAAGCCGGTCTGGAAGAAGTTCGAAGGCGAGATCGGTGCTGACCTGATCAAGGCCGCCGAAGCAGCCAACCAGGCTAACTAAGCCTTGCCGAGGGGCGGGTACTCCGCCCCTTTGCTGCACCACCCGAAACACCCGACAGCTCAGTGAAAAAACATAGCAGCTGACGAAGGCGAAGCCCGCACCAAGGGCAGACAGGCCAGGCCAAGGTGACCCCCCGGCTACGCCGCTTCGACAGTGACAACAAGAGTTTTTCATTGCTCTGTCTGCCAGCCCGCCCCGGCTGGTTCACGGCGCACCTCGTGCTGCCTTCGCACAACAGCAGTCCATCGGGAGATGTCATCCATGAACGCCCTCTGGCGCGTCTGGGACCACTTCGAGGAAGGTTTTATCGCCTTTCTGTTGGCCGCCATGACACTGGTGACCTTCGTCTACGTGATCCTCAACAACCTTTACACGCTCTTCTACAACCTGGGCGACCGCTTCGAAGGCAGCGCCGACTTCTGGTTCGCTATCGGTGATTTCATCATCGGCCTGGCCCAGGCCATGACCTGGAGCACCGCGCTGACCAAGGCGCTGTTCGCCTGGCTGATCTTCTCCGGCCTCGCCTATGGCGTGCGCACCGCTGGCCACATCGGTGTCGATGCACTGGTCAAGCTGGCACCGCGACACATCCAGCGCATCATCGGCATCATCGCCTGCCTGCTCTGCCTGGGCTACGCCGGCCTGCTTACCGTCGCCAGTTTCGAATGGATCCAGACCCTGTTCATCGCCAACATCGGCGCGGAAGATCTGGGCCACATCGGCGTCAAGCAATGGCATATCGGCATGATCGTGCCGTTCGGCTTCGCCATGGTGTTCATCCGTTTCGCCGAAATCTTCGTGCGTATCCTGCGCAACGAGCAGACCGGCCTCGGCCTCGCCGATGAAGCGGCCGATGCGCTCAAGCACGGCGAAGAGGAGCCCAAGTAATGACCATTCTGTTCCTGTTCGCCGCCCTCTTCGTGCTGATGTTCATCGGCGTGCCGGTGGCCGTATCCCTCGGCCTGGCCGGTTCGCTGACCATCATGATCTTCAGTCAGGACTCGGTGCGCTCGCTGGCGATCAAGCTGTTCGAGACCTCCGAGCACTACACCCTGCTGGCCATCCCGTTCTTCCTCCTCGCCGGTGCCTTCATGACCACCGGCGGCGTGGCGCGGCGCCTGATCGACTTCGCCAACGCCTGCGTCGGCCACATCCGTGGCGGCCTGGCGATCGGCGCGGTACTGGCATGCATGCTGTTCGCCGCACTCTCCGGTTCGTCGCCAGCCACCGTGGCCGCGGTCGGCTCCATTGCCATCGCCGGCATGGTGCGCTCCGGTTACCCGCAGGCGTTCGGTGCCGGCATCGTCTGTAACGCCGGTACACTGGGCATCCTGATTCCACCGTCGGTGGTCATGGTGGTCTACGCCGCCGCAACCGAGACCTCGGTGGGCAAGCTGTTCATGGCCGGTGTTGTGCCAGGCATCCTGCTCGGCGGCGCGCTGATGATCGCGATCTACATCATCGCGGTGAAAAAGAACCTGCCGGCCCTGCCGCGGGCGAGCTTCCGCGAGTGGCTGTCCGCTGCGCGCAAGGCAATCTGGGGCCTGCTGCTGATGGTGATCATCCTCGGCGGTATCTACTCCGGCATGTTCACCCCGACCGAAGCGGCGGCGGTGGCGGCGGTGTATTCGGCCTTCGTCGCGCTATTCGTCTACAAGGACATCTCCCTGCGCGACTGCCCGAAGGTGCTGCTGGAATCCGGCAAGCTGTCGATCATGCTGATGTTCATCATCGCCAACGCCATGCTGTTCGCCCACGTGCTGACCACCGAACAGATTCCACAGGCGATTACCGCCTGGGTCATCGAGGCCGGCCTGCAGCCGTGGATGTTCCTGCTGGTGGTGAACATCGTGCTGCTGATCGCCGGTGCCTTCATGGAGCCTTCGGCAATCATCCTGATCCTCGCGCCGATCCTGTTCCCGATCGCCATTCAGCTGGGCATCGACCCGATCCACCTGGGCATCATCATGGTGGTCAACATGGAAATCGGCCTGATCACGCCACCGGTGGGGTTGAACCTGTTCGTCGCCTCGGCGGTGACGGGCATGCCGGTCACCCAGGTGATCCGCGCAGTGCTGCCATGGCTGGCGCTGATGCTGAGCTTCCTGGTGATCATCACCTACGTACCGTCGATTTCGCTGGCGCTGCCAAACATGCTTGGCATGTAGCGCGGAGCAATTACTTCCCTTTAGCCCGGCCCGTGCCGGGCTTTTTTTTGCCGGAAGAACGGCTGCGTCAGAGGGCGAGAACGTCCGCCGGGCGCCGGCGGAACCAGCCGGTCAGGGACAGGCGATCAGCCTGGGTGACCAGCACCTCGTGAGGAAAATCGCCGGAGAGAAACACCACCAGATTGCCGGCCAGCGGCGGTACGTCCAGCTGCGAGCCATCGGGCATGTGCATGCGCAACTCGCCGGCATGGGCCGCCTGCCAGTCCGGGTTGAGGTAGAGCACCGCGGTCACCGAACGGCTGTCATCGTCGCGAAAGCGGTCCAGATGGGTCTGGTAGAAGGCGCCGGGCGGGTAGAAGGCGAAATGGCATTCGAACTCTTCCAGGCCGAGATACAGCTCGCGGTTGAGCTGCTGACGCAACTCGTCCATTACCCCGAGATACTGATCGCAGACCGCCGCCTGACCAGGCTCCAACCACTGGATATGGTCGCTGCGAATGCCTTCGCGCACCGCCTGCGCCTCGCCGCGGCCGACGCCGGCCGGTGCCAGGGCACCCTCGGCCTCGCGCCTGCGGCACTCGTCGGCCAGCTTGTGGGTCACATCACTGGGAAGAAAAGAACTCTGCAGCGACCAGCCGCGCTCGGCCAGGTCATCGATGATCGAAGAAAACTGCAAGGAAGTGACTCCGAAGGGATACTGAACGAGTCTAGGGGCTGTACAGACTCCGCTACAAGCCAAGGCACTGCGCCATATCGCAGCAGCGCTCGCGCGCCTCGACAAGCATGCGTCGGGGCACCGAAAATGAACCGCCCGCCAGACAGGAGCTTCCATGCGCGCCCTTTTAGCCTGTGTACTGCTGACCTTCAGCTTCGCCAGCTTCGCCGACACCTATCAAGAGCTGTACGAAACCGCTGGCTGGACCGAACAGCGGGCCAATTTCGCCGATGCGCTGACCGCCGCCCAGCAGCGCTACAAAGACACCCTGCCGCCAGCGGTATTCCAGGCGCTGGTGACCAATAGCAACCGCCGCTTCGCCGCCCATGCCATCGACCAGCGTGCACAGCAGGCGCTGCGCGAGCATCTACCGCAGCCGCAACCGGCGCTGGAGTTCTTCCAGTCGACGCTCGGCCGCAAGATCGTCTCTGCCGAAGTGCTGGCGGCACGCCGCGAGCAGCTGGCACGCCATACCAAAGGCTTGCCGCGGGTGACGGCCGAAAGCAACCGTCAGCTGCTGATTCGCCATCTGGCCCAGGCCATCCCGGCCAGCGAGGCTGGGGCGGAGGTCAGCCTGGCGCTCGCCGGTGTCGCCGCCGACAGCCTGAGCCAGATGATTCCCGGCCTGCTTGGTGGCAACCAGGCGCAGAGCCTGTTGAGCAGCCAGCGCACGCGGATGATCGAGCAGATCGAGGCCGATCTCGACAACACGCTGCTCTTCGTCTATCGCGATCTGTCCGACGCCGAGCTGGAAGAATACGTGCAGTTCGCCCAATCGGACGCAGGCAAGGCCTACTATCAGGCTGCGCTGCAGGCGCTGCGAGCCGGGCTGGCGGTGGGCATGAGCGGCGCCGATCTGGAGCCGCAGCAAGGCATCTGAGCGGCGCTACTTCAGCCGCTCGCGCAGGAAATCGAAGTAGGCACGGCGCAGCTCCTCGCGCTCGTTCACCAGATGGTGGCGCGCCTCGGGCAGACGCAAGATCTCGGCGCCAGCGAACTTGCGTTCGAGGATCGGCAGGTTGTACTGCCAGTCCACCGTCATGTCCGCCTCACCCTGGATGATCAGCGGCGAATGCGTGCTGCCCGCCGCCCCTTCGATACGCGGAATCCAGCGTGACAGCGCGCCGACCCAGGCCGTGGGCAGGATGTCCGGCTGCAGCGGATCCTGGCTCTGAACGAACTCCAGAAAGCTCGGATCGCCGGAATTCTCGCTGAACGTGCGCGGTATCTGCTGCACGAAGCGTCGCAGCAATTCGTAGCTGATGCGCGAGCGCAACCAGGCACGCGGCCGAATCAACGGCGCCAGCAGGATGGTGCGGCCCAGATCCGGGTTGTCGGCCTGGTGCAGCAGGTGATCCAGCGCGATGGCACCGCCGGTGCTCTGCCCGAGCAGATGCCAGGGTCGTGGCAGATCGAGCTGACGCGCCTGTTCGAACAGCCCGCTGAGCACCGCCTGGTATTCATCGAACTCGTTGATGCTGGCCCGCGGACCGCTGGACAGACCGTGGCCCGGCAGGTCGCAGGCGAGCACGGCGAAACCCATCTCCAGCCCCCAATCGACCACGTGCCGGTACAGGCCCATATGGTCGTAGTAGCCATGCAGGATCAGCAGGCTGGCGTGAGGCTGTTCGGGCCACCAGGCCTGCGCAACCACGTCATAATCGTGCACGCGAAAGCGCCCCAGGCGGCGCTGCACATTGCGCCGGTGCGGCATGTCCAGGCCGTAATAAGCCTGGTAGTGCAGCGTTTCGGCGGAGATGTCAGCTGCATCCGCCAGGGCAGGCAGACTGTTGCGCAGTCGATCAGGCTGGATACGCGAAGGCATGGACTTTCTTTAAGCGGTTGGGACCCGGGATATTCAGCTCTGCGCCGCGTCATGGCAAGCTTGCGCACCCACATCGGAGCCTGCCATGAGCGCACGCCGTAAATACCTGATCGCCGCCCTGATCGCCCTGCTCTGGGGCGGCGCCATGCTGGCCGCGTTCTGGTGGTTCGAGGCACGTTACCTGCGCACCTTCGAGGGCGAGCGCGCCGAGCTGTTCTCTGGCGACGCGTTGCGCCTGCCCGCCGAACTGCAGGGCCCGGGGCCGGTGCGCTTCGTCCACTTCTGGGACCCGAGCTGCCCGTGCAACGTCGGCAACCAGCAGCATCTGGAGGAGTTGCTCAAGCGCTTCGCCGGGCAACCGGTCGAGTTCTACGAAGTGCGCAAGCCCGGCAGCAAAGGCCGTCTGCCGGCGCCCCTGGCTTCGCTGAAGCCGCTGAACGATCTGGCCGGCGCCGAGCAATTGCCGGCCAGCCCGGCTGTAGGCATCTGGGACCAGAGCGGTGAACTGGTCTATATCGGCCCCTACAGCGAGGGCGCGGTGTGCAGTTCGGATAACAGCTTCGTCGAGCCGATCCTCGATGCGGTGCTCGCCGGGCGCAAGGTCCGCGCCACCCATTCGCTGGCGGTAGCCTGTTTCTGCGACTGGCAAGAGTAGCGGCATGTCCCGCAAACTTGATCATGGTCAAATGATAATTATTATCAACTAAACGAGAATGCTCCCATTCAAGTCGGCATCGTTGCCGACGCACCATTCGGGAGCCGTTCGATGATCCTCCGCCTTCACCCGCTTGCCCTGGCCTGCCTGGCCGTCAGCACCACCTCCGCCCTCGCCGCTCCGCTGGAATTGCAGGAAACCGTCGTCACTGCCAAGGGCTACGAGGCCGCGACGCAGGACATTCCGCAAGCCATCGAAGTCCTGCAAGCACAGCCGACTGAAACGGCCGCGCCGGCCGGCAGCCTGTTCCGTGGCAAGCCGGGCCTGGCCGTGCACAGCGATGGCGCTTGGGGCCAGAACCCGGTCCTGCGCGGCATGAAGAAGGAAAGCGTGGTGCTGATGGTCGACGGCGTGCGGGTCAATTCCGGCCAGCCGCAAGGCTCGCTGGCATCCATGCTCGATCTCGGTCTGCTGGAACGCGCCGAGGTGGTCAAGGGTCCGGGCTCGGTGCTCTACGGCAGCGGCGCCATGGGCGGGGTGGTCAACCTGATCACGCCACAACCACGCTTCACCGAACAAGACGAACGCAGCGGACATTTCTCCAGCAGCGCCAGCAGCGTCGACAAGGGCTTCACCGGCGCTACGCTGCTGCGCGACTCCAGCAGCGATCATGCGCTGGTGCTGGGCGTTGCCGGGCGCAAGGTCAACGACTACAAAAGCCCCAACGGTACCGAAGAGAACACCGGCTACAGCTCCGATACCCTGCTGTTCAAGTACAAGCAGCGCCTGGCCGAGGATGTCAGCGTCAACCTGAACGTCCAGCGCCACACCGATCGTGACGTCTGGTACCCGGGCTCGGCGCGTACCGGTGGCCAGCCGGGCGGCGCCGGCATCCCGGCACCGCTCGGCACCGCGACCATCCATTCGCCGGAACAACAGCGCGAGCTATTCCAGATCGGCCTGGAGAACGGCCTCGGTGAAGGTACTCTGACCACCGAGCTCTATCGTCAGGAGGTCTACCGGGAGATCCGTGCCTACTCGGAGCGCCTCGACCGCGACTATGTACGCAACAACGTCAGCTTCATCACCCACGGACTGCGCTCGAGCTGGGTAGTACCGGTCGCCGATCACCTGCTGACGGTGGGCGTCGACGGCTGGAAGATGACCGGCGATCCGGAGCGCTATGTGGATGGCCCGCCGGCCTTCAACAACAACCAGCGCAACGACCCCTTCAAGGATGCCGAGATCGAGTCCTACGGACTGTTCGTGCAGGACGAATTCGACCTCGGTCAGACGCGCCTCACCGCCGGCGCCCGTTACGACCGCATCAGCGCAGACGCCCGCGCTAAAGGCAATGGTCCTTCATTTACAACCAGCGGCCTGGACAGCACCGACCACAACCTGTCGTGGTCGCTGGGCGCGCTGCATCCGTTGACTGACACCCTCAACCTCTACGCCAACGTCGGCCAGGCCTACCGCGCCGCCGACATGCGCGAGCGCTACGACGACGCCCCGCGCGGCGACGGCTACTTCCACGTCGGCAACCCGCAGCTGGACCCGGAGCGTTCCACCAGCTTCGAGCTTGGCCTCAAGGGTAACGATGGCGATTTCACCTATCAACTGGCGGCCTTCCACACCCGCATCGACGACTACATCGCCGGCCGCGTGACCGGCACCAACGCGCCCAACGGGCTGCCGATCAAGCGCACCGAAAACCTCGACAAAGTGGTGATCTACGGCCTCGAAGGCAGCGCCAGCAAGGGCGTCGGCGCCTTCGTGGTGGACGGCAGCTTCACCTGGCTGCGCGGCGAGAACAAACAGGACGACGAACCACTGCACCAGATGCCGGCCCACGAGTTGACCCTGGGCATCGGCCAGCCAGCCGAGCGCGGCCTCTACTGGCATGCCCAGCTGCGCGCGGTCGCCGAGCAGGATCGTGTGGCGACCGAGTTCACCCGCGGTGGCGAGGACCGCACCGCAGGCTTCGTTACCGCCGATGCCAGCCTCGGCTGGGGCTTCGGCAAGATCGGCGTGCTGCAGACCGCCAATCTAGACACGCGCCTGAGCAACCTGTTCGACAAGGCCTACCACGAGCATCTGACTGACGGCATCAGCGGCAACGAACTGCAAGCGCCTGGGCGCGGCATCACCGTCGCGCTGAGCGGGAGCTTCTGATGCTGCGCCACCTACTGATGGCCGTTCTGCTGGTGGCTGGAGCACCAGCGCTGGCGGACAAGCTGCCGCGCCTGGTCCTGGCCGGCCCATCGTCATCGGTGTCTAACCCGCTGATCCACATGGTCGAATCCGGCGCGCTGGACGACCTGGCGGACAAGGTGGAATTCGTCAGCTGGCGCGATCCCGACCAGCTGCGTCTGCTGGCGCTGAACGAGCAGGCAGACGTGCTGGCCATGCCGGTCAACGTCGCCGCCAACCTGTACAACCGCGGCGCCAAGCTGCGCATGCTCAACGTTTCGACCTGGGGCTTGCTCTGGCTGGTATCCCGCGAGCAGGGCCTGAGCACCCTCGACGACCTGCGCGGCAAGGAAATCGCCATGCCGTTCCGCGGCGACATGCCGGACATCCTCTTCGGCCTGCTGGCCGAGCGTGCCGGCATTGATGTGCGCAAGGACCTGCGTTTGCGCTACGTCGCCACCCCGATCGACGCCATGCAGCTATTGCTGATGCGTCGTACCGACCATGCCCTGCTGGCCGAGCCGGCCATCTCCATGGCCCTGCGCAAGGCCAGCGAAGGACCGCTGGGGCTGGTTGCGCCGGATCTGTATCGCAGTGTCGACCTGCAACAGGAGTGGGGCCGCCTGCTGCAACGCGAAGCACGCATCCCGCAGGCTGGCATCGCGCTGATGGCCAGCGTGAAGGACCAGCCGCAGATCGCCGCACGGATTGCCCAGGCCTACGCCGACTCGCTGCAATGGTGCAGCGCCAACGCCGAACGCTGCGGGCAGCTGGTCGCCAAGCATCTGCCGATGCTCAGCGCCGAAGCGGTAACCGACTCATTGGCCGTGGCGCAGATGGACGCAGTGCCCGCCGCCGACGCACGGGTGGAAGTCGAGTATCTGTTCGAGCTGCTGTTGCAAAAGAATCCAGCGCTGATCGGCGGCAAGCTGCCGGCCGATGACTTCTACTCGCCAGTCAGCGATCAGCCATGAGCCTCCTGCGCAGCTGGCTGGCCGGCCTGCCCGGCTATCTGTGGAGCGGCTGGGGCGCACTGGCCAGCCTGTTTCTGCTGCTGGCGGGCTGGGAGGCAGTGGCCAGTCAATATGGCGCGCTGGTGCTGCCTACGCCGCTGGAGACCTTTGTCCGCCTGCTCCAGCTGATCGATGAAGGTGCCGCCTGGCCGGAGTTGCTGGCCACCAGTCGCCGGGCTCTGCTCGGTTTTACCTTGTCCGTAGTGGTCGGCAGCGTGCTCGGGCTCGCCGCCGGTGTCTCCATGACCGCCTCGATGATGGCGCGGCCGCTGGTCACCGTGCTCATGGGCATGCCACCAATCGCGTGGCTGGTACTGGCGATGCTCTGGTTCGGCGCCAGTGACGGCACCCCGGTGTTCACCGTGTTCATCGCCAGCTTTCCGCTGGTGTTCGTCGGCGCACTGCAAGGCACCCGCACGCTGGACAACCAGCTCAAGGACATGGCCCTGGCATTCCGCCTGCCGCGGCGGATGCTGTTGCTCGATGTCTATCTGCCGCACGTCGTTTCCTACCTGTTCCCCGCCTGGATCACCGCGCTCGCCATGGCCTGGAAGATCGTGGTGATGGCCGAACTGCTCGCCACCCAGGACGGCGTCGGCGCCGCGCTGGCGGTGTCGCGCTCGCACCTCGATACCAGCGCGACCATGGCCTGGATCACCGCGGTGGTCGGCCTGCTGCTGGCGGTGGAGTATCTGCTGCTGGAACCGATCAAGCGCGAAGTCGAGCGCTGGCGCGAGGTGTCTTCATGACGCAATTGCACATCCACGGCCTGGCCCACGCGTTCGGCCGCGACGAGATCTTCAGCGGCATCGACTTCAACCTGGCGGCGGGTGAAGTGGTCGCCCTGGTCGGCCCCTCCGGCTGCGGCAAGACCACCCTGCTGCACCTCTGTGCCGGGCTGCTGGACGTGCAGGAAGGACGCATCGACAACGGCTTCGGCAACCCCGCCAGCATGTTCCAGCAACCGCGGCTGCTGCCGTGGAAAACCACGCTCGACAACATCGCCCTGGGGCTCAAGGCGGCAGGCATGCCGCGGCAGCAACGCCTGCAGCAGGCCAGCTCCCTCGCGCTGCGCCTGGGCTTGGCTACTGGCGATCTCGGCAAGTTTCCGCACCAGCTTTCCGGCGGCATGCAGAGCCGCGTGTCCCTGGCGCGGGCGCTGGTGCTGCAACCGGATCTGCTGCTGCTTGACGAACCCTTTGCCGCGCTGGATATCGGCCTCAAGGAAGACCTTTATGCCCTGCTGCTGGCCGAGCAGGCCGCACGCGGCATGGGCGTGCTGATGGTCACCCACGACCTGATGGAAGCCGTGCGCCTGGCCGACCGCATTCTGGTCATGGCAGCGGCACCAGGGCGCATCGTCAGCCATCTGGAACTGGATCTGCCATCCGTGCAGCGCAGCGATATCTGGATCTATCAGCACACCGCCGAACTGCTGCAGTTGCCGGCGGTGCGAGAGAGCTTCGGCCTGGCCAGCCGCGCGCCGCAGACCTTGCCGCACAGCAACAGGGCAACCCTGCAAGAGACGACGGTTCCCCTCACCGCCAGCAGAGCGCGCTCACGATGCTGAAGTCCTTATCACCGCGACTCACCGCCTGGCCGTTGCTGCTATGCAGCTTCCGTCCGCTGTTTCTCTCCACCGTACTGCTGGCCGTGGCCGGCATCGCACTCTGGCTGGGCTTTCTCGGGTTCGGGTTGCCGCTGCCAAGCGTGCCGGGTGGGCCAATGGTCTGGCATGCCCACGAGATGCTGCTCGGCTTTGGCCTTGCGGCAGTCGCCGGCTTCGTCCTCACCGCGGTGCCGGAATTTACCTCCACCGCGGCATTCGGTAGGCAGGTAGGTTTCGGCTTTCTACTGCTGTGGCTAGCGGCTCGGCTGAGCTTCTGGCTTTCCGGCGTCCTCGGGCCGTGGCCGTCGGCGCTGTTCAACAGTGCCTTCGCCATCGCCCTGCTTGTGCTGCTCGCACCGCGCCTACTCGGTGATCCGTTGCGCCGGCAGTACGGCTTCTTCGGCGGACTCGTCGCGCTGGCGCTGGTGACTGTCGGCTTCAATATCGATGCCGTCAGCGGCCAGTACCCGATGCGCTGGCTGCATGCGACGGTCGGCGTGATGATGGTGCTGATCGTGGTGGCCATGAGCCGAATCTCCATGCGCATCCTCAACGATGCCATCCAGGCACGCCGGGATGCCGGCCATGAAGTGGACGAGGACTACCGCGCGCGGCCGCCACGGCGCAACCTGGCGATCTTCTGCATCAGCCTGTTCAGCCTTGCCGAATGGCTGGCTCTGCCGGCCCCGCTGAACGGCTGGCTGGCCCTGGCCGCAACCGCCGCCATGTTCAACCTGCTCAACGACTGGCACATCGGCCGCGCGTTGCTGGAACGCTGGGCGCTGATGCTCTACAGCGTCTACTGGCTGATGGCGCTGGGCTATGGCGCGCTGGGCGTATCACTGCTCGTCGACGGTTACGCCAGCAGCGCGGGTCGTCATCTGCTGACAGTCGGGGCCATGGGCGTGTCGATTCTCGCGGTGCTGTGCATCGCCGGGCGTACCCACAGCGGTTATGCGCTGGATCAACGGCCATGGGTGCCGATCGCCACCGGCCTGCTGGTACTTGCTGCGCTGCTGCGTGCCAGTGCGGGGCTGCCGGGCGCGCCCGTGCCGCTGCTGAACATGCTCGCCGGGCTCGGTTGGCTGACTGCCTTTGCCCTGGCGTTACGCTACCTGGCACCGATCTGGCTGCGCCCGCGCCCGGATGGTGGTGCGGGATGCGACGAGCCACAGGACGAACACAGCATGGGGTCGGGTTGCCGGACCTGAGCGGTGATCGGCGCCTTACGAGATATTCATTGCAGGAGAGCAGCCAACCGAGCCATGAATGCGCACTCGGCGCCGGAAAGGCACGGCGGTGGATAAGCTTCGCGTTATCCACCCTACGGCTCCAGCGCAATTGCGGGACGGACTACCTGAAACGAAAAGGGCGCATCAATGCGCCCTTTTCGTTTTGCGGCTCAGACCATCCTCAACTATGCGCCGAGGGCGGTATCAGCACCTTGCGGCTGTCGATCACCTGACGCCAGGTGGACTTGCCAGTGGTTTCATCCATCGCCTGCTGCATCGCGCGGACGCGGCGCTTCTCGGCGCGGCGGGTGAGGTACCAGGCCAGGAAGGTCGCCAGCGACACGCTGAGCAGGATCAGGCTGGCCACCGCGTTGATCTCCGGTTTCACGCCCAGGCGCACGGCGGAGAAGATCTCCATCGGCAGGGTGGTCGAGCCGGGACCGGAGACGAAGCTCGCCAGCACCAGATCGTCCAGCGACAGGGCGAAGGAGAGCATGCCGCCAGCGGCCAGCGACGGCGCGATCATCGGCATGGTGATCAGGAAGAACACCTTCCACGGCCGTGCGCCGAGGTCCATCGCCGCTTCCTCGATGGACAGGTCCAGCTCACGCAGGCGCGCCATCACCACCACCGCGACGTAGGCCGAGCAGAAGGTGGTGTGCGCGATCCAGATCGTCACCAGGCCGCGCTGGGCCGGCCAGCCGACCAGTTGCGCCATGGCGACGAACAACAGCAGCAAGGACAGACCGGTGATCACCTCGGGCATTACCAGCGGTGCGGTAACCAGACCACCGAACAGCGTGCGGCCGCGAAACACCGGGATACGCGTGAGCACGAAAGCCGCCATGGTGCCCAGCGCCACCGCGGCGACCGCGGTATAGGCCGCGACTTCCAGCGAACGCATCACCGCACCCATCAGCTGCGAGTTGTCGAGCAGCCCGGCGTACCACTTCAGCGACCAGCCACCCCATACCGTCACCAGCCGCGAGGCGTTGAACGAGTAGATGACCAGAATCACCATTGGGAGGTAGATGAACAGCAACCCGAGCACCAGGATCAGATTGGAAAAGCTCCAGCGCCTCATAGCTTGCCCTCCAGTTCCTTGGCTTGGTTGCGGTTGAACAGGATGATCGGGATCAGCAGGATCGCCAGCATCACCACCGCCAGCGCCGAGGCCACCGGCCAGTCACGGTTGTTGAAGAACTCCTGCCACAGCACTTTGCCGATCATCAGTGTCTCCGGGCCGCCGAGCAGCTCGGGGATGACGAACTCGCCCACCACCGGGATGAACACCAGCATGCAGCCGGCGATGATGCCGTTCTTCGACAGCGGCACGGTGATCTTCCAGAAGCTGGTGAGGTTGCGCGCGCCCAGGTCGGAGGCAGCCTCCAGCAGGCTCGGGTCGTGCTTCACCAGGTTGGCGTAGAGCGGCAGGATCATGAACGGCAGGTAGGAATAGACCACTCCGATATACACGGCGATATCGGTGTTGAGGATCTGCAGCGGTGTGTCGATCAGCCCCATGCCGAGCAGCAGGCTATTGAGCAGGCCGTTGCTGCTGAGGATGCCCATCCAGGCGTAAACGCGGATCAGGATGGCGGTCCAGGTCGGCATCATGATCAGCAGCAGGAACACCGTCTGCAGATCCTTGCGCGCCCGGGCGATCGCATAGGCCATGGGATAGCCGATCAGCAGGCAGAGCAGCGTGCTGAAGAAGGCGATCCTCAGCGAGCCCAGATACGCCGCCAGATACAACTCGTCTTCACTGAGGAAGATGTAGTTGCCGAGATTGATCAGTACCTGCAGCTGCTGGTCGGCGTAGGCGAAGATGTCGGTATATGGCGGTATCGCCACATCGGCTTCGGCGAAGCTGATCTTCAGCACGATGGCGAACGGCAGCAGGAAGAAAAGGAACAGCCAGAGGAAGGGCACGCCGATGACCAGTCGGCGCCCGCTATTCAACGGCGAGCGCTTCATGCCTGCAGCACCACGCCGCTGTCATCCCACCAGTAGACGTACACCTCTTCCTCCCAGGTTGGCAGCTTCACGTGGCGCTCGGTGTTGGCCATGAAGGCCTGCAGCACACCGCCGGACGGCAGCTTGATGTAGTACACCGAATGGCCGCCAAGATAGGCGATGTCGTGGACGACGCCCTTGGCCCAGTTGTAGCCAGGGCGCTCCAGTTCCGGCAGTTCGGTGCCGATCAGTAGCTTTTCCGGGCGAATCGCGTAGGTGATCTGCTTGTCTTCGGCACGGGTGCTGATGCCGTGACCGACATAGATCGGATTTTCCAGGCCTGGGCTGGCGATGACGGCGTGGTCGCCCATGTCTTCGATCAGCTCGCCATCGAACAGGTTGACGTTGCCGATGAACTCGCAGACCAGCCGGCTCGCCGGGGTTTCGTAGATGTCCATCGGGCTGCCGACCTGGGCGATCCAGCCGAGATGCATGATGGCGATGCGTTCGGCCATGGTCATGGCCTCCTCCTGGTCGTGGGTGACCATCACGCAGGTCACGCCAACGCGCTCGATGATCTGCACCAGCTCCAGCTGCATCTGCGAGCGCAGCTTCTTGTCCAGAGCGCCCATCGGCTCGTCGAGCAGCAGCAGCTTCGGGCGCTTGGCCAGCGAGCGCGCCAGGGCGACGCGCTGGCGCTGCCCGCCCGACAGCTGATGCGGCTTGCGCTTGGCGTACTGGGTCATCTGCACCAGGCCGAGCATTTCCTTGACCCGCTCCTCGATCTCCGCCTTGGGCAGACCGTCCTGCTTGAGGCCGAAGGCGATGTTCTGCTCCACGGTCATGTGCGGGAACAGCGCGTAGGATTGGAACATCATGTTGATCGGCCGCTCGTAGGGCGGCATGTCGGTGATGTCCTGGCCATCGAGGAAGATGCGCCCCTCGGTGGGCCGCTCGAAGCCGGCGAGCATACGCAGCAGGGTCGACTTGCCCGAGCCGGAGCCGCCGAGCAGCGCGAAGATCTCGCCCTGATGGATGCTCAGCGACACGTCATCGACCGCCACCGTTTCGTCGAACTTCTTGGTGACCCGGTCGATCTTGAGCAGCACCTGCTTGTTCTTGCTCTGGCCACTGAGGGCTTTCTTGTAGGCGCTGGAGGCAACGGCCATGCGCGAACTCCCGAAATGAAAAAGGTTGGCCGGCCTGAGCCGGGTATCTAGTGGTCGTTGCAACGAGCGCGTCACCGGACGCGCCCCTCGTTCAGCCCGCCCCGCTTCGTCCTCGCAGCACCGTGGACGCAATGGGACGGACTGCGGGATTCACTTGCCGGACTTCACCTTGGTCCAGGTACGCGTCATCAGCCGCTGGATCTTCGGCGGCAGCTCGGCCGAGACATACAGGCGATCCAGCACCTCCTGCGGCGGATACACCGAAGCGTCCTCGCGCACCTCTTGGTCCATCAGCTCGCCTGCCTTGAGATTGGGGTTGGCGTAACCGACATAGTCGCTCACCGCGGCGATTACTTCGGGGCGCAGCAGATAGTTGATGAACGCATGGGCTTCCTCGACGTTGCTGGCATCGGCGGGGATGGCCAGCATGTCGAACCAGAGGTTGGCACCCTCCGCAGGAATGGCGTAGGCGATCTCGATGCCCTTGCCCGCTTCCTCGGCGCGGGCCGCAGCCTGGAACACATCGCCGGAGAACCCGGCGGCGACGCAGATATTGCCATTGGCGAGATCGGAAATGTACTTGGAGGAGTGGAAATAACGCACATGCGGACGCACTGCCAGGAGCTTTTCTTCGGCCTTCTGGTAATCCGCGGCGTTCTCGCTGTTGGGGTCCAGGCCGAGGTAGTTGAGCATGGCAGGGATCATCTCATCGGCCGAGTCGAGAAAGGCGATGCCGCAGCTGGCCAGCTTTGCCGCGTTCTCCGGCTCGAAAATCACTGACCAGGAGTCGATTTCATCGACGCCAAGGGCTGCCTTGACCTTCTCGACGTTATAGCCGATGCCATTGGTGCCCCACAGATAGGGCGCGGCATGCGCGTTGCCGGGATCGTTCTTCTGCAGTTGCTTGAGCAGTGCCGGGTCGAGGTGTTCCCAGTTCGGCAGCTTGCTCTTGTCCAGTGCCTGGAACGCACCGGCACGGATCTGCTTGCCGAGGAAATGGTTGGAAGGCACCACCACGTCGTAGCCGCTGCGGCCGGCGAGCAGTTTGCCTTCGAGGGTTTCGTTGGAATCGAAGACGTCGTAGACGGGCTTGATGCCGGTCTCCTTCTCGAACTCCTCCAGCGTCGTTTCGCCGATGTAATCCGACCAGTTGTAGATGTGCACGGAGGCAGCCTGGGCGGTCGCGGCACCGGTCATGGCAGCGGCGACGAGCAGCGACTTGAGGGTCGAGCGCATGGGATGAGTCCTCTTGTTACAGGCCGCGCGTGATCCCGGCGGGAAAGGCGGGCTGTTTATTGGAAAAACCTCTGAAAATCAACAGATTTGGTGTAATTGCCGGTGCAGTGGCGGGAATGAGCGGGAAACCTGAACCGCCGCCGGACGCTTTCGCATTGCCATTCCGCGCAACGCCCGCCCCGGCACGCAACCGGGACGGTGGTGGTTGACCGGCCTCCCCTGTCGGGTACGCATGCCTGATGCGACCCGACACGAGCGGCTGAATCAACGCCCGGATTTGATCTTGGTCCAGCTGCGGGTCATGGCGCGCTGGGTCTTCGGATCGAGATCGGGGAAGGTGTAGAGCTTTTGCAGCACCGCCTGGCTCGGGTAGATGCCCTCGTCGGTACGGATGGCTTCATCCAGCAGCGGGGTGGCCGCGGCGTTGCCGTTGGGGAACTGCACGTAGTTGGTGATCGAGGCCATCACGTCCGGCTTCATCAGGTAGTTGATGAAGGCATGGGCGCTTTCGACGTTCTTGGCATCGGCTGGCACCGCCAGCATGTCGAAGAAGCTGCCGGCACCTTCTTTCGGAATCTTGTAGCCGACGTTGACACCGTTGGCCGCTTCCTCGGCGCGCGACTTGCCCTGGTAGATATCGCCGGAGTAACCGATGGCCACGCAGATGTTGCCGTTGGCCAGGTCGGAGATGTACTTGGAGGAGTGAAAGTAGGCGACATGCGGACGGATCTGCATGAACAGGTCTTCGGCCTTCTTCAGCTCGTCAGCCTTGCCGCTGTCCGGCGCATAACCCAGATAGTGCAGCGCGGCCGGCAGCATCTCGGTCGGCGAGTCGAGGAAAGCGACGCCGCAGGACTTCAGCTTCTCGATGTTTTCCGGCTTGAACACCAGATCCCAGGAGTCCACCGGTGCGTTGTCGCCCAGCACGGCCTTGACCTTGTCGACGTTGTAGCCGATGCCGATGGTGCCCCACATGTAGGGGATCGAGTACTGGTTGCCCGGGTCGCTCGGCTCCAGCGCCTTGAGCAGATCCTTGTCGAGATTTTCCCAGTTCGGCAGCTTGGACTTGTCCAGCTTCTGGAACACGCCAGCCTTGATCTGCTTGGCCAGGAACGGGTTGGACGGCACCACCACGTCATAACCGGAGCTGCCGGCCAGCAGCTTGGCTTCCAGCACTTCGTTGCTGTCGAAGACGTCGTAGACGACCTTGATGCCGGTTTCCTTGGTGAAGTTCTCCAGGGTGTCTTCGGCGATGTAGTCGGACCAGTTGTAGACGTGCAGTACCTTTTCCTGGGCCTGCGCAGCCCCGGCAACGGTGCCGGCCAGCGTCATGGCAAGTAGGGTCTTGGCGAAGGGATTCATCCGTGCAGCTCCTGTTGTCATCATTAATGTCGGGGCAGTGGAACAGGCCATGAACAGCGCGGCGGCCTGGAGGTGTGCCGGCATCGACACACCCCTTGGTAGGTCTGGCTTCCAGCACGCGCGCAGTCTGGCAAGGTCAGAGGCTTTTTTTCAACAAGCCGAACGCATAGCCGTGTGCAATCGACAACCTTAGCTCAGCTGCCGCCAACTGCCGCACGCTCAGCCCAGCGCATCCTTGGCCGTTGCATCCAGACACAGACGCACCTTGCCGATCAGCTCGTCGATCTGCTCCTCGCTGATCACCAGCGGCGGCGAGATGATCATGGTGTCGCCAACCGCGCGCATGACCAGGCCGTTGCGGAAGCAGTGCTCGCGACAGAGCATGCCTACGCCGGGGTCGGCAAAGCGTTCGCGGGTCTTCTTGTTCTTGACCAGTTCCAGCGCGCCGAGCAGGCCGACGCCACGCGCCTCACCCACCAACGGATGGTCAAGCAGCTCCTGCCAGCGAGACTGCAAATAGGGTGCCGTCTTGGTCTTCACCCGCTCGACGATCTTCTCCTCGCGCAGGATGCGGATGTTCTCCAGCGCCACCGCGGCGGCCACCGGGTGCCCCGAGTAGGTGAAGCCGTGGTAGAACTCGCCGCCTTCGTTGAGCGTCTGCACCACTTCGTCGCGCACGATGACGCCGCCCATGGGGATGTAGCCCGAAGTCAGGCCCTTGGCGATCGGCATCAGGTCCGGCTCGAGGCCGTAGTAGTCGCTGCCGAACCACTCACCGGTACGGCCGAAGCCGCAGATGACCTCGTCGGCGATGAACAGGATGTCGTAGCGCGCGAGGATTTCCTTGATCCGCGGCCAGTACGTTTCCGGCGGGATGATCACGCCACCGGCGCCCTGGATCGGCTCGGCGATGAAGGCGGCGACCTTGTCCTCACCAACTTCGAGGATCTTCTGCTCCAGCTGGTCGGCAATGCGCACGCCGAACTCTTCCGGGCTCATGTCGCCGCCTTCACCGAACCAGTAGGGCTGATCGATATGCTCGATGCCGGGAATCGGGCCGTCACTCTGCTCGTGCATGGCCTTCATGCCACCAAGGCTGGCGCCGGCGATGGTCGAGCCGTGGTAGCCATTCCAGCGGCCGATGACAACCTTCTTCGCCGGCTGGCCCTTGATCGCCCAGTAATGGCGCACCATGCGCAGCACGGTGTCGTTGGCTTCCGAGCCGGAGCCAGTGAAGAACACATGGTTCATCCCGGCCGGCGCGATGTCGGCGATCGCCTTGGCCAGCGCCACGGCCGGCGGATGGGCGGTCTGGAAGAACAGGTTGTAGTACGGCAGCTCACGCATCTGCCTGGTCGCGGCCTCGACCAGCTCCTCGCGACCGTAGCCGAGGTTGACGCACCAGAGCCCGGCCATGGCGTCGAGGATCTTGTGCCCTTCGCTGTCCCACAGGTAGACGCCGGAGGCCTTGGTGATGATGCGCGTGCCTTTGGCATTCAGCGCCTTGTAATCGGTGAACGGCGGCAGATGATGGTCGCGGCTCAGCGCTTGCCAGTGCAGGGTTTGCGAATCGCTCATCAGTCACCTCTCGATAAAGTTCGTGCATGTTCGGTGGACGAGAAAAGCGTCATCCACCCTACGACCGGCTCCGGCGGAAGCGGCCCTACACCGACAGCATCAGGAATTCACGCTCCCATGAGCTGATCACCCGGTGGTAGTTCTCCTGCTCGGCGCGTTTGACCGCGACATAGCCGGTGATGAATTTCGGGCTCAGGTATTTCTCCAGCTCGCGGCAGGTTTCCATCCGTTCCAGCGCCGCTTCCAGGGTCAGCGGCAGGCGCAGGTTGCGCCGCTCGTAACCGCGGCCCTTGACCGGCTGGCTCGGCGGCAGCTGCTCGACCATGCCGATGTAGCCGCACAGCAGGCTTGCGGCGATGGCCAGGTAGGGGTTGGCATCGGCGCCGGCCAGGCGGTTCTCGACGCGACGATTCTGCGGATCGGAATCCGGCACGCGCAGACCCACGGTGCGGTTCTCTTCGCCCCACTCGACGTTCACCGGCGCCGAGGTATCCGGCAGGAAGCGGCGGAACGAATTGACGTTGGGCGCGAACATCGGCAGCAGTTCGGGGATGTACTTCTGCAGGCCGCCGACGTGGTGCAGGAACAGCTGGCTCATGGAGCCGTCTTCGTTGGAGAAGATGTTGCGCCCGGTGTTGCGGTCGATGACGCTCTGGTGCAGGTGCATCGCACTGCCCGGCTCGCCGGTCATCGGCTTGGCCATGAAGGTGGCGGCGACGTTGTGCTTGAGCGCTGCCTCGCGCATGGTGCGTTTGAACACCAGGATCTGGTCGGCCAGGTGCAGCGCCTCGCCGTGACGGAAGTTGATCTCCATCTGCGCGGTGCCTTCTTCGTGGATCAGGGTATCCAGGTCCAGGCCCTGAGCCTCGCACCAGTCGTACATGTCCTCGAACAGCGGGTCGAATTCGTTAGCGGCATCGATGGAGAACGACTGGCGACCCGTCTCCTGGCGGCCGGAGCGGCCGATCGGCGGCTGGAACGGCAGGTCCGGGTCTTCGCAGCGCTTGGTCAGGTAGAACTCCATCTCCGGCGCGACGATGGGTTGCCAGCCGCGATCGGCGTACATCTTCAGTACGCGCTTCAAGATGTTGCGCGGCGACAGCTCGATGGGGTTACCCATCTTGTCGTAGGTGTCGTGGATCACCTGGGCGGTCGGCTCGATGGCCCAGGGCACGAGGAATACGGCGTTCGGGTCGGGCCGGCAGAACATGTCGATGTCTGCCGGGTCGAGCAGCTCGTAGTAGATGTCATCCTCGACGTAATCACCGGTCACGGTCTGCAGCAGCACGCTTTCCGGCAGGCGCATGCCCTTCTCGCCGAGGAATTTGTTGGTCGGTGAAATCTTGCCGCGGGCGATCCCGGTCAGGTCGCTGATCAGGCATTCCACTTCGGTGATCTTGTGTTCTTTCAGCCAGCCGGTGAGCTGGTCGAGCTGGATACTCATATTGACCTCAATTTGCTGGGGAGAGCCGCCAGGGTCGGCCGTCAGCGTTGCCGGGCGCGGGCCTCGCACGCCTCGGCGAAGCCCCTGAACAGCGCCAGATAATGCGGGTGCTCGTGAACCTGCCATTCCGGATGCCACTGTACGCCGAGGGCGAAGCTGCGTGCCTGCTCGACGGAAAATGCCTCGATCAGCCCGTCCGGTGCCAGGGCTTCGATGCGCAGGCCACCGCCGAGTCGCTCGACACCCTGACCGTGCACGGAATTGACTTGGATCTGCGCCGGCAAGCCGAGTCGCTCGAGCAGGCCGCCGGGCTGCACATGCAGCGCATGGCTGAGGCCGTATTGCACGTCCAGCGGATCATCGGGGCGCTCGCGGTGGTCTTGGTAAGGCCCGGCTTCGTGAACCTTCTGATGCAGGCTGCCACCAAAGGCCACGTTCATTTCCTGGAAGCCACGACAGATACCGAACACCGGAATGCCGGCCTCGACTGCGGCACGGATCAGCGGCAGGGTCAGGCGATCGCGCAACGGATCGTGATGGGTGCCGGCGTCGCTCGCCGGCCCGCCATAATGATGGGGTTCGACGTTCGACGGCGAGCCGGTGAACAACAGGCCGTCGAAGCTTTCCAGCAGCGTCGCCGGGTCGATCAGCTCATCCAGCGCCGGAATCACCAGCGGCACGCCGGCGATCGCTGCAGCACGCAGGTACTTGTCACCGGCGATGTGAAAGCTGTGGTGGCCGATCTGCCTGGTACAGGCGGAAACGCCGATCAGAGGCTTGCGCGACATGGGATACTCGTCGTTCGGATAAGGCATACCGGAGAGTAGTCTTGTTCATTTTTATAGACAATAGCCCGAGCATTAGCTCGGCGAGCTATAACTTCAGCGCGCTGTAGATGCCCCAAAAAAGGCCTGTTGTGGGCATTCATGGGGCGCTGGCGGGCTACTCTTGACAGTGAACCGGCTTTTCGATTGACTCCAAGACAAGCATCTGATGATTGAAATTTTTAACAATTAAGGTAATTCATCATGGCCCCGCCGCGTGCCGTTCAGCTCAACGAAGCTAACGCATTTCTCAAGGAACATCCGGAGGTTCAGTACGTCGATCTGCTGATCACCGACATGAATGGAGTCGTGCGCGGCAAGCGCATCGAGCGCGCCAGCCTGCACAAGGTGTACGAAAAAGGCATCAACCTCCCCGCTTCGCTGTTCGCCCTCGACATCAACGGCATCACCGTTGAAAGCAGCGGGCTGGGCATGGACATCGGCGACTCCGACCGCACCTGCTTCCCGATCCCCAACACGCTGTGCAAGGAGCCCTGGCAGAAGCGGCCCACCGCTCAGCTGCTGATGACCATGCACGAGCGTGACGGCGATCCGTTCTTCGCCGACCCCCGCGAAGTGCTGCGCCAGGTGGTGAGCAAGTTCGACGAACTCGGCCTGACCATTTGCGCCGCCTTCGAGCTCGAGTTCTATCTGATCGATCAGGAGAACATCAACGGCCGCCCGCAGCCGCCTCGCTCGCCGATTTCCGGCAAACGCCCGCACTCGACCCAGGTCTACCTGATCGATGATCTCGACGAGTACGTCGACTGCCTGCAGGACATTCTCGAGGGGGCCAAGGAGCAAGGTATTCCAGCCGACGCCATCGTCAAGGAAAGCGCCCCGGCGCAGTTTGAAGTCAACCTCCACCACGTCGCCGACCCGATCAAGGCCTGCGACTACGCGGTGTTGCTCAAGCGGCTGATCAAGAACATCGCCTACGACCACGAGATGGACACAACGTTCATGGCCAAACCCTATCCGGGCCAGGCCGGTAATGGGTTGCACGTGCACATCTCGCTGCTCGACAAGAATGGCAACAATATATTCGCCACCGAGAATCCGCTGGAAAGCGCGCCATTGCGCCACGCCATCGGTGGTCTGCAGGAAACCATGGCGGCCTCGATGGCCTTCCTCTGTCCGAACGTGAACTCCTATCGTCGCTTCGGTGCGCAGTTCTACGTGCCGAATGCGCCGTGCTGGGGCATGGACAACCGCACCGTGGCGCTGCGTGTGCCGACCGACAGCCCTGACGCCGTGCGTGTCGAGCATCGCGTTGCCGGCGCCGACGCCAACCCCTATCTGATGCTGGCGAGCATTCTTGCCGGGGTGCATCACGGCCTGACCAACAAGATCGAGCCGGACGCGCCCATCGAGGGCAACTCCTACGAGCAGGTCGAGCAGAGCCTGCCGACCAACCTGCGCGACGCGCTGCGCGAGCTGGACGACAGCGAGATCATGGCGCGCTACATCAGCCCGGATTACATCGACATCTTCGTCGCCTGCAAGGAGAGCGAACTGGCCGAGTTCGAGCACTCGATCTCGGACCTGGAATACAACTGGTATCTGCACACCGTCTAGCGCCAAGCATCCGGCACGGCGGTTTGCATCCGCCGCCGTGCTGGCTTCAAATAGGCCGATGACCAAGCCCAGCCCCGCGACGCCCAGTCGCCGCCCGCGCGCCAGCAGCCAGACGCGCATTCGCCAGATTCTCGCCAGCGCCCGCGAACTGCTCGCCGAGCAGGGCGCCACGACGTTATCCGTATATGCCGTGGCCGAGCGCGCCGGCATTCCGCCTTCTTCCGTCTATCACTTCTTCTCCGGTGTGCCGGCGCTGCTCGCAGCACTGACGGCGGACGTCCACGCGACCTTCAGGGCCAGCCTCGAACAGCCCATCGATCATCAAAGCCTGACCAGCTGGCGCGACCTCTCACGACTGATCGAGCAGCGCATGCTGGCGATATACGAGCAGGACAGCGCCGCCCGCCAGCTGATCCTGGTGCAGCACGGCCTCGGCGAAGTCACCCAGACCGACCAGCGTCTGGACCTGGAACTCGGTCAGGCGATGCAGACGGTGTTCGAACGCCACTTCGCCCTGCCGCCGCTGCCGCAGGACATCGATGTCTTTGCGTTAGCCGTGGAACTCGGCGACCGCGTCTATGCTCGATCCATACAGCTGTACGGCAGCCTGACGCCGCGGATGGCCGAGGAAGGCATGCGGGTGTTCGACGCCTACCTCGGGCTGTATCTGCCGCCTTACCTGCCGAAGCGGGAGCAAGTCGAAAGCTGATCGATAAATATCGACAAATGGTCGTTATTCATCGGCGTGAAGATCATGTATGCCCTATCAATCCGGATAACTATCGAATAAATTTGCGCCTTCGATAGCCGCCGTCCCTTCAACCGCAGCCGCGAGGTTTCCATGTCCCGAGTCGTTACCGTTGCCGCCACCCAGATGGCCTGTTCCTGGGATCGCCAGGCCAACATCGCCAATGCCGACAAGCTGGTACGCGAGGCCGCCGCCAAGGGCGCGCAGATCATCCTTATTCAGGAGCTGTTCGAGACACCCTACTTCTGCCAGAAGCCGAATGCCGAGTACCTGCAACTGGCCACGCCGGTCGAGGAAAATCCGGCCATCCAGCATTTCCAGAAGGTTGCTGCCGAGCTGCAGGTGGTGCTGCCGATCAGCTTCTTCGAGCTCGCCGGCCGTGCGCGCTTCAATTCCATCGCCATCATCGATGCAGACGGCAAGCTGCTCGGCGTCTACCGCAAGAGCCACATCCCGGACGGCCCCGGCTACCACGAGAAGTACTACTTCAACCCGGGCGATACCGGCTTCAAGGTGTGGAATACCCGCTACGCGAAGATCGGCGTGGCCATCTGCTGGGACCAATGGTTCCCCGAGACCGCCCGCAGCATGGCGCTGATGGGCGCCGAACTGCTGTTCTACCCGACCGCCATCGGCAGCGAGCCGCATGACCCGAACATCACCTCGCGCGACCACTGGCAGCGCGTGCAGCAAGGCCATGCCGGCGCCAACCTGATGCCGCTGATCGCCAGCAATCGCATCGGCCGCGAAGAGCAGGATGGCTACGACATCACCTTCTACGGCTCGTCGTTCATCGCCGACCAGTTCGGCGCCAAGGTCGAGGAAATGGACGAAACCAGCGAAGGCGTGCTGGTGCATCAGTTCGATCTCGATCAGCTCGAGCATATCCGCAGCGCCTGGGGCGTGTTCCGCGATCGCCGGCCGAACCTCTACGGCTCGATCCGGACCCTGGACGGCTCGCAGCCGTCCGAATGAGCTCCCGCTGACGCAAACGGCGGGAGGGGCCTGTGCCCTTCCCGCCTCATGAGAGATACGCTATGACCACCCTGACTACCACCCCGCGTACCGATGGCTACTTCATGCCCGCTGAATGGGCACCGCACAGCCAGACCTGGATGGTCTGGCCACAGCGCCCGGACAACTGGCGAGACAACGGCAGTCCCGCGCAGGCGGCTTTCACTGCGGTCGCCAAGGCCATCGCCCGCTTCGAACCGGTCACCGTCTGCGCCAGCGCCGAGGAGTACCTCGCCGCCCGCGCGGCACTGAATGACCCACGCATCCGCGTGGTGGAAATCAGCACGGACGATGCCTGGGTGCGCGACACCGGGCCGACCTTCATTGTCGACGACAACGGTGGGCTGCGCGGCGTGGACTGGACGTTCAACGCCTGGGGCGGTGAAGACGGTGGTCTTTATGCCGACTGGCAGCGCGACGACGAAGTGGCGCGCAAGATCCTCGAGATCGAGTACTGCGACCGCTACCGCACCGAGGGCTTCGTGCTCGAGGGCGGCTCGATTCATGTCGACGGCCAAGGCACGCTGATCACCACCGAGGAATGCCTGCTCAATCGCAACCGCAACCCGCAGCTGACCCGCGAGCAGATCGAGGCGGTGCTACGCGAGCACCTGGCGGTCGACAGCATCATCTGGCTGCCCCACGGCCTGTTCAATGATGAAACCGACGGCCACGTCGACAACTTCTGCTGCTTCGTGCGCCCCGGTGAAGTGCTGCTGGCCTGGACCGACGATGCGAACGACCCCAACTTCGAGCGCTGCCAGGCGGCCATGGCTGTGCTGCAGAACGCCCGCGATGCCAAGGGCCGCGCGCTGACAGTGCATAAGATGCCAATCCCCGGCCCGCTGCACGCAACCGCCGAGGAATGCGCCGGCGTCGTCGCGCTGGATGGCAGCCAGCCGCGCGATCCATCGGTTCGCCTGGCCGGCAGCTACGTGAATTTCCTTATCGTCAACGGCGGCATCATCGCGCCGGCCTTCGGTGACCCGCTGGATGCCGAAGCCGAACGCATCCTGGCGCAGGTGTTTCCGGAGCATCAGGTGGTGATGGCGCCGGGTCGCGAGATTCTCCTTGGCGGCGGCAATATCCATTGCATCACCCAGCAGCAGCCGGCACCGCTGTTACGCTGACGCGGTTGCCTTCAGCCTGCCCTGGCAGGTACGAGGAGATTCGATGGAGTTTCTGGTGAACCTGGATGTCGACGATCTGGAGCGGGCCGTCGATTTCTACCAGTCGGTGTTCGACCTTCGTGAAGGCCGCCGCCTCGGCAGCTTTGCGGTGGAGATGCTCGGCGGTCCGACACCGATCTATCTGTTGCTCAAGGGCGCGGGCAGCGCCGCAACCCCGGGAAGAACCCAGCAGCGCAGTTATGAGCGCCACTGGACGCCGATCCATCTGGATTTCGTCGTGACCGATATCGAAGCCGCCGCGGCCAGGGCCATCGCCCATGGCGCACGCCTGGAACAACCGATTACCGCTCAGGTCGGGCACAAGCAGGCGCTGATGGCCGATCCGTTCGGCCATGGTTTCTGCCTGTTGCAGTTCACCGGCGGAGGTTACGACGAGCTGGCCAATTGACCGGCATCCCCGGCAGGGTCTCAGCCGACGATCACCTGGTTCTTGCCCAGGCGCTTGGCGGTATACATCGCCGCGTCGGCACGGGCGAATACCGTGCTCAGCTCGGCGTCGTTGGCCCTGAGGTAGGTCAGACCGAGACTGGCGGTAACGCGGAAACGCTCGCCATTTTCGGCGGTGAACACCACGCGTTCGATTTCGCGCTGCAGGCGCTCGGCGATCTGCTCGGCCAGATCCGGCTGGCAGCCCGGCAGCACGGCGGCGAATTCCTCGCCACCGATGCGGCCGAACAGGTCGCTCTGGCGCAGCACCGATGCGCCACAGCGGGCGACCTTCTGCAGCACCTGATCGCCCATCTGGTGGCCGTGGGTGTCGTTGATACGCTTGAAGTCATCGATATCCAGCAGCAGGAACGCCAACGAAGAAGCGAACTGCCGCGCCCGTTCGAACTCGATGCGGGCGCATTCGAAGAAGTGCCGGCGGTTGCTGCTCTGGGTTAGCACATCGGTGGTCGCCAGACGCTGCAGTTCGCCCTCGAGCTGCTTCTTCTCGGTGATGTCCTCGGCGATGCCGACGATGATCGGGCCCTGGCCGCGATCGGCGCCGCGGCCGATGAAGCACTTGTCGCTTAACCAGCGCAGCTGCCCGTCACCACGGATGATGCGGTACTCGCGGGTTTCCACGGCACCCTCGTCGAGCACGGCGAGCATGCTCTTCTGCGCGAACTCGACGTCATCCGGATAGATCGCGTTGCGCCACTCGCCGTAATCGGCCAGCAGCAGGGCCGGCGAGCGGCCGAAGATACGTTCGTAAGCCGGGCTGACGTAGATCATGCGCTGCGCCTGCCAGTCGAATGCCCAGAGAACGGCATTGACGCCACCCAGCAGGGTGCTGAAAAGCTGCTCACGCTCGCCCAGACGGGCCGCTTCGGCCCGTGCGTGGATCAGCGCCAGCAACGTCTGCGCGTCGCCGCCCGGTGGCATCCTCATTCCCGAATCACTCTGATTGCTCGCCAGCCGCATAGCCATTCTTCCTGAAACGACCGCCGCGCATGGCGGCGGTACTGCATAGTTTAGAGTGCAGTTCAGAAAGTCGGCGCGGCGCAAAGTTCCGGGGCCGCAGACGCCTGCCGCTCGAGCCGATCGAAGGTCAGGCCGGGGCGACGGATGGGCGCAGCGAGTAGGTCCGCAGGTGCTCGGCGAACTCGCGCAGCGACTGAATACCGCTGGCCTCGGCCTCGTGCACCCACTGCTTGATGGCGGCAAGCATGTCGTGGCCGTTCGAGCTGGTCCGGGTCCAGATCTGCTGCAGCGCCAGACGCTTCTCGTAGATCACCTTGAGTGCCTGGCTCTGCGCCAGCATGTCGTCGATATGCGCCTGCTGTTCCTGCTGCAACAGGCTCGGCTCACGGGCCAGCAGGCGCTTGGCACGACGCAGCTGGTGACGCACTGAGGCGTCGGCGCGGCCCAGTTCCTGGCGCACCAGCGGCACGATGACCAGCTTGCGGTACTGCGCCATGATCTGGAAACGGTTGTTGAGGATCGCCATGGCGCTGTCCATGTCCAGCTGCTGCTTGCCTTCGATGCGATGGGCAATCGGCGCGGTGCGGTTGACCTTGGCCAGCCCGAGCAGGCTGAACAGGCGTATCCAGGCCCAGCCCATGTCGAACTCCCATTTGCGCACCGAGAGCTTGGCCGAGTTCGGGTAGGTGTGATGGTTGTTGTGCAGCTCTTCGCCACCGATGAGGATGCCCCAGGGCACCAGGTTGGTCGCCGCATCGCGGCATTCGAAGTTGCGATAGCCGACCGCATGGCCGAGGCCGTTGACCACGCCGGCGGCCCAGAACGGAATCCAGATCATCTGCACCGCCCAGACGGTCAGGCCGAGGACACCAAACAGGGCCAGGTCGATCAGCAGCATGAACACGATGCCGGCATTCGGGAAACGCGAATAGAGGTTGCGCTCGATCCAGTCATCCGGGCAGTTCTTGCCATAGATACGCAGGGTTTCTTCGTTCTTCGCCTCTTCCATGTACAGCTCGGCGCCCTTGCGCACGACCGTCGAAAGGCCCTTGTGCACCGGGCTGTGCGGATCGTCAGGCGTTTCGCATTTGGCGTGGTGCTTGCGGTGGATGGCGGTCCACTCGCGGGTGTTCATCGCCGTGGTCAGCCACAGCCAGAAACGAAAGAAATGCTTGAGCGCCGGGTGCAGTTCTAGCGAGCGGTGCGCCGAATAGCGGTGCAGGTAGACCGTAACGCTGACGATGGTGACGTGAGTCAGCAGCAGCGTGGTCGCGATGAGTTGCCAGACCGAAAGGTCGAGTAAACCGGTGTGCCACATAGTAACGGGGTGCCTCTTGGATTAGCCGCACCGACGACCTCCGCCGCTGCTGAACTGTCTGCAGCCTATCACTCCCCCGGGATAGGACGAACACGACGGTCGACCGACCGTCGCAATTCTGGTGATTTTTTGACCAGCCTCGGCTGCAATCAATCACCCGCGGCAAACTGCGGGTGCCGGCCGCGCCGGCAATGCTCGCTACCGGCCAGTACTGGCATAGAGCTATCATTGCTCCTTTTCCCTCAGGATGGTGCGGCACATGCATAGGTCAAACGCCCGCGACAGCGCAGAGCATGCTTATCGCTGCGTACGTGCGATGCAGGCTGACCATCCTCAGCGGCGGTCGGCACGTCGATGAACAACGTCGGCACCACACCGCACTGGACCTTCGCGCTTGGCAGCCTGCTGCTCGTGCTGCTGTTCGGCAGCCTGGCGTTCAACGATTACCGCGCCCGCGATGCCGCCTGGCAGCTGGAGATCGAGACCCATGGCGAGCTGCAGAGCCTGGCCCTACGCAGTGCGCAGTCCAATCAGCAACGCCAGGCCGACATGGTCGCCAGCGCGCTGGCCGGCAATGTGGAAGTCCAGCGCCAGATGCGGCGTATCGACAGCGCGCTGCGCGCCGGCGCGACGCTGGACGACGCGCGCATCGAACTGGCCCGCCAGCGCCTGCAAGCAGCCCTGACGCCCGCCTGGTCGTCGATGCAACGCTACCAGGGTATGCAGCTGCAGCTGTTCTGGGGCGATAGCGGACTCACCCTGCTGCGCATGCAGCAGCCTGAACGGTTCGGCGACGCGCAGGCGGCCCGCCGGCCGATGCTGCAACAGGCGCTGCGCGACGGCGTCATGCAGACCGGGGTGGAGGTCGACCTCCGCGGCGCCAGCAGCCGGGCAATCGTCCCGCTGTATGCCGAGGATGAGCGCGCCGGCGAGCCTATCGGCGCGCTGGAAGTGGGTTACAACGTTCTGCCGGACCTGGCCGAGCTGAGCGATCAGCTCGCCGCCGGACTGGCGCTGGTGGTCAACCGCGCCGCCTTGCAGGCAGCCGGACTGGACGCGCCCAGCGGCGTTCAACTGCACTCCGGTAGCGACTGGCGGCTCACTGGCCACTCGGCAACGCAGATCCTGCACTGGGCGCAGGCCGGGATGCTGCCGGAACCGGAGAGCGGCATGGTGCTGCGCCTGCTGAGCGCTGATGGGCGCATCTACATGCTCAACCAGATTCCGCTACCGACCGATAACCAGGCCCGACCTACTCCTGCGCCGCTGGCAGTGGCGCTGGTCTGGCGTGACATCAGCAGCATGCAAGCCGAGCACCAGCGCGCCGAGCGCCGGCTGTTGGTCAAATGGAGCCTGGCCTGGTTCATCGCCGAAGCCCTGCTGCTGACATTGGCGTTCCTGCTGCTAAGGCGCCTCAGCGTGCAACGGCAGCATCGGTTCGCCCAGCAGCAACAGAGCCGCCGCCAGCAACGCCTGTACGACCGTGCCCAGAAGATCGCCAGCCTGCTGCCGGGAATGGTGTTTCAGCTCAAGCGCTTCGCCAACGGCCGTTACGCGTTCATCTATGTCAGCGAGGGTGCTCGCGAACTCTATGGCACCGATCCGCAGCGTCTGCTGGACGATGCCGCCCAGGCGCTATGCCGTGTGCACCCGCAGGACCTGTCCCGCTTGAAGCTTGCGTTGCTGCGCCTGGCCGCGCGTCCGGGTACTGGCGCGGTGCAGTTCCGCATCTACCATCCGCAACGAGGTCTGCTCTGGGCCGAAGGCCGCGCCACCGCCGAGCGGCTGCCTGACGGTTCGGTGCTGTGGCACGGCTTCGTCACCGAAATCACCGAACTGATGGAAACCACCCGCGCGCTGCAGAAAAGCGAGAGTCGCTTTCGCGCCATGGTCGGCAACCTGCCCGGAGTGGTCTACCGCTGCCGCAACGATGGCGAACGCAACATGAGCTATCTGAGCAATGGCATCGAGCGACTGACCGGCTATCCGGCCAGCGACTTCGTCGGCGATCCGGTACGCAGCTATGCCAGCCTGATCCATCCAGACGACCTGGCCTTGGCGCGCCAGCATCCCGAGCAGGACAGCTTCGAAGGCATCTACCGGCTTATCAACGCCGAAGGTCGAACCGTCTTCGTGCGGGAAAGAGCCCGCGTGTTGCATGAGCGTGACGACCCGATCGGCTGGTGCGACGGTTTCATCTGGGACGTCACCGACCAGGCCCTGGCCAAGGCCGAGATGCTGGAGCGCGAGCGCTACCTGAGCATGCTGCTCGACAACGTGATCGACGCGATCATCATCATCGATGCCCGCGGCATCATCGAAACCTTCAACCACGCCGCCGAGCAAATGTTCGGCTACAGCAGCGCGGAGGTTCTGGGCCAGAACCTGTCGATGCTGATGCCCGAGCCGGACCGCTCCGCCCACGACGGCTATCTCGATCACTACACGCAGCGCGGCACCTCGCGCGCGCTGGAGCAGAACCGCGAACTCACCGCGCTGCGGCGCAACGGTGACACCTTCACCATCGAGCTGCGCGTGTCGCAGATCAGCCACCACGGCGAGCGCAAGTTCATCGGGCTGGTGCGCGACATCACCGAACGCAAGCGCATCGAGCGGATGAAGAGCGAGCTGGTGTCCATCGTCAGCCACGAACTGCGCACCCCGCTGACCTCGATCTCCGGTGCACTCGGGTTGATCGTCGGCGGCGCGCTGGGCGAGCCGTCGCCGAGCATGCGCCAGATGCTCGACATCGCCCACCAGAACAGCCTGCGCCTTGGCCGCCTGGTCGACGATCTGCTCGACATGGACAAGCTGGTCGCGGGGAAGATGGCGCTCGCCTTGCGCGCGCACTCGCTGCAGGTACAGCTGCAACTGGCAGTCGGTGCCAATCAGGGCTACGCCGCGCAGCACCGCGTGCAGCTCGAACTGCTGCCGACACCCTCGCTGCAGCTGATGGCAGACGACGACCGGTTGCAGCAGGTACTGGCTAATCTCATCTCCAATGCGGTCAAATTCTCGCCGCAGGATGGCACCGTCCGGCTGGGTGGTGAGCGCCGCGGCGACTGGGTTCGCATCTGGGTGCGCGACCAGGGCCCGGGCATCGCGCCGGAGTTTCGCGCGCGGATTTTCCAGAAGTTCTCCCAAGCCGACTCTTCCGACACGCGCCAGAAGGGCGGCACCGGGCTGGGCCTGGCCATCAGCAAGGAGCTGATCGAACACATGCACGGCCGGATCGGCTTCGATTCCGAACCCGGCCATGGCGCCTGTTTCTGGTGCGAGCTGCCGCTCGTGCCGGCCGCGGCCGAACTATCCTGATGCTTCCGTTGATGCGGACGCCCATGCAAACCGACCCACGGAGGCACAATGGCCGAGCTCCGGCGCATCCTGCACGTTGAAGACGACCCCTCCATCCAGGCGGTGACCAAGCTGGCCCTGGAGGCCATTGGCGGCTACCAGGTGCTGTCCTGCTCCTCGGGCGCCCAGGCGCTGGAAGAGGTCGAAGCCTTCGCTCCGGAATTCATCCTGCTCGACGTGATGATGCCCGGCATGGATGGACCGCAGACGCTGCTCAACCTGCGCGAGCGCATCGACCTGGAGCGGATTCCGGTAACATTCATGACGGCCAAGGTGCAGCCCGGCGAGATCGAACACCTGCGCAAGCTGGGCGCCCGCGATGTGATCATCAAACCATTCGACCCGATGCAGCTGGCCGAGCAGATTCGCAGCATCTGGCTGGCTGACCGATACTAGCCGGATGCAGCCGACGTCCAGCCGCGACTCGTGAGCCGGCCGGACGACATTCACCGAAGATACAAGGCATCGACGATGGAGTTACCGCAAGCAAACCCGGCGTCGACGCTACCCATGACGCCGGTGCGCGAGCTTTCACGCCTGGCGGCATTGCTGCGCTATGAAATCCTCGACACGCCCGAGGAGAGCGCCTTCGATGATTTCACCGAGCTCGCTGCACGCCTGTGCGAGACGCCCATCGCGCTGATCTCCCTGGTCGACGACCGTCGCCAGTGGTTCAAGAGCCGCGTTGGCCTGGAGGTCAGCGAAACCCCGCGGGAAATCTCCTTCTGCACCTACACCATCCTCGGCGAGGAAATCTTCGAAGTCCCCGATGCGCTGCAGGATCCGCGGTTTTGCCATAACCCGCTGGTGGTCGGCGATCCACATATCCGCTTCTACGCCGGCACCCCGCTGACGTCGCCGGATGGCTATAACCTCGGCACGCTGTGCGTGATCGACCGGGAACCGCGCCGGCTGAGTGCCGAGCAGCGCGACACGCTCGAACGCCTCGGCCGCCAGGTGATCCGCCTGTTCGAGCAGCATCTGCTGGCGCACCGTTATGCCGAGCAGGCGGCGCTGCAACAGGCCATGCTCGACAGCGCCTCCAGCGCGGTGCTGGTGACCCGCCCAGATGGTGTGGTGACCAGCGTCAACCCGACTGCCGAGCGCATGCTGGGCCACAGCGAACAGGAGCTGGTTGGCCATCAGCTGACCTCGGCGCTGTTCCGCCGGGAAGCGCTGCAGCGGCGTGCCACCCTGCTGGCCAATGAGCTGCAGACACCGATCGAGCCCGACTTCGCGGTGCTGACCGCGCCGCTGCATCGCGGCCGCCGGGAAATGTCGGAGTGGCGCCTGCGCCATCGCAGCGGTGCCGATGTGCCTGTGCTGGTCGGGGTCACCGCGATCCACGATGAGCAGGAAGAGCTGCGCGGCTATCTGGTCAACGCCTACGACCTGGCCTATCAGGAACAGCTGCAGCTGCGCTTGCAGCAGATCGCCGCCCAGGTGCCGGGCATGCTGTTCCAGTTCCACTGGCGGCCCGATGGCGCGTCCTGCTTTCCCTATGTCAGCGAAGGTGTCGAACAGATCTACGGACTGAGCCCCGGCCAGCTCGCCGGCAGCTTCGCGCCGATCATTGCGCGGGTCTATGCCCTCGACCGCAGCGCCCTGCTCGGCAGCATCCGCGAGGCAGCCGCCGAACTGGCGCCCTGGCACATCGAGCATCGTGTCGAGCATCCGCGCAAAGGGCTGATCTGGGTCGAAGCCCGTGCCACCCCGCTGCAGCAGGTCGACGGCTCGGTGCTCTGGCATGGCTTCGTCACCGACATCACCGTGCGCAAGGCCGAGCAGCTGGAGCTGGAGCGTCAGCAGGAAATGAACCGGCGCCTGCTTGAGGCACTCAGCGAAGCGGTCATTGCCTGCGATGCCGACGGCTGTCTGACCCTGTTCAATGAGAAAGCCAAGCAGTGGCACGGTACCGATGTCGCCCCGGTGCCGCCCGACGAATGGCCGACCCGCTATCAGCTCTACCACCCGGACGGCGTCACGCCGCTGCGCCCGGAGGAAATACCACTGCTGCGGGCACTGCATGGCGAGCACGTCTGCGATCACGAAATGGTGCTGCTCGGCCAGGGTGAGCCGCGTCATGTGCTGTCCAATGCCGACCCGCTGTACACCTCCGATGGCCAGCCGATGGGCGCGGTGGCGGTGCTGCACGACATCACCGAACGCAAGCGCATCGAGCGGCTGCAGCGCGAGTTCATCTCCACCGTCAGCCACGAGCTGCGCACCCCGCTGACCTCGATCACCGGCGCCCTCGGCCTGATCTGCTCGAACGTCATGGGCGAAGTGCCCGAAGCGATGCACGAGCTGCTCGACATCGCCCAGCAGAACAGCCAGCGCCTGAATGCGCTGATCGACGACCTGCTGGACATGGACAAGCTGCACGCCGGGAAGATGCGCTTCGCCCTGCTCCGCCAGCCGCTGCAACCGCAGCTGGAACTGGCCCTGCGCAGCAACCGCAACTACGCCGAACAGCATGGCGTGGTGCTGCAGCTGGGCGCCTGCCCGGCCGTAACGGTAGAGATCGACGCCATGCGCCTGCAGCAGGTGCTGAGCAACCTGCTGTCCAACGCGGCAAAATTTTCCCCGGCCGGGGAGCAGGTCGAGCTCTCGGCGACCCTCAGTGACGGGCGGGTACGCATCAGCGTCCGAGACCGCGGACCGGGGATTTCCGCCGATTTCCGTGAGCGGGTATTCCAGAAGTTTGCCCAAGCCGACTCGTCCGACAGCCGTCAGCAAGGCGGCACGGGACTTGGCCTGGCGATCAGCAAGGAGCTGATCGAACGCATGGGCGGGCAGATCGGTTTCGAATCCGAGCCCGGCCATGGCGCCTGCTTCTGGTTCGAGTTGCCCAGTGAAGGGCTGGCCAAGGAGAGTCCATAGATGAAACAGCTCAAACGCATTCTGCATGTCGAGGACGTGCCCTCGATCCAGGTCGTGACCCGCATTGCCCTGGAAAAGATCGGTGGCTTCGAAGTCCTCAGCTGTCCGTCGGGACAGGCTGCGCTGGAGCAGGTGCAGGCCTTCGCCCCGGACCTGATTCTGCTCGACGTGATGCTGCCGCAGATGGACGGCATCGAGCTCGTCCGCCAGCTCGGTCAACTGATCGACCTGCAGCAGATACCCGTGGTGTTTCTCACCGGGCACCTGCAGCCCGAGCGGCTGCATGAACTGCGTCAGCTCGGCGTGCGCCAGGTACTCAGCAAACCCTTCGACCCGCTACAGCTCGCTGCCCAGCTGCAGCAGGTCTGGGAGGCCGAACATGGATGAGCAGGTACGGTTTGCGCTGCAGGAACAGCTGGCCCAGCTCGAACAGCAGTTCGGCGAACGCCTGCAGGGCGATCTGGCAGACCTCGGCACGCTGGCCACAGAACTGCAGCACAACCGCGCACCCGGCAACCGCCGCCAGCTGATGCTCGGCATTCGCGAGCGCCTGCATCGGCTTGCCGGAGCCGCCGGCACCTTCGGCTTCGCCAAGCTTGGCGAACGCGCCAGACAGCTCGAACAGCGCGCCGATCGCTGGCTGGATTCGGCGAAACCCGGCAGCCGTGCGGTGGAGTCGTTCTCCCGTGCGCTGCAACAGCTGGCCAGCCAGACGCCCGGCCAGGAACGCGCGGCGGCGGAGTTGCCCGACCACCATGACGAGCCAGCCCCCGGCTGCCGCATCTATCTGCTGGAAGCCGATCCGGTCGCCGGTTGCAGCATGGCACTGACGCTGCGCAACTTCGGCTACCTGGTCAGCCAGTGGCAGGATTTCGCCGCCTTGCAGCAGGCTGTGGCAACCGAGCCGCCCGACGCGTTGATCGTCAGCGTGCAGCACGATAGCGAGCTCGAATCCGTCGCCTCGCTGCAGCAGGGCCTGGACCATCCGCTGCCACTGCTGGTGATCCACGAGCGTATCGATTTCACCAGCCAGCTGGCCGCCGTACGCGCCGGCGCCCAGGGGTTCTTCAGCCGCCCACTGGACATCACCCAGCTGGAGAACAGCCTGGAACGCTGCCTCGATCGCCAGCAGGGCGAGCCGTTCCGTGTGCTGATCGTCGATGACGATGCCGAGCTGGCGGCACGCTACAGCCTGGTGCTGCGCAATTCCCAGATGCAGGTGCAGACCCTTACCGAGCCGACTCAGGTGCTGGAGACCATGCGCAGCTTCAATCCCGAGGTGCTGCTGCTGGACGTCAACATGCCTGGCTGTTCCGGCCCGGAGCTGGCGCAGATGATCCGACTGCACGACGAGTGGCTGCGGGTGACCATCATCTACCTCTCGGCCGAAACGGATATCCAGCGGCAGATGGCGGCACTGCTCAAGGCCGGCGATGACTTCATCACCAAGCCGATCAGCGATACGGCATTGGTCGCGTCGGTATATTCCCATGCGCAACGCGCGCGCTCGCTGAGCACGGCGCTGGCGCGCGACAGCCTGACCGGGCTGCTCAAGCACGCCGACATCAAGGAGCAGCTGGCGCTGGAAGTGCAACGCGCGACGCGCAGCGGCAAGCCGGCCAGCGTGGTGATGCTCGACCTCGACCACTTCAAGCACGTCAACGATACCTACGGCCACGCCGCCGGCGACAACGTGCTCCGCGCCCTGGCCAACCTGCTGCGTCAGCGCCTGCGCCGCATCGACAGCCTCGGCCGCTATGGCGGCGAAGAGTTCGTCGCAGTGCTGCCAGAATGCACGGCGCTGCAGGCCCGGCGCATTTTCGACGAAATTCGCGTGCGCTTCGCCGCCTTGAGCTTCTACGGCGGCGACAGCAAAGAGTTCTACGTGACCTTCAGCGCCGGCATCTGCCAGACCGATGGACGCACCGCTTCCGGAGTACTCCTGGAACGCGCCGATCAGGCTCTCTACGTGGCCAAGCACAAGGGCCGCAATCAGGTACAGGTCGCCGAGCACTAAACCGCGCCCTGTATTGCGAACCGTTCCCAGTTCGTCAGGTCTGACTATATTGCGCCTATTCCGGCGAGCCGCACCGATGCGCAGCGGCCGGGATAACAAGCAGTATTTCCCGGCGAAAGGAGTTCGGTTTGCCCGCAAGACTCGCGATCGGTTGGCATTCAATCGCATTCCTGGCTGCATTCGTGCTGCTCGCCGCCCTTGGCTGGCAGGGCGCGCGAACCCAGGAAGCGCTGCTGCAGACCAATCGGTCGGTCAGCCACAGCCTGGAAGTCATCACCTCGGTCCAGGCCATCCTCACGTCCCTGCAGGACATCGAAACCGGCTCGCGCGGCTTCATTCTGACCGGCGATGCCAGCTACCTCGAACCCTACGAGCGCGGCCTGAAGCAGCTGGAAGGCTATAGGCGCAGCCTGGAACAGCTGGTCGAGGGCCGCAGCTACCCCGATGTGCGCTGGTTCCGCACGCTGGATGCGACCATTGCTGAACGCCTGCAGGTGGCAGCTGGCAATGTCCAGGCACGCCGCGATGCCGGGCTGCAGGCAGCGGCCGATCATTTGCGCGACGCTGGCGGCAACCTGCTGATGGACAGACTGCGGGCACTGCTCAACGCGGTGGAACAACAGGAGCGGCGGCAGCTGGCGGCAGCCAGCAGTGCGGTGACACAGACCACCGAGCGCGCCCAGCGTCTGGTCCTGATCGGCAGCCTGGTGGTGGTCGCGCTGTTTCTCATCGCCTTCTGGGCGGTACACCGTAATCTGCGCATCCGCCAGCAACTGGCCGGCGCGGCGCAGGCAGGCGAGGCTCGGCTCGGCGCGCTGCTGCAGGCCATTCCGGACTACCTCTATGCGGTCGACCACCAACAGCAGGTATCCAGCCTGGCGGCGGGAACGGCGCGCCGTGCGCCCCCGCCCGCGGCCATCGAACCCCTGCTGCACGACCTGCTCCAGCAGCGCGAGGACAGCGGACTGCGGCAGACCACCTGGTGCGAGCTGCAGACCCGGCGCACCTTCGAGGTCCGTTTGATGCCCACCGGGCTGGGCGACCACCTGGCGATCGCTCGGGACATCAGCGAGCTGCAGCGCAGCCGCGACAGCCTGCACGACCAGCAGTTGTTCCTGCGCCGGGTGGTGGACACCGACGACAACCTCATCTTCGTCCGCGACGCCCAGGGCCGCTTCCTGCTCTGCAACACCGCACTCTCCGCCCTGCTCGACGTGCGCCCGCAGGATATCGAGCAGCGGCATCCCGACGAGGTGCCTTCCGCTCGCCTGTTGCGGCCGCTGCTGCTGGACGACGACGAACTGGCCGCGCTGGCAAGCGGCAGCGGGGAGCTGCGCACCACCGAGGTCGCCCTGACCGACGCCCTCGGCACCGAGCATTGGTTTCAGGTGATCAAGCGGCCGCTGCGCACCTCCGCGCGCACCTGCCACGTGGTCACCGTGGCGGTGGACGTCTCCCTGCGCCGCCGGATGGAGCAGATGAAGACCGAATTCATTTCCACTGTCAGCCACGAGCTGCGCACCCCGCTGACCGCCATTCGCGGCGCGCTCGGCATGCTGATCGGCGGTATCGCCGGGCAGGTCAGCGATGAGGCCCGTCCACTGCTGGGCATCGCCCACAAGAACAGCGAGCGGCTGGTGCGCCTGATCAACGACATCCTCGACATCGAGAAGCTGGAAGCGGGCCGCCTGACGTTCAACTTCGGCCGTCACGACGTTCGCCCGCTGGTGCAGCAGGCCCTGTCGGACATCACGCCATACGGGCAGGACTACGGTGTCAGCCTGGAGTTTCTCGATGCGCCCGAACTGACGTCGAGCGAGGCGACCCTCGACCCCGACCGCTTCGCCCAGGTGATGGCCAATCTGCTGTCCAACGCGATCAAGCATTCCCCCGCTGGCGGCTGCGTGACGGTCGACCTACGGCGCCGCGGCAAGTTGCTCGAGATCGGCGTGCAGGATCGCGGGCCCGGCATTCCGGAAGCCTTCCGCTCGCGCATCTTCGAGCGTTTCGCCCAGGCCGATTCGTCCGACGCCCGCCAACGCGGCGGTACCGGGCTGGGGCTGGCCATCACCCGATCGCTAGTCCAGCAGATGCACGGCAAGATCGGCTTCGACTGCCAGCCTGATCAGGGCACGCGCTTCTGGCTGCAACTGCCGCTGGAAGAACACCCCCAGCAGGTCCAGGCGCCGGCGCAACCGCTCATACACGGCTCGGCACCCCAGCAGACGCCCTTGATCCTTATTCTCGAACCCGACAGCCACGCCGCCGAGCAGCTGGCCGAGGCGCTGCACCAGCACGGCTATGCCACACTGATCGCCCATGCTGCCGCCGAAGCACGCGAACTGCTCGGCCAGCACCGTGTCCAGGCGCTGACACTCAGCCCGGCACTGGACGACGAGAACAGCGTGGCCTTCCTGCAGAGCCTGCGCAGCCAACAGCACTACCGCAGCCTGCCGGTGCTGATCGTCAGCCTGCAGCCGCAGCGCCGGGACGAGGATGACGGCCTACTGCGTGGCGGTGCGGTCGGCGTGATCGACTGGCTGCACAAGCCCATCGACCCGTCCCGGGTCATGGAAGTGATCCGCGCCTGCCTACAGATCGGCGGGTTGAAACCGCGCATCCTGCACGTGGAGGACGACGACGACCTGCGCGTACTGCTGGCCAAGCAGATCGCCTCCCTGGACGTCGAGCTGGCCGGAGCCGCCACCCTGCACGAGGCGCGTCAGCTGATCAGCGCGCAGCCGTTCGATCTCGCCATCATCGACCTGATGCTGCCCGACGGCGATGGCAGCGAGCTGTTCGACCAGCTGGCGCAGAGCATTCCGCCCCCACCGGTAATCATCTTTTCCGCACTCGACACCCCGATCCAGGACAACCGCCTGGCGCTGCGCCAGCTGGTGAAATCCCGCCACGACGGCGACGAGCTCGCCAAGTTGATCCAGCAACTGTTGCAGCACTGGCCACCGGGCCACACTCACTCTGACGAGGTTCATGCATGAGCGAATCCGCCAGCAAGCGCATCCTCATGGTGGAAGACGAAGAAGACATCGCCTTCCTCATCCGTTACATGCTCGAACGCCACGGCTTTGTCGTCGACCATGCCGCCGATGGCCGCCAGGCGCTCGATCACTTTGCCCAGGCCGCACCGCCGGACCTGACCCTGATGGACATCATGCTGCCCTATCACGACGGCCTGGAGCTGATCGAACGGCTACGAGCGCAGGCCGGCTGGGAAAGCGTGCCGGTGCTGATGCTGACCGCCAAGGCACGCGAGGTGGACATCGTTCGCGCGCTGGAACTGGGCGCGGACGACTACGTGACCAAACCCTTCCAGCCGGAGGAACTGCTGGCGCGCATTCGCCGCCTGCTGAGGGGGCGCCGATGAAGCGCGCGCTGCTGCTGCTCGCCCTGGCAATGCCCTGCACCACGGCTTTTGCGGATACCGCCACAGCCGAGGGACAGGTGCAGGCGCAACAACTGGACGCTGCCGAAGCGACCCTGCGCATGCACCTGGCGCAGCACCCAGGTGACGCCGATGCGCAGTTCCTGCTGGCCCGGGTGTTGAGCTGGCAGGGCCGGCCGCAGCAGGCCTTGCCAATCTACCAGCGCTTGCTGAGCCAGCAGCCAGACAATGCCGACTACCTGCTCGGCGAGGGCCAGGCGCTGCTCTGGGCCGGGCGACCGCAACGCGCGTTGGCGTCGCTGGAGCGGGCCGCCAGGATCGCGCCGGACTACGCCGAAGTGCAGCAGGTGATCCAGCAGGCACGCGCCGCGCTGACCGTGCCCACCACGGCGACGGCCCCGGTACCGGTGACGGCCGCCGCGACCAAGCGCCGTCACGAGCTGGAGATCTCGGCGCGTCAGGACTGGCTGGACAGCGGCTTCGACAACTGGCGCAGCCAGCGCCTGGACTACACCTCGACCCGGCCGGAAAGCCTTGGTTGGTACGGCGCGCTGCTGCGTGAGCAGCGCTTCGGCGAATGGGACGAAGGGGTCGAGGCCGGCGCGGTGATTCCTCTCGACGACAACTGGACGCTGCAGTCGGAGGTCGGCTATCAGCCTTCACCTTATTTCCTTCCCGAGTGGCATGCCGATCTGCGCCTGCAACGGCGCCTACCGGACGGCTACCTCGGCGCCGTCAGCGTCCGCCGCACCGAGTACGAGACCACCCGCGTCGACCGCCTCGCGCTGAGCGCCGAGCGTTACTGGAACGCCTGGCGCGCCGGCTACACCCTGAACGTGACCGATGTGGCCAACGCCGGCACGCCAATCGGCCACGACCTCGCGCTGGACTACTACTACCGGGGCCTGAGCTACGCCGGCCTGCGCCTGACCGTGGGCGAGGAAGAGGCGGTGGAAGAGCAGCAGCTGATCACCAGCGACGTGCGTGCCATCAGCCTGCAGGGTCGCCACTGGTTCGACAACCGCTGGGCGCTGAGCTGGGAAATCGGCCATCACCAGCAGGGCAGCTACTACGACCGGCAGTGGCTGCAGCTCGGCCTGCGTCATGCGTTCTGAATGGCTGGCGCGCTGTCCCCCCTGGCTGTGCGAAGCACCAGCAAACGCCTGGGCGCAGCTCTGGCCAGAAGACCGCATGCTGCAACTGGCGCTGTACTGTGCCTTCGGTCTTGGCGCTCTAACCTTGCTGGTACTGCTGCAGGTACTGCTGCTTGGTGAGGTCTCTCGGCGGCGCGCCGTACGCCGCCAGCAGTTCAACGAACAGTGGCGCCCCTATTTCGCATTCTGCAGCCTCAGCGATGAAGCACCGACTTCCCATGCGTCGCTGCCGCGGCGGCACCAGCTCTGGTTTCTGCTGCAGTGGAACCGCACCCAGCTGCAGTTGCGCGGCGCCGCCCGCGAGCGCATGAATCGCGCCCTGGTCGCCCTGGGCATGCATCGTCAGGCACTGATCCTGTTGCGCGGGCGGGTGCGCAGCAAGCTGATCGGCCTGACCTGCCTGCGCCATCTGGCCGACCCGGCACACTGGGACGCGGTGCTGCCGCTATTGCTCAGCCGCAACGCTATCGTCGCCCTGGCGGCCGCGCAGACGCTGGTGGCCATGGACCCCGCAAGGGCCATGCAGCTGATCCTGCCAGCGGCGGTGGAGCGCCCCGACTGGGCGTTACCGCGCCTGGTCAGCCTGTGCCAGCAGGCCGGTGAGCAGGCGGTGACCACGCCGCTGCTGATCGTGCTGGCGAGCTCGCCGGACCCGCGCCGTGAGCGGCTGGTCGGCCTGCTGGTGCATGGTGATCCGCGCCATGCCGCGCCCTGGGCCCGGGCACGCCTGGACCAGGGGGCGCCTGCCGAGCAGCTGCAGGTGGCGCTGCGCTGTCTCAGCGAGCTCGGCGACCCACGCGACCGCCCGCGCCTGCTGCGTGGCCTCGAGCACGAGCAGGAGGGTGTGCGCCTGGCCACCCTGCTGGCGCTGCACAAACAGGCGCGCCGGGAAGACAGCGAGCTGTTCCTGCCGCTGCTCGCCGACAGCAGTTGGTGGGTTCGCCAGGCCGCCGCCGACAGCCTGGCGACGCTGCCCGGTGCATCATCCGAAGCGCTGCAGCATCTGCTCGATCAGGTGCACGATCGCTACGGCAGAGACGCCCTGCGCCGCGCCATCGCGGAGGTGCGCCGGTGACGGTCGACTGGCTGTGGTGGCTGCAGGTCGCCTTCATCCTCTATTTCCTGCTGCTCAACGGCATGTATCTGCTGCTCAACCTGCTGTCGATGGGCAGCCTGATGGGCTACATCCGCCAGCGCGCGGAAACCGGCGAGCTGGCGCCCTATCTCGGCGTCGAACCGCCGGTGTCGGTGCTAATGCCGGCTTTCAACGAAGAGGCGACGATCCGCACCTCGGTGCGCTCGATGCTGCAGCTGCAGTACCCCGAATTCGAGATCGTGGTGATCAACGACGGCTCGAAGGACCGCACCCTGGCCGTGCTCATCGAGGAATTCGACCTGGTGCCGCACCCCGAGCCGTTGCGCCAGGCCGTGGCCCACCAACCGGTGCAGGCCATCTATCGCTCGCGGCGCTACGCCAACCTGCGCGTGGTGGACAAGGCCAACGGCGGCAAGGCCGATGCACTGAATGCCGGCATCAATGCCGCGCGTTACGGCTTGTTCTGTGGCGTCGACGCCGACTCCATCCTGCAGCGCGACAGCCTGCTGCGCGTAGTGCAGCCCTTTCTCGAGGATGAACGCACCATCGCCGCTGGCGGCACCGTGCGCATCGCCAATGGCTCGCAGGTACGCGGCGGCTTCCTGATCAAGGCCGGGCTGCCACGCAACTGGCTGGCGCGCTTCCAGATCGTCGAGTACCTGCGCGCCTTTCTGTTCGGCCGCCTCGGCTGGTCGCCGCTCAATGCCGTGCTGATCATCTCCGGCGCCTTCGGCCTGTTCGATCGCGAGCGGGTGATGGCGGTCGGCGGCTATCGCACCGATACGGTCGGCGAGGACATGGAACTGGTGGTGCGACTGCACCGCTATCACCGCGAGAAGCGCATCCCCTACCGCATCCGCTACCTGCCGGACCCGATCTGCTGGACCGAATGCCCGGAAGACCTCGGTACCCTCGGCCGTCAGCGCAGCCGCTGGCAGCGCGGCCTGGCCGAAAGCCTCGGCCGCCATGCCCGCCTGGCCTTCAGCCTGCGCGGCGGCACGCCCGGCTGGCTGGCCTGGCCGTTCATGGCGCTGTTCGAGTGGATCGGCCCGCTGATCGAACTGGTGGGCTACGGCTTCATGCTGGCGGGCTTTGCCTTCGGCGCGGTTTCCTATGCGGCGCTGGCCACCTTCCTGCTGGTGGCCATCGGCATGGGCATCCTGCTGTCGGTCAACGGTCTGCTGCTGGAGACCATGTCCTTCCGCGTCTACAGCCGTCGGCGCGACATGCTGCAGCTGTTCCTGATGGCCGTGCTGGAGAACTTCGGCTACCGCCAGCTCAACACCGCCTGGCGCTGCCGTGGGCTCTGGCAGTGGTTCTCCCGGCGCAAACACCAGTGGGGCGCCATGCGCCGCAGCGGCAGCTGGGGGCAGTAGGCAAGCGCGGCGAGGCAATGCCCGCGTGGTGCCATCAGAGGCGGATGAAAAAAGCGTCATCCAGCCTATGGCACGGCGGCTCTAGCGAAGCTTCGTTGAAGCTCGGACCGCGTAGGGTGGATCGCGCTTCACCGATCCACCATGGCGGCGCAGGAGGTGGAGGTGAACTCGCCATCCACCCACGCACTGTCGTCAGAGCTGAATCCAGGTCGCCTTCAGCTCGGTGTACTTGTCGAAGGCGTGCAGCGACTTGTCGCGGCCGTTGCCGGACTGCTTGAAGCCGCCGAACGGCGCGGTCATGTCGCCGCCGTCGTACTGATTGACCCACACGCTGCCAGCGCGCAGCGCCCGCGCGGTGCGGTGTGCCTTGGACAGGTCGGCGGTCCACACGGCCGCGGCCAGGCCGTAGGGCGTGTCGTTGGCGATCGCCACTGCTTCCTCGGCGCTGTCGAAGGTGATCACCGACAGCACCGGGCCGAAGATTTCTTCCTGGGCGATCCTCATCGCATTGTCGACGCCATCGAAGATGGTCGGCTCGACATACAGCCCGCCGGTTTCCTCCAGCGTACGCTGGCCGCCGATCAGCACCTGCGCGCCGGCCTGACGCCCGGCGTCGATGTAGCCAAGCACGGTATTCAGCTGCTGGGTATCCACCAGCGCGCCGACGTTGGTCGCCGGGTCCAGTGGATTGCCCGGTTTCCAGCCTTTGAGCGCCTCGACCACCATGGGCAGGAAGCGCTCCCTGATCGATCGCTCCACCAGCAGCCGCGAGCCGGCGGTGCAGACCTCGCCCTGGTTAAAGGCGATGGCGCCAGCCGCGGCTTGCGCTGCGGCCTGCAGGTCGGGCGCGTCGGCGAAGACGATGTTCGGGCTCTTGCCGCCCGCTTCCAGCCAGACGCGCTTCATGTTCGATTCGCCGGCATAGATCATCAGCTGCTTGGCGACCCGGGTGGAGCCGGTGAAGACCAGGGTATCGACATCCATGTGCAGCGCCAGCGCCTTGCCGACGGTATGGCCGTAGCCCGGCAGCACGTTAAGCACGCCGGCCGGAATGCCGGCGTCGATCGCCAGCTGGGCGATGCGGATGGCGGTCAGCGGGGACTTCTCGGATGGCTTTAGCACCACCGAGTTGCCGGTGGCCAGTGCCGGGCCGAGCTTCCAGCAGGCCATCATCAGCGGGAAGTTCCACGGCACTATGGCCGCCACCACGCCGACCGGCTCGCGGGTGACCAGGCCCAGCTGGTCATGCGGCGTGGCCGCCACCTCGTCGTAGATCTTGTCGATCGCCTCGCCACTCCAGCGCAGCGCCCGCGCGGCGCCGGGGATGTCGACCGCCAGCGAATCGCCGATCGGCTTGCCCATGTCGAGGGTTTCCAGCAGCGCCAGCTCCTCGCGGTTGGCTTCCAGCAGATCGGCGAAGCGAATCAGCACCGCCTTGCGCTTGGCCGGTGCCAGGCGCGACCAGCTGCCGGCATCGAATGCGGCACGGGCGCTGGCCACGGCGCGCTCGGCATCGGCCTGCTCGCAGCTGGCGACCTGCGCCAGCACGCGCCCGTCCACCGGGCTGATGCAGTCGAACTGGCCGCCGTCCGCCGCGGCGCAATACTCACCCTGGATAAAGGCGCGACCTTCGATGTGCAGGTCACGGGCACGCTGTTGCCAGTCGGCGAGGGTCAGGGTGGGCATGGTGCATCCTCTCTCAGGTCTTCGGGCTGTGGAAAAGGCACCCTAAACCAGCGGCGCGGACCCTATCAATATTTTTTACGAACGGCCGGTCAATCGCCTTGTTTTGTTCGTTTTATTAAACATAGACTCGATCAAAACGCTGCGGCGCCGCTGCAGCATAGTCGCTCGTCGCCGGAGCCCGCCCCATGTCACAGGATTTCCATCCCAGCGCCTCACCTGATCATTTCTGGATGCCCTTCACCGCCAACCGCCAGTTCAAGGCCAGCCCGCGCCTGCTGGAGAGCGCCGAGGGCATGTACTACACCGCCAGCGATGGCCGCCAGGTGCTCGACGGCACGGCCGGTCTGTGGTGCTGCAATGCCGGCCACGGGCGCCGCGAGATCAGCGAAGCGGTAAGCAAGCAGATCGCCAAGATGGATTTCGCCCCGACCTTCCAGATGGGCCATCCGTTGCCTTTCGAGCTGGCGGAAAAACTCGCCGCCATCAGCCCCGAAGGTCTGAACCGGGTGTTCTTCACCAACTCCGGATCGGAGTCGGCGGATACCGCATTGAAGATCGCCCTCGCCTACCAGCGCGCCATCGGCCAGGGCAGCCGCACCCGCCTGATCGGCCGCGAGCTGGCCTACCACGGCGTCGGGTTCGGCGGCATGTCGGTGGGCGGCATGGCCAACAACCGCCGCGCCTTCGGTCCGATGCTGCCAGGCGTCGATCACCTGCCGCATACCCTCGATTTGCAGCGCAACGCCTTCAGCCGGGGCCTGCCGCAGCATGGCGTGGAGCGCGCCGATGAGCTGGAGCGGCTGGTAACGCTGCACGGCGCGGAGAACATCGCCGCGGTGATCGTCGAACCGATGTCCGGCTCGGCCGGGGTGATCCTGCCGCCGGTGGGCTATCTGCAGCGGCTGCGCGAGATCACCGCCAAGCACGGCATCCTGCTGATCTTCGACGAGGTCATCACCGGCTTCGGCCGTGTCGGCGAGGCGTTCGCCGCGCAACGCTGGGGCGTGACGCCGGACATCCTCACCTGCGCCAAGGGCCTGACCAACGGCGCGATCCCCATGGGCGCGGTACTGGCCGCCGACCACCTGTTCGATGCGTTCATGAAGGGCCCGGAAAGCGTCATCGAGTTCTTTCACGGCTACACCTACTCCGGCCATCCGGTGGCCTGCGCGGCGGCGCTGGCGACCCAGCAGATCTATCAGCAGGAAAACCTGTTCCAGAAGGCCATCGACCTCGAACCCTACTGGCAGGAAGCACTGTTCAGCCTCAGGGATCTGCCCAACGTGATCGACATCCGCACGGTCGGGCTGGTCGCGGGTATTCAGTTCGCCGCCCATGCCGATGGCGTCGGCAAGCGCGGTTACGAGGTGTTCCGGGAGTGTTTCGAGAAGGGTCTGCTGGTACGCGCCAGCGGCGACACCATCGCCCTGTCGCCGGCGCTGATCGTCGAGAAGGCCGAGATCGACCAGATGATGGCGCTGCTCGCCGACGGTATTCGCAAGGCTGGCTGACGCAGCGCCCCGAGAGGCGTGGCCCGGCCTGACGGATCAGGCCGGGCGCTGGATCAGAGCGATTCCAGGCAGCCGGCCAGGGTGTCGCCGAGGCCTTCCAGCAACTTTTCGTAGCCCTGCGCATCGGTCGCCAGGCCGACACCGAGCACATCCAGTTCCTCCATCTTCACCGGCAAGCCGGCGGTCAGCGTTTCGGCCAGTCGCGGACGCGCCGGCGGTTCGCTGAACACGCAGCTTGGCCCGGCCTGCTGCAAGCGCTCACGCATCGCCGCGACATGCCGCGCACCAGGCTGAGCTTCGCCGCCGGCAGTGAACACGCCAGCGTGGCGCAGGCCGTAGGCCGCTTCGAAATAGTCGTAGGCTTCGTGGAAAACGAAGAACGGCTTGTTCTGCACTTTGGCAAAGCGCTGCTTGAGACGTGCGTCGAGTGCCGCGACACGCTGGGTGAAGGCCGAGGCGTTGGCCTGATAGCGCTGGGCATTGGCCGGATCGGCGGTGGCCAGGTCCGCAGCCATGCGCTCGGCGATCACCAGTGCGTTGGCCGGCAGCAGCCACAGGTGCGCATCGAGCGCACCCGGGCGATGGTCATGGTCATGTTCGTCGGCATGGGCGGTCTCGCCATGCGCAGCCTCTTCGTGCCCGTGAGCATCATGCTCATGGCCGTCGTGATCGTCGTGATCGTCGTGATCGTCGTGATCGTCGTGATCGTGATGCTCATCCTCGTCATGCGCGTGTGCATCGCCGAAGCGGCGCAGGCTCAGCTGCGGCAGGTCCTGCACGGCCACGGTCGTACCTTCACGAGCGCTGAGCGGCCGCGGCAGGAAGCTCTCCAGATCCGGGCCGATCCAGTAGAACAGTTCGGCTTCGCGAATGCGCCGTACGTCGGACGGACGCAGCGAGTAATGGTGAGCCGAGGCGCTGGCCGGCAGCAGCACATCCGGCGTGCCGACGCCATCCTGCACGGCTGCGGCGATCAGCTGCAGCGGCTTGATGCTGGTCAGTACGCGGACTTCAGCCTGGACGGAGGCGGCGCCAGCGAGCAGCGCCGCCAGCAACGGAAGGGAGTAAAGACGATTCACGGGCATCACTCGAAGGGCTTGGATTGGTACATAATAACGTCTCGCCCCCAACACGTCGCCGCCCATGTCCAAGACCCCACTGGCCTGCACGCCTCACGACCACGACCACTGCGTCAGCCACGCGCTGGCCGAAGCCGACAGCCTCTGTGCGCGCCAGGGCGTGCGCCTGACCGCCCTGCGCAAGCGGGTATTGGAGCTGGTCTGGCAAAGCCATCGGCCGCTCGGCGCCTATGACATCCTCGCCGTGCTGAGCGAGCAGGACGGTCGTCGCGCGGCGCCGCCCACCGTCTACCGTGCGCTGGACTTCCTGCTGGAAAACGGCCTGGTGCATCGCATCGCCTCGCTCAACGCCTTCATGGGTTGCAACCACCCGGAGCACCCGCACCAGGGCCAGTTCCTCATCTGCCGCAATTGCCACACCGCCATCGAGCTGGAGCAGCCGGCCATCGCCGCCGCCATCGACAGCGCCGCCTGCAGCGTCGGCTTTGCCGTCGAGGGCCAGACCGTCGAAGTCGTCGGGCTCTGCTCGAACTGCCGGAAAGCCGCATGAGCGAGGTACTGCTGCGGCTGGATGACATCCACGTGCGCTTCGCCAACCAGAACGTGCTGGAAGGCGCGCAACTGCAGGTGCATCGCGGCGAGATCGTCACCCTGATCGGCCCCAACGGTGCCGGTAAGACCACCCTGGTGCGCGCCGTGCTCGGCCTGCTGAAACCCGATCGCGGGCAGGTCTGGCGCAAGCCGAAGCTGCGCGTCGGCTACATGCCGCAGAAGCTGCATGTCGACCCCACCCTGCCCTTGTCGGTACTGCGCTTCCTGCGCCTGGTGCCCGGCGTCGATCGCGCCCGCGCCCTGGCGGCACTGGGTGAAGTCGGTGCCGAACACGTTATCGACAGCCCGCTGCAGAAGATTTCCGGCGGCGAGATGCAGCGCGTGCTGCTGGCCCGCGCCCTGCTGCGCGAACCGGAGCTGCTGGTGCTCGACGAACCGGTGCAGGGTGTCGACGTGTCTGGCCAGGCCGAGCTGTACCGCTTGATCGGCGTGCTGCGCGACCGCTACGGCTGCGGCGTGCTGATGGTTTCCCACGATCTGCATCTGGTGATGAGCGCCACCGACCAGGTGGTCTGCCTCAATCGCCACGTCTGCTGCTCGGGTCACCCGGAGCAGGTCAGCAGCGACCCGGCCTTCGTCGAGCTGTTCGGCCAGGATGCGCGCAGCCTGGCGATCTACCATCACCAGCACGACCACAGCCACGACCTGCACGGCAGCGTGGTGATCGGCAAACCCCATGTCCACGGCCCGAACTGCAAGCACTAGACAGAGCCTCCGATGCCCGATTTCCTCCTCAACGCCCTGCTCGCCGGCCTCGCCCTGGCATTGGTCGCCGGCCCGCTCGGCTCTTTCGTCGTCTGGCGGCGCATGGCCTATTTCGGCGACACCCTGTCCCACGCCGCGCTGTTCGGCGTCGCCCTCGGCTTGATGCTCGACGTCAACCTGACCCTGGCGGTGACCGTCGGCTGCGTGCTGCTCGCCCTGCTGCTGGTCACCTTGCAGCAGCGCCAGCCGCTGGCTTCGGACACGCTGCTCGGCATCCTTGCGCACAGCACGCTGTCGCTCGGGCTGGTCTCGCTGAGCTTCATGAAGGACGTGCGCGTCGACCTGATGGGCTATCTGTTCGGTGATCTGCTCGCCGTCGGGCCGAGCGATCTGGCCTGGATCATGGGCGGCAGCGCGCTGGTACTGCTGATGCTGATACCGCTGTGGCGGCCGCTCTTGGCGATTACCGTGCACGAGGAGCTGGCCAAGGTCGAAGGCCTGCCGGTGGCCGGCATCCGCCTGGCGCTGATGCTGCTGATCGCCGTGGTGATTGCCGTGGCGATGAAAATCGTTGGTGTGCTGCTGATCACCTCGCTGCTGATCATTCCTGCTGCGGCGGCGCAGCGCCATGCGCGTACCCCGGAGCAGATGGCCTTCGGCGCGAGCCTGCTGGGCATTGTCGCGGTGTGTCTGGGGCTGACGCTGTCCTGGTACGAAGACACCCCGGCCGGGCCGTCCATCGTAGTCAGCGCCGCCGCGCTGTTTCTGCTCAGCTTCGCCTGGCCGAAGCGCAGCTGATGACCGATCTCAAGTACCTGCGCGGCTACCCGGAGCCGCTGCTGGCGCAGGTGCGCCAGCTGATCGCCGAGGACCGTCTGGGCGACTACCTGCAGCGGCGTTACCCGGCACGGCATGAGGTGCAGAGCGACAAGGCGCTGTATGGCTATGTGCAGGCGCTCAAGCAGGAATACCTGAAAAGCACACCGCCGATCGACAAGGTGCTCTATGACGGCCGGCTGGACCTGACCCATCGTGCCCTTGGCCTGCATACCGCGGTGTCACGGGTGCAGGGTGGCAAGCTCAAGGCAAAGAAGGAGATTCGCGTCGCCGCACTGTTTCGCGAGGCAGCGCCGGAATTCCTCAGGATGATCGTGGTGCATGAGCTCGCCCACCTGCGCGAAAGCGAGCACAACCGCGCCTTCTACAAGCTCTGCGAACACATGCTGCCGGGCTATGGGCAGATCGAGTTCGACCTGCGCCTGTTCCTGCACTGGCGCGAGCTGCGGGCACAGGAGGCCGGCTCCGGCGACGACGCCTAGCGCACGAATGGCGCCAGGCCTCGCCTCGTATGCTGGCAGCGCGCTCAGATCCAGCCCAGCCAGCGCCACCAGGTCACAGCGAACAGCAGCATGCTCAGATAACCGATCAGCGTCACCAGCACGCCGACCTTGGCGAACTGCCGCGCGCTGAAGGTTTCGGTGCCCAAGCAGACCATGTTCTGCGGTGCGTTGATCGGCAGGATGAAACCGTAACTGACGACGAAGCCGAGCAGCATGGTCATCCCCAGCCGGCTGAAGTCCCCTGGCAGGCTGAGCAACACCGAGATCAGGATCGGCAGCATGGCCGAGGTCAGCGCCGTGGCACTGGCAAAGCCCAGATGGATCACGATGAGAAAGGCGCCGAGGATGGCGAAGATGCCCAGCGGCCCCACCACGCCAAGCCCGGTGTGGGCGACCACCTGCGCGCCGAGCCACTGTCCGGCCTGGGTCGTGAGCAATACCGTGCCGAGGCTGATCCCGACGCCGAAGACGATCACCGTGCCCCAGGGCACTCGCGTCTGAACCTCCTTCCAGTTCATCACGCCGATGCGCGGCAGCATCAGGATCACCAGGCCGGCATAGGTGGTACTGGTGGTGTCGAAGCTGTGCAACTTGCCCTCGGTGGCCCAGCACAGCAACAGCCCGATGGACACGGCGAGCAGGCGCTTCTGCGCCGAGGTCATCGGCCCGAGTTCGGCGAGCGAGCGCGCCACGGCTTCCTTGCCACCGGCTATCCGCTCGGTTTCCGGTGGCAGCAGCTTGAGCACGATGAACAGCAGCACGAAAGACATCAGCACGGCCCAAGGCGCGCCGGCGATGAGCCAGTCGATCCAGCTGACCCGCTCTCCCAGCAGCTTGTCCATGAAGCCCACCAACAGCAGGTTTTGCGCCGCGGCGGTCTGGATGCCGATGTTCCAGATGCTGGTGCCCTGGGCGACGATGATCATCATGCCCGCGGCAAAGTTGGAACGTTTGTCGATGCCGAACGCGGTGATGATGCCGAGCATGATCGGCACCACGCAGGCGGCGCGCGCCGTGGCGCTGGGTACCACCAGACTGAGCAGGACGATGACCACCAGCGTGCCGCCGAGGATATGCCGCGAACTGGTGCCGACCCTGGAGAGGGTCATCAAGGCAATGCGCCGGTCGAGCCCGGTCAGGGTCATCGCCGCAGCGATGAACAGGGCTCCGGCTACCAGCGCCAATGCAGGATTGGCGAAACCGGAAAGCCCCATGCCTATCGCCTTCGAGGTGCCGTAGACCACCTCGGGGTTCTCCAGCGTAGGCGCCGTGCCCACGAGGAACGCCAGCAGTGCGGTGATCATGATCGCGCTGACCTCGTAGGACACCGCTTCGGTGATCCACACCACCACTGCGAACACCAGGATGGCCAAGACACGCTGACCAGCCACGGGCAGATCGGCCGGCAACGGCATCAGCAGCACGCCAATCAGTGCCAGTAGGGCCACCAACAGACCGATCGGGATGCCGAGCAGACCTTGGCGAAGGACTACGTTAGGGGTATCGCTCATGGTAAGGCTCCATCCGCTGACAGACGCCTTCAGCATGGGCAAGCCAGACCACCACAACCATGACCTGCGTCTATTGCGGGCCTTTGCGGCGAGTTAACCAAGTAAAAAAAGCAGAACGCCGGCATGCGCCGGCGTTCTGTGCTCGATGACTCGCCGCCAGGTTCAAGCGGGCTGGTGCTCGCTCGAACCTCGCGCAAACCTCAAGCGGGGATGGCCTCCGCGGCGGCCTCGCGCGCCCAGACGCGATGCTGACCGAGTGCCTGGGCAAAGTTGCCAAACACCCCAGCCACGTCATCGCCTTCCAGCAGACCGGCGTCGGGTTGCAGACCGAGCGATGCCAACAGCGGACGCGCCGCGCCGAGCACTACGATGGGTTTCAGGTGCTTGTAGGCCTCCAGCACGTAGTGCTTGGCCTCGCCGGATTTGGCCATGGCCGCCGCCGCATCGGCGCCGCCGGGGACGAACACGGCGTCGAACATCACCGAAGGCATGCCATCCATCGCCGCGTCGACGACGAGCATCTGCCCCTCGGCGGTCTTCACCGGCGCGGGTGACGGACCGATGATCTTGGCCAGCGCCCCCTCCGAAGCCAGTTTGGCCTTGAACGCATCGATCGCCGCACCATCGACGCCGTTGGCTACCAGAATCGCCACCTTGCGCGACTTGATGTTGCCGGGCGCGTGGTTCATCAGGCTCAGTGCCGGCGAGCTTTGCACGCTGGACGCCTTGGTGGTGACGGTCGGTGCGCTCGGCGCCGGCAGCCCCAGGTTTTCGGCGACGCGGCGGGCCAGCTCCAAATCGATATTGGCGAGGATCTCGTTGACCTGGCGCTCGCGGATGAACACCCGCTCGACTTTGCCCAGCTCGAAGGTATAGGCGCCGACGATGTGCTCCTTCTCCGGACCGCTCATGCTGTTCCAGAACAGCGTGGCCTGGGAGAAGTGGTCGCCGAAGGATTCGCTGCGGTTGCGGATCTTGTGACCCTCGACCCGCTCCGGATAGCTCTCGAAGCCACCACCCTGAGCTGCTGGCGGGGTTTCCTTGGGCCAGCCACTGTCGATCGAGTTGGGCTCGTAGTTGGCGCGGCCCTTGTGGATGGTCTGGCGATGGAAAGCGTCGCGCTGGTTGTTGTGGAACGGACAGACCGGGCGGTTGATCGGGATCTCGTGGAAGTTCGGCCCACCGAGACGCAGCAGCTGGGTGTCGGTGTAGGAGAACAGCCGGCCCTGCAGCAGCGGGTCGTTGGTGAAGTCGATGCCCGGCACGATATGGCCAATGTGGAAGGCGGCCTGCTCGGTTTCGGCGAAGAAGTTGTCCGGGTTGCGGTTGAGGGTCATCTTGCCGAGCTTCTGCACCGGCACCAGCTCCTCGGGAATGAGCTTGGTTGGGTCGAGCAGGTCGAAATCGAATTTGTGCTCGTCGGCCTCTTCCACCACCTGCACGCCCAGCTCCCACTCGAAGTAGTCGCCCATCTCGATGGACTCCCACATGTCGCGGCGGTTGAAGTCCGGGTCCTTGCCGGCGATCTTCAGCGTCTCGTCCCAGACCAGCGAGAAGGCGCCGGCGACCGGCTTCCAGTGGAACTTGACGAAGCGGCTGACGCCCTCGGCGTTGATAAGGCGGAACGTATGCACGCCAAAGCCTTCCATCGCCCGGAAGCTGCGCGGCAGGGCGCGGTCGGACATGGTCCAGAGCACCATGTGCGCGGATTCCGGAGTCAGCGAGACGAAGTCCCAGAAGCTGTCGTGAGCCGATTGCGCCTGCGGGATTTCGTTGTGCGGCTCGGGTTTGACCGCATGCACGAAGTCCGGAAACTTGATCGCATCCTGGATGAAGAACACCGGCATGTTGTTGCCGACCAGGTCGAAGTTGCCCTCGTCGGTGTAGAACTTGGTGGCGAAGCCGCGCACGTCGCGCACGGTGTCGGCCGAGCCGCGCGAGCCCTGCACGGTGGAGAAGCGCGTGAAGACCGGGGTTTCCTTGCCTTCGGCGGCGAGGAACGAGGCCTTGGTCAGCCAGCTGTGGTCGGCGTAGCTGACGAACACACCGTGCGCCGCCGAACCGCGCGCATGCACGATGCGCTCGGGGATGCGCTCGTGGTCGAAGTGGGTGAGCTTCTCGCGCATGATGAAGTCTTCGAGCAGCGAGGGCCCACGGTCGCCGGCCTTGAGGGTGTTCTGGTTGTCGGCGATCTTCACGCCCTGGTTGGTGCGCAACGCCGCGCCGGTGGCGTCGCTGCGAAATTCTTCCAGTTGGTCGAGCTTGGCGTTGTGATTGGCACGGTCGACGGTATCGGTGCCGGCCAGCTCGCTCTGTTTAGGGGTCTTTTCGGTCATGATGGGCCTCCATTAGCGGTGAGCTGAACCGCGAACGATCGGGCCACGGTCTGGACCTGATGCGTGATCAATTCACGGCGTACCGGTTAGTGACCCCCATAGCGGCTACATGGTTGCCGGCCGAACCGATTTGCTTTGGCTATAAGCCCGATGGATTTGCTCAATCGAAGCGGCACAGACAAGCGACCTCGCCGGCAAACGGGTAGAATGCCCGGCTTTCGCCGAATATCCCGGCAACGAACGCCGCACCCACAAGGTTCGCCCGTGATCGAATTCCATCAAGTCCACAAAACCTATCGGACCGGCGGCAGAGACGTCCCCGCCCTGCAGCCGACGCAGCTGGAGATCGCCTCCGGTGAAGTCTTCGGCCTGATCGGCCACTCCGGCGCCGGCAAGAGCACGCTGCTGCGCCTGATCAACCGCCTCGAGGAACCCTCCGGCGGGCGCATCCTGGTCAACGGCGAAGATGTCACCGCGCTGGATGCCGATGGCCTGCGGCGCTTCCGCCAGCGCGTCGGGATGATCTTCCAGCACTTCAACCTGCTGATGTCCAAGACCGTGGCGGACAACGTCGCCATGCCGCTGCGCCTTGCCGGCATCCGCTCGCGCCGCGAGATCGACGCCCGCGTCGCCGCCCTGCTCGAGCGCGTCGGCCTCAAGGAGCACGCGCGCAAATATCCGGCGCAGCTCTCCGGCGGGCAGAAGCAGCGCGTCGGTATCGCCCGTGCGCTGGCCACGGAGCCGAGCATCCTGCTCTGCGACGAGGCCACCAGCGCCCTCGACCCACAGACCACCGCCTCGGTGCTGCAGCTGCTGGCCGAGATCAATCGCGAACTGAAGCTGACCATCGTGCTGATCACCCACGAGATGGACGTGATCCGTCGCGTCTGCGACCGCGTGGCGGTAATGGATGCCGGTGCCATCGTCGAACAGGGTCCGGTCACCGAGGTGTTCCTGCATCCCAAGCACCCGACCACCCAGCGCTTCGTGCTGGAAGACGAAGCCATGGACGAGAGCGAACTGCACGACGATTTCGCCCACGTGCCGGGCCGCATCCTGCGCCTGACCTTCCAGGGCGACTCCACCTACAAGCCGCTGCTGGGCACCGTCGCCCGCGAGACCGGGGTCGACTACAGCATCCTGTCCGGGCGCATCGACCGCATCAAGGACACGCCCTACGGCCAGCTCACCCTGGCGCTGATCGGCGGTGACATGACTGCAGCAATGACCCGTCTGCAGGCGGCGGACGTGCATGTGGAGGTGCTGCGCTGATGGAAGCCTTGTTTAGCTCCCTGTTGGGCAATGTCGACTGGTACGAGATCTGGCTGGCCACGCTGGACACCCTGCTGATGCTCGGCGGCTCGCTGCTGTTCACCATCCTGCTCGGCCTGCCGCTGGGCGTGCTGCTGTTTCTCTGCGGCCCGCGTCAGCTGTTCGAAAATGCCCCGCTGTATGCCGCGCTGTCCTTCGTGGTCAATGTGCTGCGCTCGCTGCCGTTCATCATTCTGCTGATCGTGATGATTCCGTTCACCGTGCTGATCACCGGCACCTCGCTGGGCGTCGCTGGGGCGATTCCACCGCTGGTGGTGGGCGCCGCGCCGTTCTTCGCCCGCCTGGTGGAAACCGCGCTGCGCGAAGTAGACCGCGGCATCATCGAGGCGACCCAGGCCATGGGTGCGACGACGCGGCAGATCATCTTCAGCGCATTGCTGCCGGAAGCGCGTCCGGGCATCATCGCCGCCATTACCGTCACCGCCATCACCTTGGTGTCCTACACCGCGATGGCCGGTGTAGTGGGTGCCGGCGGCCTCGGCGACCTGGCCATCCGCTTCGGCTACCAGCGTTTCCAGACCGACGTGATGGTCGTCACCGTGGTCCTGCTGCTGGTGCTGGTGCAGGTGCTGCAAAGCGTCGGCGACAGGCTGGTCACCCACTTTTCGCGCAAATAAACCGCAACCAGGGCGAGCGAACCTTCGCACCCCGCTCAACTCCTGAAGGAACCGAACGATGAAGAAACTGATTGTCGCCCTGGCCGCCGTTGCCGCGTTTTCCGCGCAGGCCGAAACCCTGAACGTGGCCGCTACCGCTGTGCCGCACGCCGAGCTGCTGGAGTTCGTCAAACCGCAACTCGCCGAGCAGGGCGTGACGCTGAACGTCAAGGTCTTCACCGACTACGTGCAGCCGAACATCCAGGTCGCCGAGAAGCGCCTGGACGCCAACTTCTTCCAGCACCAGCCGTACCTGGATGAGTTCAACAAGGGCAAGGGCACCGATCTGGTCAGCGTCGCCGGCGTGCATATCGAGCCCTTCGGTGCCTATTCCAGCAAGCACAAGTCGGTGGAGGCGCTGCCCAATGGCGCCAATGTGGTCATCCCCAACGACGCCACCAACGGCGGCCGCGCCCTGCTGCTGCTGGCCAAGGCCGGCGTGATCAGCCTCAAGGATGGCGCCGGCATCACCGCCACGCCGAAGGACATCGCCGACAACCCCAAGCGCATCAAGGTGCGTGAGCTGGAAGCCGCGACCCTGCCGCGCGTACTGACCCAGGTCGACCTGGCGCTGATCAACACCAACTACGCGCTGGAAGCCAAGCTGAACCCGACCCAGGATGCCCTGGTCATCGAAGGCAGCGACTCGCCCTACGTGAACATCCTGGTTGCCCGTCCGGACAACAAGGACAGCGACGCCATGCAGAAACTGGCCGCCGCGCTGCACAGCGAAGAAGTGCGCAAGTTCATCGAGGAAAAGTACAAGGGTGCCGTGGTTCCGGCCTTCTGACCGTGACCGCTCCGCTCTGAAGAAACCCCGCCTCGGCGGGGTTTTTCGTTTTCGCTGCGCTGGTACGGGTGCCTCCGGCCACAATCCCGCAAATTTGCTGCGTAGACCCCGGCGAATGATTTCGATGGATGGCCACCCGTGGATCGCCACCCGGTGGATCGATGAAGCGCGATCCACCCTACGGCCGAGCCACTTCGTTACGTAGGGTGGATGTCGTCATTTACATCCACCGCGGCGCCGCTCAGCGATGGCCAGCCGGTGGAGGCCACGCCGTATATCGATAAAGCGCGATCCACCCTACGTCCGAATCAGATCAGAACGCGGGCCGCTGATATGTCTCGCGCAGCATGCTCTTCACGGCACCAGCACCGCAGCACCCTGAAAGCGCCCATGGCGCAGGTCATCCAGCGCCTGGTTGGCCTGTTCCAGCGGGTAGGCATGGGTCTCGGTATGGATGCCGACCTGGGCGGCGACCGGGAAGAACTCCAGGCCGTCCTGGCGGGTCAGGTTGGCCACCGAGACCAGTTCGCGCTCCTGCCAGAGGATGTCGTAGGGGAAGCTCGGAATATCACTCATGTGGATGCCGGCGCAGACCACCCGGCCGCCCTTGCGCACGGCTCGCAGCGCCGCCGGCACCAGCTCACCGGCCGGTGCATAGATGATCGCCGCATCCAGCGGCACCGGTGGCAGCTCCCCTGAATCCCCGGCCCAAACCGCACCCAGCGAACGGGCGAAGTCCTGCGCGGCCACATCGCCCGGGCGGCTGAAGGCGTAGACATCACGCCCCTGCCAGCGCGCCACCTGCATGACGATATGCGCCGCGGCGCCGAAGCCGTACAGCCCGAGACGCTTGCCGTCGCCGGCCTTGACCAATGAGCGCCAGCCGATCAGCCCGGCGCAGAGCAGCGGCGCCAGTGCCACGGCATCGCCTTGCTCGCCAAGGTCGAAGGCGAAGCGCGCGTCGGCCACCACGTATTCGGCATAGCCGCCGGGCCGGGTGTAACCAGTGAACTGCGGCGCGTCGCAGAGGTTTTCCTCGGCGTGCTGGCAGTAGCTGCAGGTGCCGCAGGTATGCCCGAGCCAGGGAATGCCGACCCGCTGGCCCAGCTCGAAACCGCTGACGCCTTCGCCCAGCGCATCGACGCGGCCAACGATTTCGTGGCCGGGAATGATCGGCAGCGGCGCCGCCGGCAGCTCGCCATCCACCACGTGCAGGTCGGTGCGACAGACGCCGCAGGCCAGCACTCTGACCCGCAGCTCCCCAGGGCCGGGTTGCGGCTCGGGAATGTCACGCAAGTGCAGCGGTTCGCCCGTTATTTCCAGCAACATGGCACGCATCGACGGCTCTCCTTTCGTCTCCGGTCTGCTGCAGGGTAGGCCGATCGGCGAAAAAAGGCTCTAGACTCGAAGCGTCCCATGCCCAGGAGTGCCACCTATGACGCTTTCGCCCTTTCATCTCGCCATTCCCGTCTACGACCTGGCCGCCGCGCGCGCCTTCTATGGCGAGGCGTTCGGCTGCGCCGAGGGCCGCAGCAGCGAGCACTGGGTGGATTTCGATTTCTTCGGTCACCAGCTAGTGATCCACGAAGCACCGAAGATGCCGCATCAGGAAGCAGCCCACAGCAACCCGGTGGATGGCCACGACGTACCGGTGCCACATTTCGGCGTGGTGCTTGGCTGGGAGCAATGGGAGGCGCTGGCCGAGCGGCTGCAGGCGCGGGGCACGCGCTTCGTCATCGAGCCCTACGTGCGCTTCCAGGGCCAGGTCGGCGAACAGGCGACCATGTTCCTGCTCGACCCCTGCGGCAATGCGCTGGAGTTCAAGGCGTTCAAGGACATGAGTCAGCTGTTCGCCAAGTGAGCAGGATCAGCCGCGCTCAGCGATGTGCTGATCCTTGAGCTTCACGTAGTTGCCGGCGGTGTAACTGAAGAAGCTGCGCTCTTTTTCGGTCAGCGGACGGGCCTGCTTTACCGGGCTGCCAACGTAGAGATAGCCGCTTTCCAACGTCTTGCCCGGCGGCACCAGGCTGCCGGCACCGATGATCACTTCGTCCTCGACCACCACGCCGTCCATCACGATCGAACCCATGCCCACCAGAATGCGATTGCCCAAGGTGCAACCGTGCAGCGTGACCTTGTGCCCGACGGTGACTTCGTCGCCGATGGTCAGCGGAAAGCCGCCCGGGTTGTACGGCCCGGCATGGGTGATGTGCAGCACGCTGCCGTCCTGAACACTCGAGCGCGCGCCGATGCGGATGCGGTGCATGTCGCCGCGGATCACCGTCAGCGGCCAAACCGAGCTGTCGGCGCCGATCTCGATATCGCCGATAAGCACCGCGGAGTCGTCGACGAACACGCGCTCGCCCAGTGTCGGAGTGCTGTTTTGGAAGCTGCGTATCGCCACGATAGAAACCTCTTTGGCTGCGGGAAGGGCCGATTGTAATTAAGATGGCCGCCATTGCCGCTGCGGACCAATGCTGAGCAGCATGCCGCCTGCCGTGGTCAGAGTTAACTACCGGCTGCTTGCCCGGCGGCCCGTTTCGTCGCCCGGCGTTGAAAAAGCGCGGCAGCGCGTCCATCTAGGACATCTGCCTGCGCGCTGGCCTGTCCAGCCTCGCTCCAGTGAGCGGCCTGCAATCCTCTTCGTCACAAGGTGTCCCCCGTGAGCGCGAACAATCCCCTGCTGCAAGATTTCGACCTGCCGCCCTACTCCGAGATTCGCCCGGAGCACGTCGAGCCGGCCATCGACACCATCCTCGGTGACAACCGCGTGGCGATCCAGGAACTGCTTAGCCGCCCGGCCGACAGCCTCGACTGGCAGACCCTGGTGGTCGGCCTCGACGAACTGAACGATCGCCTCGCGCGCGCCTGGGGGCCGGTCAGCCACCTCAACTCCGTGTGCAACAGCCCGGAGCTGCGTACCGCCTATGAGGCCTGCCTGCCCAAGCTGTCGGCCTACTACACCGAACTCGGACAGAACCGCGCGCTGTTCGAGGCCTACCAGGCATTGGCCGCGAGCCCCGCGGCGGCTGGCTTCGAGGTGGCGCAGAAGACCATCCTTGAGCATTCGCTGCGTGACTTCCGCCTGTCCGGCATCGACCTGCCGCCGGTCGAGCAGCAACGCTTCGGCGCCATCCAGATGAAGCTCGCCGAACTCGGCAGCAAGTTCTCCAACCAGCTGCTGGACGCCACCCAGGGCTGGACCCGGCACATCACCGACGAAAGCCTGCTGGCCGGCATCACCGACTCGGCCAAGGCGCAGATGGCCGAGGCAGCCAAGGCGAAGGATCTGGACGGCTGGCTGATCACCCTGGAATTCCCCAGCTACTACGCGGTGATGACCTACGCCGACAACCGCGACCTGCGCGAGGAGGTCTACGCCGCCTACTGCACCCGCGCCTCGGACCAGGGCCCGAATGCCGGGCAGTTCGACAACGGCCCGGTAATGGCCGAGATCCTCGAGCTGCGCCACGAGCTGGCCGGGCTACTCGGCTACGGCAACTTCGCCGAGCTGTCGCTGGCGACCAAGATGGCCGAATCCACCGAGCAGGTGCTGAGCTTCCTGCGTGACCTGGCGGTGCGCAGCAAGCCGTTCGCCGAGCGCGACCTGGCCGAACTGCGCGCCTTCGCCGCCGAGCAGGGCCTAGACGATCTGCAGAGCTGGGACCTCGGTTACTACGCCGAGAAGCTGCGCCAGCAGCGCTACAGCCTGAACCAGGAAGAGCTGCGCGCCTACTTCCCGATCGACAAGGTGCTGTCCGGGCTGTTCTGCATCGTCCAGCGCCTGTACGGCATCGATATCCACGAGCTGGAGCAGTTCGACGGCTGGCATCCCGAGGTGCGCCTGTTCGAGATCAGCGAGAACGGCCAGCACGTTGGGCGCTTCTTCTTCGACCTCTACGCGCGGCCGAACAAGCGCGGTGGCGCCTGGATGGACGGCGCCCGCGACAAGCGCCGCACCGCCCTCGGCACCCTGCAGACGCCAGTGGCCAACCTGGTCTGCAACTTCACCCCGCCGGTGGGTGAGCGCCCGGCGCTGCTGACCCACGATGAAGTCACCACGCTGTTCCACGAATTCGGCCATGGCCTGCATCACCTGCTGACCCAGGTCGAACATGCCGGTGCCTCGGGCATCAATGGCGTGGCCTGGGACGCGGTGGAGCTGCCGAGCCAGTTCATGGAGAACTGGTGCTGGGATCCCGAAGGCCTGGCGCACATCTCCGGTCATTACCAGACCGGCGAGCGCCTGCCGCAGGACAAGCTGGACATGATGTTGGCGGCGAAGAACTTCCAGTCCGGCATGATGATGGCGCGCCAGCTGGAGTTCTCCCTGTTCGACTTCGAACTGCACGCCACCCACGGCGACGGCCGCAGTGTGCTGCAGGTGCTCGAACACATCCGCGACGAGGTCTCGGTGATGCGCCCGCCGGCCTACAACCGTTTCCCCAACAGCTTCGCGCACATCTTCTCCGGCGGTTACGCGGCCGGTTACTACAGCTACAAGTGGGCCGAAGTGCTGTCGTCCGATGCCTTCTCGCGCTTCGAGGAAGAAGGCGTGTTCAACTCCGAGACCGGGCGCGCCTTCCGCGAGGCGATTCTCGCCCGTGGCGGCTCGCAGGAGCCGATGGTACTGTTCGTCGATTTCCGAGGCCGCGAGCCGTCCATCGACGCCCTGCTGCGCCACCTCGGGCTGGTAGCGGAGGCTGCGGCATGAGCAACGAAGTATCCCGAGTCACTCCCAAACGCTTCATCGCCGGGGCCGTGTGCCCCGCGTGCAGCGGCACGGACTGCATCAAGATGTGGGACGTCGACGGCGTGCCGCATCGCGAGTGCGTGATCTGCGGCTACGCCGATACCCTCAACGCCCAGGGCATCTCGGTACCCATGGAGCTCGGCACGCGGGTCAACAAGGTCCAGCCCAAGCCGGCCGACCCGCAGGTGCAGTCGGTGCAGTTTTTCCCTAATCCGAAGTTGAAGAAGCCGGAATAGCCGCCGTGCTGCACCTGACCTGCGGCGATCTGGCTGGCGACAGCGTGCGTGCGCTGCTGGCCGAGCATGAGCCCCAAGCGCAGGTGCGGGTGTTACGCGATGACCTAGCCGTCGGACCACTGATTGACGTGGATCGTGCGCCTTGCGCTGCTCGCGCAGCCTTCTGGGAGCGGGTGTGGCCCGCTGAGGTGACTCCGCGCCCGGCCCTCGCCAACGATCTGGCGGCTGATGCACTCTGGCTGGCCGAGCTATCCAACCACGCCCAGGCCGTGACCGTCTGGCACGGCGACAGTGCATCCGAGCAGCTACTGCTGGCTCGAGTCGCCGCGGCGCTGCAGGGCTCAAGCTGCATGCTGAACGAAGTTGCCTGTGGTACGGGCGACAGTAGCGTCAGCCGGCGCAAGGCCGTGTCCATGCATTCGCCCGAAGCGCTGGCCGAGCTGTATAAGCCGCAGGCTATTTCGGCATCGCGCCGAGGCGAGCTCGCGGTGGCCTGGCATCAGCAATGCGCCAGCCCGTATGACATTCGGCGCTGGCGCGATGGGACTTTTCAGGGTGAAGACTATCGGACAATCGATGTGGCGCTCGTCGCTGCCTGTTCCAGTGCTTTCGGTCCGCTCGCGCGTGCAATGGCCGAGGTCATGGGCCATTGCGATGGTTTCTTCGCCACCGATTTCTTTCTCTACTGGCGCGCTCGCGAGCTGGCCGCTGCTGCGCAGCTGGAATTACTGGGCGATCCCGTAGCCGGCTACCGTGACCTGCAGGTACGCCGCCTCGGCTAAAAGCTTGCTGTTCGAGGACTGGGCAGGCCTACGGCCCGCTTCGCCGCGAGGGCGCGCCTCCCACAGGTTGTGGTGTGCACATGCTGCTTTGGTGGGAGGCCCGCCCCCGGGGCGATGCTTTCAGCTTCTGGCTGTTGCGGGGTCGATATGGCCTTTCAGCCCTCGACCTTCGGCGTCGCCCGTCCCGGCTGCGGTGGCGAAGCAAACAGGCGCTTGAGCTTCATCGCTGGCGCTTCGATCAGGTGCCAGGACAGCGCAGCGAGGATCAGCGTCGGCGCGAAGGCGATCAGCGTCAGACCAAGCACTCCGACCTGCGGACCGAACAGATAGACCGTCAGCTGCTGGAACGGGAAGGCGTAGATGTACAGGCCATAGGAGAAATCGCCGTACTTGCCGAAACGCGAGATCAGCGGCAGCGGCGCGTAGGCCAGATAGAGCACCAGATACGGCAGTGCGATGAAGTACACCAGCGGGCCGATGTCGGTACGGAAGGTTGCCACCAGCGCGGCGAACAGCAGCGCCGCGATCCAGCCGCGCCAGGGGATGTCGTCCCGATAGAGGAACAGTGCCGAGCCGCTGTAGTAGAGCAGGCCGAGCTTGAAGATGTTCTTGATGAAGTAGGACTCGATGCCCAGCTTGCCCAGCAGCCAGAAATGCCCGAACGCGAGCACGGCGATCGGCAGGAAGATCAGCCGGCGCTTGAGGAAACCGGTCAGCCCGAGAATCATCACGCCGATATACATCAGCACTTCCAGCGGCAACGTCCACAGCGAGCCGTTGACCACATCCGGATAGAGGTTGCCGGTGAACACGCCAGGCAGTTCGTAGCGCGTCACCAGCAGGATGTTCTGCAGGTAGGTCCAGGTACCGTCGGCGGCCAGATAGCGACCGAGGTCGAACTGCGTGACCAGTGGCCCGATGACGAAGGCCGAGAGCAACACCGCGACGATCAGCGCCGGAAAGATGCGTAGCGCTCGCTTTATCAGAAAGCTTTTCGGACTGCTGCTGGCCAGCCACGACGAGGCGATCAGGTAGCCACTCATGACGAAGAAGACGCCGACGGCGATCGAGCCGCCCTTTTCGTACCCTGTCAGCAGAGTCAGCGGCTCGTCTTCGCGACGGCCAACCAGCGGATAGCTATGGGCGAATAGCACCAGAGCGGCGGCAAAGAAGCGCAGGAAATCGAAATTGTTTTCCCGAGCGTGAAAGGAACCGGTTGGATGCATGGTCTGCTCCTGGCGGACGGCGGTGGCTTGAACGCTGGAACGCACGGGGTCCATTCTAGTAATGCCGGATCGAGCGCTACGTCGCGCTTCGATCATCCTTGTCCTCTGCCGGCCGGCTCCATCCTGAGCATCGCCGCTCTGAGCGGCGCTACCCAATCAGCCCCTTTGTCCGAAGCATGAAGCAAATGTTCCCGGGCCACCCGACGGGCGGTAGCAAGCACCATTGCTCGGCTGGGCTGGCCCGGGGTCAAAGGACCGTTTACTGTATATCAAAACAGTAATTAGCCGACGACCTACCATGACCCATCACCCTGTCACCCCTCGCGGCCGCGGCACTGCGGTCAATCCGGACAATCGTTTTGCGCCAACGCGTAGCGAGGTCTGTGACGACGGCTGGGAGCAGGACGTGCCGCCAACCCGCGCCACTGAAGTACGCCAGGAAATCGCCAAATCAGTGCTGACGCGCAACCAGTCGCCGGACGTTGGCTTCGATCGCTCGGTAAATCCCTATCGCGGCTGCGAACATGGTTGCATCTACTGTTTCGCACGGCCGACGCACGCGTACTGGGATCTCTCGCCCGGCATCGATTTCGAAACGAAACTGATCGCCAAGACCAACCTCGCCGAGCGGCTGGAGGCCGAGCTGAGCAAGCCCGGCTACGTGCCGCAACCGATCGCGCTGGGGGTGAACACCGATGCCTATCAGCCACTCGAGCGCGAGCAGCAGCTGACGCGCCAGGCGCTGGAAGTCCTGCTGCGTTTCAAGCACCCCGTGCACATCATCACCAAGGGTTCGCTGGTGTTGCGCGATCTCGATCTGCTGGTACCGCTGGCCGAGCAGCGGCTGGTGAGCGTGTCGGTCAGCCTCACGACCCTGGACGACGAGCTCAAACGCATCATGGAGCCACGCGCGGCCTCACCGACGGCGCGCCTACGGGTATTGCGCACGCTGCACGAAGCCGGCGTGCCGGTCAGCGTGATGTGTGCGCCGATGATTCCGATGATCAACGACATGGAGCTGGAGCGGATGCTCGAAGCCGCCCGCGAAGCCGGTGCGCGCTCCGCGGGCTACGTGCTGCTGCGCCTGCCGCATGAGGTGGCCGCGCTGTTCGAAGGTTGGCTGCAGGAGCATTTTCCGCAGCGCGCCGCCCATGTCATGAGCCTGGTACGCCAGTCGCGTGGCGGCAAGGATTACGACAGCCGCTTCGGCAGTCGCATGCGCGGTGAAGGCCAGTTCGCCCAGCTGCTGGCCCAGCGTTTTCAGCTGGCCTGCAAGCGCCTGGGTTTCAACCGACGGGATCAGAACTACGGCCTGGATTGCAGTCTTTTCGCGCCGCCCGGGCAGCAGCTAAGCCTGATCTGACTCTTTGTCCGACGGTAGGGACCTAAGGTGGATGACGCGTCATCCATCCACCGTGACGCATACTGCCACGCATCGTGCTGGGGGCAGGCACGGGCTGCGCGCGGGGGCCATCAGACGCGTGGAAAATGCTTCGCAGTTTTCCACCCTACGTTCGAGCCTGTGTCGCGAGGATCCGCCGCATTCGGTGAGCGGCCCCTCGGATGGGCTGACGCGCAGTCGTACGGTGGATGGCGCTTCACCCATCCACCGCAACGCAGCCACGCAAGCGTCGCGAAAGCAGGCAGGTCCATGACTCAGGCGATTGCCGTCAGTCATCGCACCCTTCACTCAGACAAGGCGCGCCGGAACTATCCCCCGCCGCTGTCGCACCAATCCCTGTATCCCCGCACCGGAGGCAACGTGGACTGGATCGATCTTTTGCAATGGCCGGCCATGGTGGTCACGGTGATCGCCGCCTGGCTGATCGGCTCGCTACAACCTGGCCGGCGTTTCGTCGGCTTCTGCTGTTTTCTGCTAAGCAATCTGCTGTGGGTGATCTGGGGCTGGCACGCCGAGGCCTGGGCGCTGATTACGCTGCAGGTCTGCCTGGCGCTGATGAACCTGCGCGGCGTGAAGAAGAACGATGCCCCCGCACAGCCCGAGCCAGACACTCCCCGCGCTTAAATTGCGAGAGTGCGATCGCTGTCTATACTCCGAATCGTAGGCGTACCTGATTGAGTTCCGACTGCGCGTGCAAGCGTCCAGCTCAACCCCGAGCGTTTCGGTGGTCGTGCTGGGCAGAATCGGACTGATCGAAAACGTAGCTGGCATGACGGGAATGGTTTCCCCGGCCAGCCGATTTTCGGCGGTGCGATGGCGGTCGGCGGGATAACAAGAATCATAAGGGGAACCCGCAATGTCTCGACATCCATGCATCTGGATGGGGCTTGGGCTTTGGGCAATATTTGGCCAGGCTCAGGCGGCCTGGGACGTGAACATGCGCTCCGGTGCCACCGACGTCAGTCGGTCGGTGTTCGATCTGCACATGGCGATTTTCTGGATCTGCGTGGTCATCGGCGTGCTGGTGTTCGGCGTGATGATCTATTCGATGATCGCGCACCGCCGCTCCAAGCGTCAGCATTCCGCTCACTTCCATGAGAACACCCGCGTCGAGGTGCTCTGGACGGTCATCCCGCTGCTGATTCTGGTGGGTATGGCGGTCCCGGCGACGCGCACGCTGATCCACATCTACGACTCCAGCGAATCCGACGTCGACGTGCAGATCACCGGCTACCAGTGGAAGTGGCACTACAAGTATCTGGGCGAGGATGTGGAATTCTTCAGCAACCTCACCACGCCGCGCGAACAGATCAACAACCAGGCGCCCAAGGGCGAGCACTACCTGCTGGAAGTCGACGAGCCGCTGGTTATCCCTGTCGGCGCCAAGGTGCGCTTCCTGATCACCGCGGCCGACGTCATCCACTCCTGGTGGGTGCCGGATCTGGCGGTGAAAAAGGACGCCATCCCCGGCTTCATCAACGAATCCTGGACCCGCGTCGAGCAGCCCGGCATCTACCGCGGCCAGTGCACCGAGCTGTGCGGCAAGGACCACGGCTTCATGCCGGTGGTGGTAGAGGTCAAGTCGCAGGAGGACTACGCCACCTGGCTCGGCGAGAAGAAGGCAGAAGCGGCCAAGCTGGCCGAGCTGACCAGCAAGGAATGGACGCTGGAAGAGCTCAACGAGCGCGGCCAGAAGGTCTACCAGACCGCCTGTGCCTCCTGCCACCAGGCTGGCGGTGAGGGCATTCCGCCGATGTTCCCGGCACTCAAGGGCTCGGCCATCGCGACCGGCGACATTGAGGCGCACATCAACATTGTCGTCAACGGCAAGCCGGGCACCGCGATGGCGGCCTTCGGCAAGCAGCTGTCGGAAGTCGATCTGGCCGCGGTCATCACCTACGAGCGCAACGCCTGGGGCAACAAGACCGGCGACATGGTCACGCCGAAAGACGTGCTCGACTTCAAACAGGCCGAAGAAGCCACCCAGTAAGAGGATTCGGTGATGAGTGCAGTGATCGACGATCATGGTCATGCCGGACATGACCACCACCACGGCCCGGCCAAGGGCCTCTCGCGCTGGCTGCTGACCACCAATCACAAGGACATCGGCTCGATGTACCTGTGGTTCAGCTTCTGCGCCTTTCTGCTCGGCGGCTCGATGGCCATGGTGATCCGCGCCGAGCTTTTCCAGCCGGGCCTGCAGATCGTGCAGCCGGAATTCTTCAACCAGATGACCACTATGCATGGCCTGATCATGGTCTTCGGCGCGGTGATGCCGGCCTTCGTCGGCCTGGCCAACTGGATGATCCCGCTGATGATCGGCGCGCCGGACATGGCGCTGCCGCGGATGAACAACTTCAGTTTCTGGCTGCTGCCGGCGGCCTTCGGCCTGCTGGTCTCGACCCTGTTCATGGAAGGCGGCGGGCCCAACTTCGGCTGGACCTTCTATGCGCCGCTGTCGACGACCTACGCGCCGGAGTCGGTGACCTTCTTCATCTTCGCCATCCACCTGATGGGCATCAGCTCGATCATGGGCGCGATCAACGTGATCGCCACCATCCTCAACCTGCGCGCCCCGGGCATGACGCTGATGAAGATGCCGCTGTTCGTCTGGACCTGGCTGATCACCGCCTTCCTCCTGATCGCGGTGATGCCGGTGCTGGCCGGCGTGGTGACCATGATGCTGATGGACATCCACTTCGGAACCAGCTTCTTCAGCGCCGCCGGTGGCGGCGACCCGGTGCTGTTCCAGCACGTATTCTGGTTCTTCGGCCATCCCGAGGTGTACATCATGATCCTGCCGGCGTTCGGCGCGGTCAGCTCGATCATCCCGGCGTTCAGCCGCAAGCCGCTGTTCGGCTACACCTCGATGGTCTACGCCACAGGGGCAATCGCCTTCCTCTCCTTCATCGTCTGGGCGCACCACATGTTCACCGTCGGCATTCCGCTGACCGGCGAGCTGTTTTTCATGTACGCGACCATGCTGATTGCCGTGCCCACCGGGGTGAAGGTGTTCAACTGGGTGTCGACGATGTGGCGCGGCTCGCTGACCTTCGAGGCGCCGATGCTGTTCGCCGTGGCCTTCGTCATCCTCTTCACCATCGGCGGCTTCTCCGGGCTGATGCTGGCCATCGCCCCGGCGGACTTCCAGTACCACGACACCTACTTCGTGGTCGCGCACTTCCACTACGTGCTGGTGCCGGGGGCGATCTTCGGCATCTTCGCCTCGGCCTACTACTGGCTGCCCAAGTGGACCGGGCACATGTACGACGAGACCCTGGCCAAGCTGCATTTCTGGATGAGCTTCATCGGCATGAACCTGGCGTTCTTCCCGATGCACTTCGTCGGCCTGGCCGGCATGCCGCGGCGCATCCCCGACTACAACATGATGTTCGCCAACTTCAACATGGTCTCCAGCGTCGGCGCCTTTATGTTCGGCGCCACCCAGCTCTTGTTCCTGTTCATCGTCATCAAGTGCATCCGCGGTGGTGTGCCAGCACGGGCCAAGCCCTGGGACGGCGCCGAGGGGCTGGAGTGGAGCGTGCCGTCGCCGGCGCCCTACCACACCTTCCAGACACCACCGGACATGAGCGATGTGCATGAGCACCGTAAGGGCACCGGCGGGGAGCTGACGCCGTGAGCGCGCAACAGGGCCTCGCTTGCAGGCTCGGCCGGGGTTGCCAGGCTGACCGCGAAAAGGCCCGCTACCGTCAATCCGGGAGGCTCCCATGAACGAGTCGCTGCCCACTCGGCGCCTGGTCCGCCGCCTGCTGTTCGTGGTGGTCGGCATGTTCGGCTTCGGCTTTCTGCTGGTGCCGATCTACGACGTGATGTGCCAGGCCTTCGGCATCAACGGCAAGACCGCCGGCGCCTACACCGGCGTGCAGAGCGCCGACGAAGCGCGAGCAGTGCGGGTGCAGTTTCTCGCCACCAACGCTGCCGGGATGCGCTGGGAGTTCGGTCCGCAAGCCGACCAAATCAGCGTGCACCCGGGCGCCAGCCAGGAAATCCGCTTCGTCGCCTACAACCCGACCGACAAGCCGATGACAGCCCAGGCGATTCCCAGTGTGTCGCCCTCTCGGGCCGCCGCGTACTTCCACAAGACCGAATGCTTCTGCTTTACCCAGCAGGTGTTGCAGCCGGGCGAACGCATCGAGATGCCGGTGCGTTTCATCGTCGATCGCGATCTGCCCGCCGACGTGCACAACCTGACCCTCGCCTACACGCTGTTCGACATCACGTCCCGCCAGCCGCCGGTGGCCGTCAACGCCACATCGGCCCCGGCCAAGGAGAGTCTGCAATGAGCCAACAGACCACCCACGAGCAGTATTACGTACCTGATCAAAGCAAATGGCCGATCATCGCCACCGTTGCCCTGCTGGTGACCTTCTACGGCCTGGGCAGTTGGTTCAACGACCTCAAGGCCGGGCGCGATGAATCCAGCGGACCGATGATCTTCTTCGTCGGCGCGTTGCTGATCGCCTACATGATGTTCGGCTGGTTCGGTGCGGTGGTGAAGGAAAGTCGCGCCGGGCTGTACAGCGCACAGATGGATCGTTCGTTCCGCTGGGGCATGAGCTGGTTCATCTTCTCGGAGGTGATGTTCTTCCTCGCGTTCTTCGGCGCGCTGTTCTACATCCGCTACTGGGCCGGCCCCTGGCTCGCCGGCGAAGGCGACAAGGGCGTCAGCAACATGCTCTGGCCCGGCTTCGAGTACAGCTGGCCGCTGCTGAACAACCCCGATCCCAAGCTCTATCCGGCGCCAGAGGGCACCATCAGTGCCTGGGGGTTGCCGTTGATCAACACCATCCTGCTGGTCAGCTCCAGCTTCACCCTGACCTGGGCGCACCACGCACTGCGCAAGAACAACCGCCAGCATCTGAAGATCGGCCTGGCGCTGACCGTACTGCTCGGCGCGGCATTCCTGATCCTGCAGATCGAGGAGTACGTGCATGCCTACACCGAACTCGGACTGACGCTGGGCTCGGGCATCTACGGCGCGACCTTCTTCATGCTCACCGGCTTCCACGGCGCTCACGTGACCATGGGCGCGATCATCCTCACGGTGATGCTGGTGCGCATCCTGCGCGGGCACTTCAGCCCGGAGCAGCACTTCGGTTTCGAGGCGGCGGCCTGGTACTGGCACTTCGTCGACGTGGTGTGGATTGCGTTGTTCGTCTTCGTCTATGTGATCTAGCGCTTCAGAAACCGAAGGCGGGGCGCAGTTGCCCCGTATAGAAACCCCAGCCGATGAGCGCAACGGTCAGTGCGCTGAGGCTGACCCGGATGAACAGGGCCGTAACGACACGGGAGGTGCGGCCCTCGTCCCTGACCAGGAAGAACATCCCACTGAACAGACTGACCAGCGTGGCCACTAACAACAGAACGATCGCCGCCTTGAGCATGAGCGATTCCACGACAGGGGTATTGGGGGTGGAGTATAGCCAGCCGTATCGATACATCAGGCTGCCGGCCATGAGCGGCTTCAGGCCCGGGCTGCTGCCTACCCTGCTGGTACTGGCCATGCTGCCGGTACTGGTGTGGCTGGGCTTCTGGCAACTGGAGCGCGGCGAGCAGAAGCGCGATCTGCTGGCCCGTCAGGAAGCCCGTCAGCAGGCGGCACCGTTGGCCCCTAACGAAATCGAACGACTCAACGATCCAGCATTCGCCCGCATCCATCTGCAGGGTCGCTTCGATGCCGAACACAGCTTTCTGCTCGACAGCCGCACCCGCGACGGCCAGGTCGGCGTCGAGCTGCTGCAACCCTTCCGTGACGAACTCAGCGGCCGCTGGGTGATGGTCAACCGCGGCTGGATTCCCTGGCCAGACCGCCGCATAGCGCCGGCCTTCGACACGCCGGCACAGCCGTTGAAGCTCGCCGCCTGGGTCTATGTACCGCCGGGCAAGCCGTTCGTCTTCAGCCATCGCACGGCCGAGGGCTGGCCGCGGCTGATCAACCATGTGGACATCGAGGCGATGTGGCAGCAGGCCGGCCGCGAAGGCTTGATCCATGAATTGCGCCTGGAGCCCGGGCCTAGCGCGTACCGCGCCGACTGGGTGGTGACCAGCATGAGCCCGTCGCAACACCTGGGCTATGCCGTGCAATGGTTCGCGCTGGCCGCCGCGCTGCTGGCACTGTTTATCTACTTCGGCGTGCATCAGGCACGGGGGAAGCACAGTGGAAACGATGAATCCAACCCTTGCCGGCCATGAGCCGAAACGTGGTCGCGGCCGGCTGCAACTGTTGCTGATCATCGGCGTGGTTTTGGGGCCGATGCTGCTGGCCTCGGCGATGTATCGCTTCGGTTTCTGGGTACCGCAAACCCGCAGCTATGACGGTGTACTGATCGCCAACGGCCAGGACCGTGCTGCCATCGGCGTCACCGCGGCAGCCGCCGAGCGGCGCTGGGAACTGTTGGTCACCGCACCGCAGGGCTGCGAAGCGCAATGCCAGCAACTGGTCTACCTCGCCCGGCAGATCAATATCGGCCTGGCCCGTGAGGCAGCCCGCGCCAGCCACGCCCTGGCCAGCGCGACGGTCCTGGACGAGGCCTACGAGCAGCGCCTGGGCCGCGAATATCCACAGCTGCAGCGCCATGCGCTCGACGCCAGCGTGTATGCACGCAACCCCGACGCACCGGCAACACCGCAGCTATGGATCGTCGACCCACACGGCAACCTGGTGCTGCGCTACGACGCCGAAGCCGACGGCAAAGCGATTCTCGACGACCTGAAATACCTGCTGAAGATCTCGCAGATCGGCTGACGCACTCTGCCGTTTCGCTGCGGTCCCAAACTGGCCGCCCAAGGAGAAACCGATGGCCAAACCCGGATACCGCCTCGCCCTGATCGCCACGCTGCTGGCGGTGGTGGTCGTGCTGCTCGGCGCCTATACGCGGTTGACCCACGCCGGCCTCGGCTGCCCGGACTGGCCGGGTTGCTATGGTTTTCTCGCCGTGCCGATGAGCGAGCACAAGCAGAGTCTTGCTGCGCTGCGCTTTCCCGAGGCTCCACTGGAAGTGGCCAAGGGCTGGAACGAGATGATCCATCGTTACTTCGCCGGTGCCCTGGGGCTGGTGATTCTCGCCATGGCGGTGCAGGCCGTTCGCCGCCGGACCGAACCCGGCCAACCGATGAAATTGCCGCTGCTGCTGCTCGCCGTGGTGATTGCCCAGGCCATATTCGGTATGTGGACGGTGACCCTGCAGCTCTGGCCGCAGGTAGTCACCGCGCACCTGCTCGGTGGCTTCACCACACTCAGCCTGCTGTTCCTGCTGTGCCTGAGGCTGTCCGGCGTATTTGCTCCGTTGCCAGCCATCGACAGTCGCCTGCGTAAATTCGCCGGCTTCGCCATGCTCGCGGTGATTCTGCAGATCGCCCTCGGTGGCTGGGTCAGCAGCAACTATGCAGCGGTGGCGTGCACCGATTTCCCCACCTGCCACGGCGAATGGTGGCCGCAGATGGACTTCGCCAACGCTTTCAACCTGACCCATCACGACATCGGGCCGAACTACCTCGGCGGCCTGCTCTACGGCGAGGCACGCACCGCCATCCACCTTACCCACCGGATCGGCGCGCTGTGCGTGACGCTGGTGTTGCTCTTGCTCGCCGCCCTGCTCTGGCGCCGCGGCCTCGGCCGGCTGGCCGGGTTGCTCGTCGCCGCGCTGGCGCTGCAGGTCGGCCTCGGTATCAGCAACGTACTGCTCAATCTGCCGCTGGCGGTCGCCGTAGCGCACAACGGTGGCGGTGCAGCGCTGCTGCTGGTGCTGGTGCTGGTCAATTACCGGCTGCGCCAGCCCGCGCATGCGGCTCGACAGACCAAGGCGGCGACGATTTCGAACACGACGGGACAGCTCGATCTGCCCCGCGCATGACCACAAGGAGAACCCCCATGGCGACTCTACTCAGCGAACGCAGCGCCCAGGCCAGCTGGCGCGACTATCTGGAGCTGACCAAGCCGAAGGTGGTGCTACTGATGCTCATCACCTCGCTGGTAGGCATGTTCCTCGCCACCCGCGCCGGCGTGCCCTGGACGGTGCTGTTGTTCGGCAACCTGGGTATCGCCCTGTGTGCCGGCGGCGCGGCGGCGGTGAACCATGTGGTGGACCGGCAGATCGACTCGGTGATGGCCCGCACCCACAAGCGGCCACTGGCCGAAGGCCGGGTCTCGCCAGCGGCGGCACTGACCTTCGCCTTCGTCCTCGGCGTCAGCGGGCTGGCCCTGCTGCTGACCTTCACCAATGCCCTCGCCGCCTGGCTGACGCTGGCCTCGCTGATCGGCTACGCGGTGATCTATACCGGCTTTCTCAAACGCGCCACCCCGCAGAACATCGTCATCGGCGGCCTCGCCGGCGCCGCACCGCCGCTGCTCGGCTGGGTGGCGGTGACTGGCCAGGTCACCGCCGAGCCGCTGCTGCTGGTGCTGATCATCTTCGCCTGGACGCCGCCGCACTTCTGGGCCCTGGCCATCCATCGCAAGGACGAGTACGCCAAGGTCAACGTACCGATGCTGCCGGTCACCCACGGCGTGCACTACACCAAGGTGCACATCCTGCTCTACACGGTGATGCTGCTAGCGGTCAGCTTCATGCCGTTCGCCATTCACATGAGCGGCCCGCTGTACCTGGCAGCAGCGACAGTTCTGGGGGCGCGCTTCCTCTACTGGGCTATCGCGCTGTACCGCGACAGCCGGCCACATGCGGCAATCAAGACGTTCAAATTCAGCATCTGGTACCTGTTCGCGCTGTTCATCGCGCTGCTGGTTGATCATTATCTGCTGCTCGATTTCTAAGCAGCTGCACTAAGGACATCCATGACCCGCATCCAGAAAACCGTCTTCATCCTCGTGGCGCTGATCGCGCTGGTCGTCGGGCTGACGGTTTCCAAGGTGCTCAACAGCCAGCGTCAGCTCGACCCCACGCAGCTGCTGGATGCCGGCATCGTCCTGCTGCCGCAGAGCCGCACGGTGCCGGCGCTGAGCCTGACGGATCAGAACGGCGAAGCGGTAAAACTGGACGAACTGGACGGGCAGTGGACGCTGCTGTTCTTCGGCTACACCTTCTGCCCGGACATCTGCCCCACTACCCTCGCCGAGCTGCGCCAGCTCAACGGCATGCTGCCGGACGCCGTGCGCGACCAGCTGCGCATCATCCTCGTCAGTGTCGATCCGAACCGCGACACACCGGCCCAGCTCAAGGAATATCTCGGCTACTTCAACGCCGGGTTTCAGGGCCTGACCGGCCCGCTGGATGATATCCAGACCCTGGCCAACGGCGTCGGCATTCCCTTCATTCCGGGGGATACCAGCAAGGAAAACTACACCGTCGACCACAGCGGCAACCTGGTGCTGATCGGCCCGGACGGTCGCCAGCAGGGCTTTATCCGCTCGCCGCTGCGGGTGCAGAAGCTGGCCGAGCAACTACCTGAGCTGCTCAAGCGCCAGCCCTGAACGTTACCTGAGGCCGCCACCGCGCAGGGCGGAGCCTGCATCCGGCTCTCGGGAAGGGCCCCTCGGTAATTGTCACGGGTTTGCTACGACGCTTCAGCCTCCATTACCGCATCACGCCTCGCTGCTGCCGACCGTCGCGCCGACCGCTTGCGCCACCAGATCACTACGCCGGTGACCGAAAGCACCGCGATTGCCACGCCCAGCACGGCGATCAGGATGCGCCCTGGCAATCCAAGGATGCGCCCGCCGTGGATCGCCGGTTGCAACAGGTGGAACTGCTGTCCCAGCGTGCCCTGCCCAGGAATCTCCTGCCCCAGCAAACGCCCATCAGTACCGTGGAAGAACAGCCAGGCGTTGCCCTGATTGCTGTCGTGCTCGCCGAAACCGGCGCCATAGAAGTTGTACTCGAAGCTGTAGTACAGCTCGGTGATCGCTTCGGTCAGGCCCAGATCGGCGGCGTGCTGCATGGCGTAGTCGTACGCCTGGTGGAAGTCGTAAGCGGTAGTGCCCAGCTGCTCGTTCGGCATCCGGCCGCGGGCCTCGTAGACGCTCGCCTCAACGGGGGAGAACAGAGAGACCACCGGCTTGAACACCTGCTCCGGCAGGTTCATCGCCACGCTGCTGACCGCCACCGGTGTGAGCAGCAGCCATAGCCAAAGGCCGCCGGCGCGATGCACGTCGTGATTCATGCGCTGGCGTTTGATCTTCCAGGCCGTCCACCACTTGGAAAGGAACGGTCGCCCACGGGGAAAGGTCAGCACCAGCGAGACGAGGCAGTCGATCACCCAGGCAATCGCCACGATACCCATCAGCCACAGCCCCCAGTTGCCCGGCAGCGACAGGTTGTAGTGAAACTCGAGAATGAAGGGCACGAAGTTCTTGCGCGAGAAGCAGCATTCGCCCCAATAGCGCGTACCCACTGGCTCACCGCTCACCGCATCGAGGTAGTGCACTACCGGGCGCTCGTCATAGGGTTTGCCGGTGGCCGGATCGTTGCGCGGCACCAGCGCCATCAACGCGGCATGGCCCGGCTCGCTGGGGAACTCCATGTACCAGACCTGCATGCGCGGGTTGGCCTGCTCGACGCGCTCGACCAGCGTCCCCGGCGCCAGCACCGGCCCCTCGCTGGTGGTGTGGTAGAACTCGGGGTTGAGCCATTCGTCCAGTTCGTGGTGGAAGGCCAGGATGCTGCCGGTGATACCAGCAAGGAACAGGAATACCGCGGTGGCCAGGCCGATATAGCGGTGCACAAGCACAAGAATCGAACGCATCGTCGGTTGTCCGTATTTCAGAAAGCACAAAGCCGCCGGCCTTTGGGGCCGGCGGCAGCTCAGCGTTGATCAGAAGTCGTAGGTCACGGTAGCCATGACATTGCGCGACTCGCCGTAATAGCACTGGCTCAGACTGTTGCACGCGGCGACGTATTTCTCGTCGGTGAGGTTGTTCAGGTTCAGGCGCACGCCAACCCCCTGCAGCCCTACGCGGGACAGGTCGTAGCCGAGCATCGCGTCATACAAGGTGTAGGACGGGATGCGGAGGGTGTTCTCTGCGTCCGCCCAGCTCTTGCCAAAGTAACGCGCACCACCACCCACCTGCAGACCGGCCAGCGGCCCCTGATCGAAGGTGTAGTCGGTCCACAGCGAAGCCATGTTGCGCGCCACCGCATTCGGCGTATTGCCGCGGTTGTTGACGCCGGCGGCACCGGTGAAGTCCTTGGAGTACTCGACGTCCATGTAGGTGTAGCTGGCGATCAGGTTGACCTGCTCGATGGGCCGCAGGCGCGCTTCGACTTCCACACCCTTGGAGGTGAGCTCGCCGACCGCACGGTAGAAGTTCTCGTTGGAATCCTTGTTCGCCAGGTTGGATTGCTTCAGGTCGAAGTAGGAGATGGTGTAGAGATCGTCGGTGCCCAACGGCTGATACTTCACACCCACTTCGTATTGCTCACCCTCGGTAGGATCGAGCAAGGTAATGTCGAAGCCGCCGCTGCCGTTGGCGTTGTAGGCCGCAGTGGCATTGGGATTGAACGACTCGGAATAGCTGGCGTAGGGCGACAGGCCGTTGTCGAAGGCGTAGAGCACGCCGACACGACCAGTGAACTGCTCGAGTTTCGCGCTATCGGACTGATCGCCGTAGCTCGCGTCATTGGTATGGTCGAAGGACACATCCACCCAGTCCTGGCGAACCCCCAGGGAGAAGCGCCAGTTGTCCAAGCTGATCAGATCCTGCACATAAAGACCGGTCTGCTCCAGCTCGCGCGTTTCGTCGTACTGGTGATAGAACACCGGGCTGCCCGCACCTACGGCACCGCTGTAGGGATTGACCGAGGGCAGGCCGTAGGCTGCGTCGTAAACCACCTTGGCCTTGCGCCGCTGGTAGTCGAGGCCGGTCACCAGGGTGTGGCTGAGTGCGCCGGTATCGAAGAGGAACTGCAACTGGTTGTCGATAGTCCAGGCGTGAAGCGCTTCGTCGGCCCCCGTGTAGTAGCGCACCAGTTCATCGGAACCTGGGGCCACGTAGCCGTACTGATAAACCTGCCCCGAGTCCACGGTGGAGTCCAGGTACTGGAAGTTCTGCCGCGCCGAAACGACATCGTTGAAACGGTGCTCGAGCTGATAGCCAATCATCTGCTGGTCGCGCTCGAACTTCTCGTAGTCCTCGTCGCCCTCGAAGAAGCTGCGCGAGATGCGCTGACCGTTGTGCGAGGTGACCGTGCCATCGGCCGGCAAGCCACCGTGGTAGCCGCTCTCCGGATCGCGCTGCAGCATCGCCAGCAGGGTCAGGCGGGTGTCATCGGTGAAATCGATGCTTACCGAGGGCATCACTGCATAGCGCTGCTCCTCAATGCCATCAACCTGGGTATCGGCATCCTTGGCCACGCCCACCAATCGATAGCTGATGCGTTCGTCGTCCAGCGGGCCGGTGAAGTCGAACGCGGCCTGCTTGTAGTCGTGGCTACCGTAGGAGAACTGCAGCTGGCGGCTGGCTTCCTTTTGTGGCTTCTTGCTGGTCATCGCCACCAGGCCGCCGGGCAGGCTGCGGCCATAGAGCACCGAGGACGGTCCCTTGAGGATGTCGATGCGCTCGATGAAGTAAGGATCGACCTGCAGGCTGCTGTAGGTGCCGCTGTCGCCGAGCAGCTTCTGCCCATCGAGGTAAAGGTTGTCCACTGAGCCATCGGTGATGCCGCGCATGGCGACATAATCGTAGCGGGTGGTGGCGCCATACGGAGTGCTCATCAGGCCCGGCGTGTAGCGCACCGCCTGGGCGATGGAGCGCGACCCCTGATCCTCGATCTGCTGGCGGGTAACCACCGATACGGTCTGCGAGGTCTCCGCCAGCGGCATGCTGGTCTTGGTCGCCACGCTGCTGTGGGTGGCGTTGTAGCCTTCCATCGAGCCCAGCGCGTTGCCCAGGGCAAAGCCTTCGACGGTCATCGGTTGCAGCTCGACGGCACCGCTCTGCTCGGTGCGACGGCTCAGCGAGTAGTTGCCCTGGCTGTCACGCACGGCCTGCAGGCCGCTGCCCTGCAGCAGCGCGGCGAAACCGTCGTCGACGCCGAACTGGCCTTGCAGCCCTTTGCTTTGCAGGTCCTGTAGCAGGCTGCCGTCCACCGAGAGCAACACCCCCGCCTCGCCAGCAAAACGGCTCAATGCACTGGATAGCGGGCCGGCGGGAATGTCGTAGCTGCGTACTGCCTGCTGGATCGCGGACTGCGCCAGAGCAGCCGCGGGCAGGACGCTAGCCAGCGGCAGGCAGAGCAGCGCGGCGCGAATGCCGAGTGCCAGGGCACGAGAGCGATTGGGACTGAACGGCAAGGCGGTCGAGCGCATGGGTGTTCCTGTTCGAATGGATGGATTTAGCCCTATGCCCAACCAGATTCGAGAAAGGGAACTGCGGATGAGAATATTTTTTATTCGTGTCCGTATCGCATCATGCGTCGACTCGTTTTGCGGCGGGTTCAAGGCTGACCCACCAGGTCATGCGCCGCTCGATGCGCACCGGCAGGGTCGCCGCCAGCGCATCCAGAACGCGTTCGGTGTCGCCCAGGGGAAAAGCTCCGACTACCCGCAGATCGGCGATCCGCGGGTCACAACCGAGGTAGCCGTGGCGATAACGCGAAAGCTCGGCAAGAAAGTCCTCCAGGCGCTGATTGTCGGCGAGCAAGACGCCAGTGGCCCAGGCCTGGTGCTCGGCACGGGCAGCCACCAGCGGCGCAACATGACGGCGGTCGAATTCGGCCTGCTGCCCTGCGCCAACGCTGGCGATGGCGAAACCATCTAGCTGGATATCCACCACACCGGTGAATACGCTCAGACGCGTCCGGCCATCCTCCTGGCGCAGCGAGAAGCGCGCTGCCTGCTCGCTGCGCACACGCCCTTCGCGACTGCTCAGCAGCAGCGGTCGCGCACGACGGCTGGCCGGAGCATCGATCAAAAGCTCACCGCGATAGAGCGCCAGCGACCGCGCGTTCGCATCGAAGGCGATATCCACTGCCGTATCGGTGTTCAGCCACAGCTGTGAGCCATCGGCCAGACGCAGATCGCGCACCTCACCCACGGCAGTGCGCTCATCAGCGGCCCACTGCCGCCACGGCAGCGAGCCACCGGCCAGACTGAGCGCGGCGCCGCCACAGAGGACGGACAGCACTTTCAGCGCCTGGCGCCGATTCGGCTGACGGCTGTGCAGCATGGCGCCGGCGCTTCGTCCAATGGCATCGCTAGCCAGCGGCTGGAACTGACCACTGATGCGCTCGACCCTGGCCCAGGCCTGGGCATGGTCCGGCTGCTGCAACCATGCCGCCCAGGCCTGGCGCTCACCTGGGCTGGCCGCGCCGGACTGCAGCACGGCAAACCACTTCGCCGCTTCCTGCAGCACACGGTAGTCGACGCCCATCAGTCCTCCGCCACCAGCAACAGGCAATGCAGCATCGCCTGCGCCATGTACTTCTTCACCATGCGTTCGGAAACGCCGAGTTCGGCAGCGATGGCCGCATAGGTCATGCCCTGCAGTTGCGACATGAGAAACGCCCTGCGCACCTTGGCTGGCAGCTGGGCCAGCATGGCGTCGATCTGCAGCAGGGTTTCGACGATCAGCGCCTGCGATTCCGGCGAGGGCGCCACCAGCTCGGGTTGCAGCGCCAACGCATCGAGATAGGCCTGCTCGATCTGCCGACGGCGCCAGTGGTTGATCAACAGGCCTTTGGCGATGGTGTGCAGGTAGGCTCGGGGCTCACGAATGGCGCCCATGTCTTCGTCCTTGGTCATCACCCGCACGAAAGTATCCTGTGCGAGATCGGCAGCCCGCTGACTGCAGCCCAGCTGACGCCGCAGCCAGCCATTCAGCCAGCCGTGATGATCGCTGTAGAGCCGATGCAGCATCTGCTGCCGAACCATACCTTCAGTTGCCATGCTGCCTCCCATGAGCGCTGCAGCCCTTAATGCTAACGCTTCTCAACAACATAAATCCACGAGCAATCGCGCCACCTGACCAAACGGATCACTGGGCTCGATCCTGGCGCCACGCTGTCGAAGCTCGGCTAGGCTTGAAAAACGATTGATTGCCGGAGAAAGAACCATGACTCAGCTGCCCCGTTTGGCCCTTTTTGCGGCCTTGTTACTGACCCTGCTTCCCGCTCACGCACAGAAAATCCTGCCCGGCCTCTGGGAGTTCAGCAGTGGCGATATTCAGGTGGATGGACAGCAGATGCCGGGCATGGACGCGATGCTTGCGCAGATGCAGAACCTGCCTGCCGAGCAACGCCGGATGATGGAAGAGATGCTCGCCGCGCAGGGGGTAAAGCTCGGCGGCAAGGGCGTACAGATCTGCCTGAGCAAGGCGCAAGTCGAAGCGGACGAGCTACCGTTTCAGGATGACCCGGCCTGTACCCAGGAAATCACCGAGCGCAGCGAGAAGCTATGGAAGTTCCGCTTCGAATGCCCTGACGCGCGCGGCCAGGGCGAAACGCGCTTTATCAGTGACAAGGAGTTCGTCAGTACCGTAAACAGCGAATACCGTCAGGGCGCCGAAACCGGCAGTTCAAGAATCGAATCCCATGCGCGCTGGGTCGCCGACGACTGCGGCACGCTGAAACCGGCACGCTGAGAAGCCGATGGCCGAGGTTCCACGTGAAACCCCCATGGCGGCTGGGTTCCAGCTACTGACTTACCCAGGCGCCTTGGCTGTTTTGCTCACAGGCTGGCTGCAGATAGCGCGCGTCGCTGGCGACACCGTAGTAATGGATGTCCTGGCGATAGGGCAGATTGGAAACCTGGGCATTGCGGCAGATGCCGAACGCGCCATCCGGGCACTGCTCGACGAACTCGACCTTGACCTCCTGATCCTTCAGCTGCGGCTGGCAGAAGCCGCTGCGAAACAGCTCGGCGGGAATGTTGATGTTCGCCTGACACAGCTTCACTTCCACCCGCTCGTCGTGGCTGTGGATGATGCAGGCCTCGGCCATGACGTCGCCAGCAATGAGTACGCCGCAAACGGCTGTCAGCAAGAACGGTAATCGCACGATTTAATCCCTCGTCGAATCGCGGCGACTTTATCACGGGCGGGCTTTTCCCCTTCCAGCCGCTTCGCAAAATGCGCACCATAGCCGCCATGCTCGAACATATCCCGACCCATCTCATCGCCGGCCCGCTGGGCGCCGGCAAAACCAGCCTGATCCGTGATCTGCTGAGCCAGAAGCCGGCCGATGAACGCTGGGCAGTACTGATCAATGAGTTCGGCCAGATCGGTCTGGATGCCGCGCTGCTGAGCACCGGCGCGGACGGTATTACCCTCGCGGAAATCCCCGGCGGCTGCCTGTGCTGCGTCAACGGCGTGCCGTTTCAGGTCGGTCTCGGCCGGCTGCTGCGCCAGGCACGTCCGGACCGGCTGCTGATCGAGCCCTCTGGCCTGGGGCACCCCGCCGAGCTGCTGCGCCAGCTCAGCCAGGCACCATGGCAGACAGTCCTGGCCGTTCAGCCGACCGTGCTGGTGCTGGATGCCGATGGCCTGAGCCGCGGCTTGCCGCTGCCCGACAGCCAGCAGCAGGCGTTGGCTGACGCCGGTCTGCTGTTGATGAATAAAAGCGAATCGCTCGACGAGGCGGCACGGGCAGCACTGAGTGGTCGCCTGCCACGGTGCCCGCTGTTCTGGACCCGCCACGGTCGGCTGCCTATCGCGAAATTGCCGGGAATCGAGGTGCGCGCCAGCGAACAATCGCAGGCGGTTGTGCTGCCGACAGGAGCTGCCTCGCTGCCACAGGTATGGCTCGATCCGACCAGAGCGATCTGCCAGGTGCAGGCGACGCCGGAAAACTGGAGCATCGGGTGGCGCTGGCACCCAAGCCAGCGCTTCGACCTCGAGGCAATTGCGCAGTGGCTGGCGCAGTGGCCATGGCGCCGCGCCAAACTGGTCGTCCAGGGCTGCAGCGGCTGGCAGTCGGCCAATGCCCTGGATGGCGAGGCGCTGGTCTTCAGCCCCAGCGAGTGGCGCCGCGATTCGCGGATCGAGCTGATCTTTGCCGAGCCCCAGCCACAGGCCGAGCTGGAAAGCGCCATGGAGGGCTGTCGTATCCGCGCTTGAGCTCAGTCGCGCGGCCGGCGCCAATCGTCCAGCTGAATCACCCGACCCGGCTCGTCGGCGGGCTGGAAAGGATGGGCAGCCAGCTCGATCCGTCCGACCTGAGCGCCGAACATGACGATGGTGCCCGGATGCCGTTGCTCACCGGTCACGGTGAACTCGAAACCGTAGATTCGGGCCAGCCGGCGCTGGCCGCGTGCGTCGGCCAGCAAGGTCAGTTTGCGAAAGGCGACATTGCCGTCGAGCAACTCGACATCGAGCTTCTTGCAATGCCGTCGCACCGCCTGCAGCGCCCGCTCGCGAATGCCATGGGAATGCCACAGCCAGGCGCCGGCCGCGGCCAGCAGCATGAAGAGGAATAGATTGCTCAGAGTCAGCATGGAGTTTCGGAAAGTAACCGGCGGGCGTACAGCTTAGCAGGCCGCGGCCCTGCTGCCGTGTCGATGCAGGCGCCTATCCGCCTCAGCTTTCCAGCCAGACGTCGCGGGCCCAGTGCCATACCGTTTCCCAGGTTTCCTCGGTCAGCTCGGCCTCGTCGCCGTCCCATAGCGTGACTTCGCCGTCCAGATCGACCACGTAGTAATCGCGCCCATCCTGGCAGATCGGGATCAGGTCGCGCGGTACGCCCGCGTCCCAGGCGTTGGCCGCAACTTCCGGCAAGTAGGTATGCGACTGCGGATCGGTGGCAGTGACCGGCTCCAAGTGCCCGTAGATGACATCGCTGACCTGCAGCAGAAACTCGCGCAAGCCGAACGGCAGGTTGATCAGCAGCTGCTCCTCGATTTCCACCAGCAGATCATCGTCCGGCAACTCCAGCGGTACCGGCACTGGCTCGTTGAGCTCGCGCAGCTGTTCGATGACTTCTTCCACATCCACCTCCTGTCGTATGCCCCTGGGCAAGGCCCCGTTTATACAGTCCGCCGAATTGGCGAGCCAGTTCTGTCGCGTTAAAGTGCGGGGCCAAGCGAAACACTCGGTTAAGACTTTCCCCACAACTCCCACGCTCAACCTGCACAATCGCAGACCTTAGGTAGCAACTTGCATTGGTGCCTGCCCGCCACCTCCGGTCCGTACCGGGCCTGAACAAGGACACACACAATGGCCACTACCGAAGCTCGGGACCTGCTCGCGGCGATCGACCGATGCGCCGATGAACCCATCCATATACCTGGCAGCATCCAGCCCCACGGGTTTCTGCTGGTGGTCAGCGAGCCGGAACTGCACGTGCAGCAGGCCAGCGAGAACGTCCAGCAGTGGCTTGGCGTCGAGGCGCAGTCACTGCTCGGTCAACCGCTATCGAACCTGCTGCCGACGGCGCGCCTCGAAGCGGGTCTGGCAGCACTGACCGAGGACGACCACAACCCGTTTCATCTGAGCGATGTCTGCATCCGCGTCCACGGCACCGTGGACCAGACCTTCGCCCTGCTCGGGCATCGCCACGGCGGTCACCTGATTCTTGAATTCGAGCGTGCGGACAACGCGCACCAGGCCTACGACGCCCTGTACCCCCTGATGCGCACCTTCGTCGTTCAGTTGCAGGAGACGCGCGAGCTTGAAGCGCTGTGCCAACTGGCGGTGCGCGAGGTCAAGCGCATCACCGGTTTCGGCCGCGTCAAGGCTTACCGTTTCGATGCCGAAGACAATGGGCTGGTGCTGGCTGAGGTCGCTGATCCCGGCTATCCGAGCTATCTGGGACTGTGCTTTCCCGCCGCGGACATACCGCCACAGGCACGCCGCCTGTACCGGGAGAACCTGATCCGCGTGATTCAGGACGCCAACTACACGCCCTCCCCTCTGGTGCCTGCACTGAACCCGGTTTCGGGAGCGCCGCTGGACCTGAGCTTTGCCGCATTGCGCAGCGTCTCCCCGGTGCATCTGCAATACATGCGCAATATGGGCACGCTGGCGTCGATGTCGATCTCCATCGTCATTCGCGACCGCCTCTGGGGCCTGATCTCCTGCCATGATGCCGAACCGCGCGCGGTCAGCTACCAGACCCGCACCGCCTGCGAACTGCTCGGCCGCATCCTTTCGCTGCAGATCGAAGCGCGGGAAACGGAAACCCTGGCCCAGCGCAAACTGGAACTGCGCCACCAGATCGTGCATCTGCTCTCGGCCATGGCCGACCGTGACAGCGTGGTCGAGGGCTTCCGCCACCTGCCGGACGTCGTGCTGGGTTTCGCTGCAGCCGACGGTGCGGCGATCATTTCCGCGGACAAATGCGAAACCGTCGGCAATACACCCGACCACCTGCAGATCCTGCGGTTGACCGAATGGCTGGGCGAACGACGCGACCAGCTGATCTTTCATAGCGACTGCATCAGCGGGGACATTCCCGAGATGCCGGAGCTGGCCGGCCACTGCGCCGGCGTCATGGCGATTTCCATCTCGCGCTTGCACGCGCATTACCTCATCTGGTTCCGCCAGGAGCAGATCAAGACGGTCAATTGGGCAGGCGCGCCGGAAAAACAGGTCGACCGCCAGAGCGGTGCACTCAGCCCGCGGCACAGCTTCGCGCGCTGGCAGGAAACCTTGCGCGGCTATGCGCAGCCCTGGGACCCGGTGGTCATCGAAGGGGCGCTGGAGCTGCGCAACGCGGTGCTTGGCATCGTCTTGCGCAAGGCCGAGGAAATGGCTCAGCTGGCCGGCGAACTGCGCGCCAGCAACAAGGAACTGGAGGCCTTTTCCTACAGCGTGTCCCACGATCTGCGCGCGCCGTTACGGCATATCGCCGGCTACACCGAACTGCTCAGCGAGATGGAAAGCAGCCAGCTGAGCGAACGCGGTATGCGCTTTCTCGACAACATTGCCGACGCCGCGCGCTTTGCCGGCACGCTGGTGGACAACCTGCTGAGCTTTTCACAGATGGGTCGCGCGGCGCTGCGCCTGACGGATGTGGATCTGGAAGCGCTGGTCGCCTCGATCCGCGAGGAGCTGGCGCCTGATTGCGAGGGCCGTCAGATCGAGTGGCACCTGTTGCCGATGCCGATCGTCGTGGCTGATGCGGCCTTCCTCCATATGGTGTTGCGCAACCTCATCGACAACGCGGTCAAGTACAGCCGTACCCGTGAGGTCGCCGTGATCGAAGTGGGTGCCGAGCAACGCGCCGGCGAAGTCGTGGTCTACGTGCGCGACAACGGCGTCGGCTTCGACATGCAGTACGCCGGCAAGCTGTTCGGCGTATTCCAGCGACTGCACCGCATGGAGGAGTTCGAGGGCACCGGTATCGGCCTGGCCAGCGTACACCGGATCATCGAGCGCCACGATGGCCGGGTCTGGGCCGAAGGCCAGCTGGACAAGGGCGCCACCTTCTATTTCTCTCTACCCAAACTGACCTATACGTCCTCCCTCTTGGACCGAGACATCTGATGCTGAAACCGATACTGCTGGTGGAAGACAACCCCCACGACCTGGAACTCACGCTGATCGCGCTGGAGCGCAGCCAGCTGGCCAACGAAGTGGTGATCATGCGTGACGGCGCCGAAGCGCTGAGCTACCTGCAGCGCACCGGTGCCTACGCCGAGCGAGTCGACGGCAACCCTGCCGTGCTGTTGCTGGACCTCAAACTGCCCAAGGTCGACGGACTGGAAGTGCTCAAGACGGTGCGCGAGACCGCCGAGTTGCGCAGCATTCCGGTGGTCATGCTGACTTCCTCGCGGGAGGAGCCCGACCTGCTGAAAGCCTATGAACTCGGGGTGAACGCTTACGTGGTCAAACCGGTCGAATTCAAGGATTTCGTCGCCGCAATCTCCGATCTCGGTATTTTCTGGGCAGTACTCAACGAGCCGCCACCTGGTTCGCTGCGACTCAAGCGTGTACGCAACAAAGAAGAAAAGCACTGAACGAGCCTCTGCCCGCCAATGCCTGGCGGGCCGTCACGACGACTCCTGCATCCTCGACAGGATAGATATGCCAGCGTCAAAGAACATCAGCGTCCTGTTCATCGAGGACAGCCCGCACGACGCCGAACTGGCCCAGCTGGCCCTGGAGCGCAGTGGCTACACGCTGCACACCGAGCTGGTCTACAGCCACGCCGGGGTCGTCGAAGCGCTGCAGCGGCGATCCTTCGACCTGATCCTGGCGGACTTCATTCTGCCCGGCTTCTCCGGTAGCCAGGCGTTGCAGGAAGCACAGCGGCTGGCGCCACAGACGCCTTTCATCTTTCTCTCCGGCGTATTCGGCGAAGAGCACGCAGTCAACATGATGCGCTCCGGCGCCGTCGACTATGTGCTCAAGCAGAAACTCGGCTTCCTGCCCAAGGCCGTCGAACGGGCGCTAGCGGAGGTCAACGAGCGCCGTCGCCGGCTACAGGCCGAGCAGGCGCTGCGTGAAGTGGAAGTGCGCGCGCGCCTGGCCATCGACGCGGCGCGCCTGGGCATGTGGGACTACGAGCCGCAGAGCGACACGCTGATCTGGGACGAGCGCTGCCGGGCCATGCTAGAAGTCGATACACAGACCCCGGTCGACATGCCGCTGTTCGAGAGCCTCTGCCATCCGGACGATCGCGAACGGATACGCGACCAGGTCGCCGGTGCCATTTCCGGTGAGAATGCCGGCGAGTTCTGTACCACCTACCGCGTGCTTTTCAAAGACGGCAGCCTGCGCTGGATGGAAACCCGCGGCCAGGCCTTCTTCGAAGGCGGCCAGTGCACCCGCTTCGTCGGCGTGGTGATGGACATCACCGAGCAGCAACTGGCGACACAGACGCTCAAGCAGCAGAACGAAACCCTCGGCGAGCGAGTGCAGCAGCGCACGCGCGAACGCGACCGTACCTGGGAGCTGTCACGCGACCTGCTGGCCGTTACCGATCTCGAGATGATGCCGGTTGCGCTCAACCCCATGTGGGAGCTGGCTTTCGACTTCCCCCTCGAGCAGTTGATGCAGCATTCGCTGACCTGGCTGGTGCACCCGGACGATCTGCAAGCGACACGGGAAGAAAACACGCGCGTCAGCCGCGGCAGGGTCGCCAATCGCTTCGTCAACCGCATGCGCCATCGCGACGGCAGCTATCGCTGGCTGTCCTGGTCGTTGGTGGCCGATGGCGGTCGTATTTATTCCGCGGCGCGGGACATCACCAGCGAAATCGCCGCGGTCGACAAACTGGCCGAAGCCAACCGCGAGCTGCGCGCGCAGATTCAGGAACGCGAGCGTGTCGAGGCCACATTGCAGCAGATGCAGCGCCTCGAAGCGGTCGGCCAGCTGACTGCAGGCGTCGCCCATGACTTCAACAACCTGCTCACCGTCATTCTGACCAGCGCCAGCTTCCTGCAGAACGATCTGGAGCAAGGCGCGCCGGCAGAGCGCAGCCTGCGGCGGCTGCAATACATCCGCGAATCCGGCGAACGTGGCGCGACGCTGACCAGCCAGTTGCTTGCCTTCGCCCGTCGTCAGCAGTTGACACCCACGGCGATCGACCTCAACGACACCCTGGTCAGTCTGCTCAGCCTGCTGAAAAGCACCCTGGGCGGCAGTGTCAGCATCGAAACCGACACGCAGGCCAACATCTGGCATGCGCTGGTGGATCCAACGCAGATCGAGATGATCATCCTCAACCTGGCGATCAACGCCCGCGACGCCATGGGCGATAGCGGGCGATTGACGCTGGGTACACGCAATGTGGTGATCACCGAACCGGCGCTGCGCGCCGAGGACCCGAGCCCCGGGGAATATGTCGTACTTTCGGTCACCGATACCGGCACCGGCATGAGCGAAGAGGTGCTGAGCAAGGCGTTCGAGCCGTTCTTCACCACCAAGGAGGTCGGCAAGGGCTCGGGGCTGGGCCTGGCTCAGGTATTCGGTTTCGCCAAGCAGTCCGGCGGTGGTGCACGCATCGAAAGCCGTCCGGGCGCCGGGACCACGGTAAAGGTATTCCTGCCGCGTACCGAGCCACCGGCAGCAACGGAGCCGACCGCTGCCCTGAGCGCCGGCAGCCAGGAAGACAACAGTCAGCATCGCATTCTGCTGGTCGATGACGATCACGCCGTGCGCGAAGTGACCGCGCAGATGCTGCAGAACCTTGGTTTCGCAGTCATCGAAGCAGACAGCGGCGAGCATGCCTTGCAGCTGCTCGGAGAAGGCATCGAAGTCGATCTGCTGCTGGCGGATTTCGCCATGCCCGGAATGAATGGCGGCGAACTGGCACGGGCGGTACGGGTGGGCCAGCCCGAGCTGCCGGTGATATTCGTGACGGGCTATGCCGAGCTGTGTGAATTGGGCCTGGTTGGTTACTCGATCATCCAGAAGCCGTTTCGTGAAGATCAGCTGGCCAACAAGATTCACCTCGCATTGCGCGAAGGCAGCCTGACCGATGGCTGAGCTAAGGACACGTCTCAGACAGGCGACAGCTGCTCTGCACGAGCAAGTCGATACCGCCTACTCAGGCTTCGCTCTGGTCCAGCCGGACGACTATCGGCGCTTCCTGCGTGCTCACGCCCGGGTGCTGAGCGCCACGGAAATTGCGCTGGAACAGGCCGGCGTCGCCGAGCTGCTCGACGACTGGCCGATGCGCGCGCGCCGGCACGCGCTGCTGGCCGATCTGGCTGAACTGGGCTGCCCTGCTCCCGCGCCGCTGCAGGCGCCGCGAATAAACGACATAGCCAGCTGCTGGGGCGCGGTCTACGTGCTCGAAGGATCGCGCCTGGGCGGGCGGGTACTGGCCCGACGCATACGCCTGGGCGACCCGACAGCACCGGTTCGCTTCCTTGAGCATGGTGACGTCGCGAGGCTCTGGCCGGCCTTTCTCACGCGGCTGGAACAGGCCGCTCCCGACTGTGCCTGGGCGCCGATGCTGGCCGCCGCCGAAGCGACGTTCGGCTTATTCGCCGCCGCTGCTACAGTCGAGCGGGACTACGACTACAGCTGAACAGAAAAGGCCCCGCAGGGCCTTTTCCTTTTTGCACACGCTCAGCTGCCCACAACGGCCGTCACTCGACGGTTACGGACTTGGCCAGGTTGCGCGGCTGGTCGACGTCGGTGCCGCGCAGCACGGCGACGTAGTACGACAGCAACTGCAGCGGCAGGGTGTAGAGGATTGGCGCCAGGGCGTCATGGATGTGCGGCATGTTCACCACGAAGATGCCTTCAGCGTTGTCGAACCCGGCCTCGCGATCGGCAAAGACGATCAGTTCGCCGCCACGAGCGCGAACTTCCTGCAGGTTCGACTTGAGCTTCTCCAGCAGCTCGTTGTTTGGCGCCACGGTGACCACCGGCATGTCGGCATCCACCAGCGCCAGCGGGCCGTGCTTGAGCTCCCCGGCCGGGTAGGCTTCGGCATGGATGTAGGAGATTTCCTTGAGCTTGAGCGCGCCTTCCATCGCCACCGGATACTGCGCGCCGCGGCCGAGGAACAGCGTGTGGTGCTTCTCGGCGAAGTGCTCGGAAATCTTCTCCACCGTAGTGTCCATCGCCAGCGCCTCGCCCAGACGCGTCGGCAGTCGGCGCAGTTCCTCCACCAGTTCGGCTTCACTGGCCGCGCTCAGCGTGCCGCGAACATGCCCCAGCGACAGGGTCAGCAGCATCAGGCCGACCAGCTGGGTGGTGAAGGCTTTGGTCGAGGCAACGCCGATTTCGGGACCGGCCTGGGTCAGCAGGGTCAGGTCCGACTCGCGCACCAGCGAGCTGATGCCGACGTTGCAGATCGCCAGGCTGGCGAGATAGCCGCCTTCTTCCGTGGAACGCTGTTTGGCGTTGCGCAGCGCTGCGAGCGTATCGGCCGTCTCGCCGGACTGGGAAATGGTGACGAACAGGGTGTCCGGCTGCACCACCACCTTGCGGTAGCGGAACTCACTGGCCACTTCGACCTGGCAGGGGATGCCGGCCAGCTCTTCCAGCCAGTACCGCGCCACCATGCCGGCGTGATAGCTGGTGCCACAGGCGACGATCTGCACGTTGCGCACCTTGGCGAACAGTTCGCCGGCCTGCGGGCCGAACGCTTCCACCAGCACCTGACGGTCGCCGAGGCGGCCTTCCAGGGTGCGCTGCACCACCTTGGGCTGCTCATGAATTTCCTTGAGCATGAAGTGGCGATACGCGCCCTTGTCGGCCGCCTCGGCGCCTTCGTGATACTGCACCGCCTCGCGCTGCACCGGCTCGCCATCGACATCCCAGATCTGCACGGAGTCGCGACGGATCTCGGCGATATCGCCTTCTTCCAGATACATGAAGCGGTCGGTGACCTGACGCAGGGCCAGCTGGTCGGAAGCGAGAAAGTTTTCGCCCAGCCCGAGGCCGATCACCAGCGGGCTGCCGCTGCGCGCGGCGAGCAGACGATCCGGCTGCTTGGCACTGATTACCGCCAAGCCATAGGCGCCATGCAGCTCCTTGACCGCTGCCTTGAGCGCTGCAGTGAGATCGCCCAGCGATTCCAGCTTGTGGTGCAGCAGGTGCACGATGACTTCGGTATCGGTGTCGGAAACGAACACGTAGCCCATGTCCTTGAGCTGGGCGCGCAACGCCTCGTGATTCTCGATGATGCCGTTGTGCACCACAGCCAGTTCGTCGCCGGAGAAATGCGGATGGGCATTGCGCTCACAGGGCGCGCCGTGCGTCGCCCAGCGAGTGTGGGCAATGCCCAGGCGGCCAACCAGCGGCGTCTGCTGCTGAGCCTGCTCCAGCTCAGCGACCTTGCCGTTGCGGCGCAGACGCTCCAGCGTGCCGCTGTCATCCAGCACGGCCACACCGGCGCTATCGTAGCCACGGTATTCGAGGCGTTTGAGGCCTTCGAGAAGGATCGCGGTGATGTTGCGTTCGGCGACGGCGCCAACGATGCCACACATAATCAGGTCTCCAGATTGGGTTCGACGGCCACGCAGATCAGTTTCACGCCACGGGCCAGGATGCTGGTGCGCGCCTCGTCGCTGAGACGCTCATCGGTAATCAGGGTGTGCACGCTGCTCCACGGCAGCTCGAGATTGGGAATGCGCCGGCCGATCTTGTCGGCCTCGGCGAGCACGATGACTTCACGCGCGACATCGGCCATCACGCGCGACAACCCCAATAGCTCGTTGAACGTCGTAGTGCCGCGCTCCAGGTCGATGCCATCGGCGCCGATGAACAGCTGGTCGAAATCATACGAACGCAGTACCTGCTCGGCGACCTGCCCTTGAAAAGACTCCGAATGCGGATCCCAGGTGCCGCCAGTCATCAGCAGCACCGGCTCGTGCTCCAGCTCGCGCAACGCATTGACCACGTTCAGCGAGTTGGTCATGACCACCAGCCCGTGCTTGTGACCCAGCTGCGGAATCATCGCCGCGGTCGTGGTGCCGCTGTCAATGATGATGCGCGCATGCTCGCGGATGCAGCCTACCGCGGCGCCGGCAATCGCCTGCTTGTAAGGCGAGACGGGCTGTACGTTGTCGCCGATCAGTTCCTGAGGCAGCGGCACCGCACCGCCGTACCGACGCAGCAGCAAGCCGTTCTTCTCCAGCGCCGCGAGGTCCTTGCGAATGGTGACTTCCGAGGTCTCGAAGCGCCGGGACAACTCGTCGACGCTGACTTCGCCACGCTCATTGAGCAGAGCGAGAATGGCGTGGCGACGTTGCGGTGTGTTGCGCTTCGACATTGATATGTTTCGATTCGAAAGTTAATAGCGCGAATCAAAACATAAGCATTCGTCAGCTGCAAGCGCGGTATTCGCCGAAGCGAAGAGCGGCAAGCCCATTCAGTTGAGTGTCAGCTTGACGCAGCAGCCGAGCAGAAACAGCCCGGCAAGCTTCTCCAGCCCGCGCGCAATGTGGATTGGCCCACATGCGCTCGGCGAGACGATGGACCCTTTGCCGAACCCTGGCCGGGCTTCGAAACCCCGCGCCAGGCCGCGGCGAGCCCGGCTATCAGCGTGGCCGAGCCGGGCTTGCTTCACTTCTTGGTCGGCCGTTGCCAGCCGTCGATATTGCGCTGACGCCCACGACCGAGCCCGAGAGTGTGTGCCGGCACGTCTTCGGTGATGGTCGAGCCAGCACCGGTCGTGGCGCCGTCGCCCAGATGCAGCGGCGCCACCAGCGAGCTGTTGGAGCCGATAAAGACGTCCTCGCCCATTACTGTCTTGAACTTGTTGGCGCCATCGTAATTGCAGGTGATGGTGCCGGCGCCGATGTTGGTCCGCGCGCCGATCTCGGCATCACCGAGATAGCTGAGGTGACCGGCCTTGGCACCGTCGCCCAGCGTCGCGTTCTTCAGCTCGACGAAGTTACCGACATGGGCCTTCTTGCCCAGTACCGCGCCCGGACGCAGACGCGCGAACGGCCCGCAATCCGCGCCCTCGCCGACTACCGCACCCTCCAGATGGGAGTTGGCCTTGATGATCGCGCCGCGGCGCAGGGTGCTGTCCTTGATCACGCAGTTCGGCCCGATCTGCACATCGTCTTCGATGACCACTGTGCCTTCCAGCACCACGTTCACATCGATCAGCACATCACGACCGACACTGAGCTCCCCACGCACGTCGAAGCGCGCCGGATCGCGCAGCGTTACGCCTTGCGCCATCAGGCGCCGGGCTGCGCGCTGCTGGTAGTGGCGCTCCAGTTCGGCCAGCTGGATGCGGTCGTTGGCGCCCTGCACTTCCATTGCATCCAGCGGCTGCTCGGTGGCCACGCGCAGGCCATCGGCGACGGCCATGGCGATCACATCCGTCAGGTAATACTCGCCCTGGGCGTTACTGTTGGACAGGCGGCCAAGCCATTCGCCGATACGACTGCCCGGAACCGCGAGAATCCCCGTATTGCCTTCGCGGATCGCCTTCTGCTCGTCGCTGGCATCCTTATGCTCGACGATGGCCTGCACTTCGCCGCGCGCGTCACGGACGATTCGGCCATAGCCGGTCGGGTCATCCAGCGTAACCGTCAGCAGCGCCAGCTGCTCCGGCCCGACCTTCTGCAGCAGGCGCTGTAGCGTTTCGGCTTCGATCAGCGGCACATCGCCATAGAGGATCAGCACACGCTCTGCCGAGAGATTCGGCAACGCCTGGGCCACTGCATGCCCGGTACCCAGCTGCTCGGCTTGAACCACGTAGTCAAGGTCATCACCGGCCAGCCGCAGGCGCACCTGCTCGGCACCGTGGCCGATGACCACCTGAATGCTCTGCGGCTGCAGCGCGCGGGCCGTATCGATGACGTGCCCGAGCATGGATTTTCCGGCAACCGGGTGCAGCACCTTGGGCAGGGCCGAGCGCATACGGGTGCCCTGGCCAGCGGCGAGAATGACGATATCGAGAGACATGCAGCGATTCCTGAACGGTATCGGCCCGGCAGCTCACCCGTGCGTCTTTCCCGGGTGCAGCTGGCGTCGGTGCCGTCAAATGACAGAAAAAGAAAAAGGGTAGCCAAGGCTACCCTTTTACTCGTGCGCGATGAAGTCGCGAGTCGATCAGTGCCGACCGTACTTCTTGCGCATTGCCTCGATGGTTCGCAGCTGGGCTGCGGCCTCGGCCAGGCGAGCGGCGGCGGAGCCGTAATCGAACTCCGCGCCCTTCTCGTGCAGGGCCTTCTCGGCAGCTTTGACGGCAGCCTGAGCGGCGGCTTCGTCGATGTCCTTGGCGCGCGTAGCGGTATCGGCGAGAACCTTCACCATGTTCGGCTGCACTTCGATGAAGCCGCCGGAGATGTAGAAGATCTCCTCGTCACCACCCTGCTTGATCACTCGAACCGGACCCGGCTTGAGATCGGTCAGCAGCGGCGCGTGACCCGGCAGAACGCCGATGTCACCCAGGTTGCCGTGGGCGACGACCATTTCCACCAGCCCCGAGAACAGCTCTTCTTCCGCACTGACGATGTCGCAATGCACTGTCATAGCCATGTTCATGCCTCGGTAATCAGCCTGACCAACAGCTGCCGGTCAGGCTGGTTGGCGCCCGCGAACGGGCGCGCCAGTTACAGTTTCTTGGCTTTCTCGATGGCTTCGTCGATGCTGCCGACCATGTAGAACGCCTGCTCCGGCAGGTGGTCGTACTCGCCACTGAGGATGCCGGAGAAACCACGGATGGTTTCCTTGAGCGGAACGTACTTGCCTGGCGAGCCAGTGAAGACTTCGGCCACGAAGAACGGCTGGGACAGGAAGCGCTGGATCTTACGAGCACGGGATACCAGCTGCTTGTCGGTTTCGGACAGTTCGTCCATACCGAGGATCGCGATGATGTCCTTCAGCTCCTTGTAGCGCTGCAGCACGTACTGAACGCCGCGAGCGGTGTCGTAGTGCTCCTGGCCGATGACCAGCGGATCCAGCTGACGCGAAGTCGAGTCGAGCGGATCGACCGCCGGGTAGATACCCAGGGAGGCGATGTCACGCGACAGTACGACGGTGGCGTCGAGGTGGGCGAAGGTGGTCGCCGGGCTCGGGTCGGTCAGGTCGTCCGCAGGTACGTATACGGCCTGTACCGAGGTGATCGAGCCGTTCTTGGTGGAGGTGATGCGCTCCTGCAGAACGCCCATCTCTTCGGCCAGAGTCGGCTGGTAACCTACCGCGGAAGGCATACGGCCCAGCAGTGCGGATACTTCGGTACCGGCGAGGGTGTAACGGTAGATGTTGTCGACGAACAACAGTACGTCACGGCCTTCGTCACGGAACTTCTCGGCCATGGTCAGGCCGGTCAGTGCCACGCGCAGACGGTTTCCTGGCGGCTCGTTCATCTGGCCGTAAACCAGGGCAACCTTGTCCAGAACGTTGGAGTCCTTCATCTCGTGATAGAAGTCGTTACCTTCACGAGTACGCTCACCCACACCGGCGAACACGGAGTAACCGCTGTGCTCCATCGCGATGTTACGGATCAGCTCCATCATGTTTACGGTCTTGCCGACACCGGCACCACCGAACAGACCGACCTTACCGCCCTTGGCGAACGGGCAAACCAGGTCGATAACCTTGATGCCGGTTTCCAGCAGCTCGTTGCCGCCAGCCTGTTCGGCATAGGACGGCGCAGCGCGGTGGATGGTCCAGCGCTCTTCTTCGCCGATCGGGCCGGCTTCGTCGATGGGGTTACCCAGGACGTCCATGATGCGACCCAGGGTCTGCTTGCCGACCGGTACGGAGATACCGGTGCCGGTGTTGACGACGTCCAGGCCACGCTTGAGGCCTTCGGTCGAACCCATGGCGATAGTACGGACAATGCCGTCGCCCAGCTGCTGCTGGACTTCCAGGGTGGTCTCGGCGCCTTGAACTTTCAGCGCGTCATAGACGTTCGGTACCAGATCGCGCGGAAATTCCACGTCGATAACGGCGCCGATGATTTGAACGATACGTCCGCTACTCATGTTTGGTTCCTCTGAATATTTGAACCGTTCTTAAACCGCGGCAGCGCCGCCGACGATTTCCGAAATTTCCTGAGTGATCGCAGCCTGACGGGCCTTGTTGTAGACCAGTTGCAGGTCGCTGATCAGCTCACCGGCGTTGTCGGTTGCGTTCTTCATGGCAATCATCCGCGCGGCCTGTTCGGCTGCGCCGTTCTCAACCACGGCCTGATAGACCTGGGACTCGATGAAACGAACCAGCAGAGCATCCAGCAGCTGCTGGGCGTCCGGCTCGTAGAGGTAGTCCCACTGACCTTTCTTCACCGGCTCGGCACTCTCGTCTGCAGCCAGAGGCAGCAGCTGATCGAGCGTCGGCTTTTGGGTCATGGTGTTGATGAACTTGTTGGATACCAGGTACAAGCGATCGATACGGCCGTTGTGGAAGCCGTCCAGCATGACCTTGACGCTGCCGATCAGATCGTTGATCGACGGCTCTTCGCCGAGGTTGCCGATCGCTGCGACGACGTTGCCGCCGAAGCTGCGGAAAAAGCTCGCGCCCTTGTTGCCGATCACGCAGAGGTCGACTTCGACCTTCTGATCGTGCCACTCCTTCATGTTCTTGATCAGGACCTTGAACAGGTTGATGTTCAGGCCACCGCACAGACCACGATCAGTAGACACGACGATATAGCCGACACGCTTGACCGGACGCTCCACCATGAACGGGTGACGGTATTCCGGATTGGCAAAGGCCAGATGGCCGATAACCTGCCGGATCCGCTCCGCATAAGGGCGGCTGGCAGCCATGCGCATCTGTGCCTTGCGCATCTTGCTGACGGCCACCTTTTCCATGGCGCTGGTGATCTTCTGCGTGCTTTTGATGCTCGCAATCTTGCTGCGAATCTCTTTTGCGCCTGCCATTTGACACCTATCGGGTTAGCAGGCGGGAGCCTCTCGGCTCCCGCTGCGGCTTACCAGCTTTGAGTGGCCTTGAACTTCTCGATACCAGCCTTGAGGCCAGCGTCGATTTCGTCATTGAAGTCACCCTTCACGTTGATCTTCGCCATCAGATCGGCGAACTCGCGGTTGAAGAAGGCGATCAGGGCCTGCTCGAAGGCGCCAACCTTGGCCACGTCCACGTCAGTCAGGAAGCCACGCTCGGCGGCGTACAGGGACAGGGACATGTCGGCGATGGACATCGGCGCGTACTGCTTCTGCTTCATCAGCTCGGTAACACGCTGACCATGCTCGAGCTGCTTGCGGGTAGCTTCGTCGAGGTCGGAAGCGAACTGCGCAAACGCAGCCAGTTCACGGTACTGAGCCAGAGCGGTACGGATACCACCGGACAGCTTCTTGACGATTTTGGTCTGCGCAGCACCACCCACGCGGGATACCGAGATACCGGCGTTGACGGCCGGACGGATGCCTGCGTTGAACATGGCCGATTCCAGGAAGATCTGACCGTCGGTGATGGAAATCACGTTGGTCGGAACGAACGCGGAAACGTCGCCAGCCTGGGTTTCGATGATCGGCAGAGCGGTCAGCGAGCCAGTCTTGCCAGTCACGGCACCGTTGGTGAACTTCTCGACGTACTCTTCGGAAACACGCGAAGCGCGCTCCAGCAGACGGCTGTGGAGATAGAACACGTCGCCCGGGTAGGCTTCACGTCCCGGCGGACGGCGCAGCAGCAGGGAGATCTGGCGGTAAGCCACAGCCTGCTTGGACAGATCGTCATACACGATCAGCGCGTCTTCACCGCGGTCGCGGAAGTACTCGCCCATGGTGCAACCAGCATACGGAGCCAGGAACTGCAGCGCAGCGGATTCGGAAGCCGACGCAGCCACAACGATGGTGTTGTGCATGGCGCCGTGCTCTTCCAGCTTGCGCACCACGTTGGCGATGGTCGACTGCTTCTGACCGATGGCTACGTAGACGCAGCGGATGCCGCTGTTCTTCTGGTTGATGATGGCGTCGATGGCCAGGGCGGTCTTACCGATCTGACGGTCACCGATGATCAGCTCGCGCTGGCCACGGCCTACCGGGATCATGGCGTCGACCGACTTGTAACCGGTCTGCACCGGCTGGTCGACGGACTTACGCCAGATCACGCCAGGCGCGACCTTCTCGACCGCGTCAGTTGCCTGGGCATTGATCGGGCCTTTGCCGTCGATCGGGTTACCCAGTGCGTCGACTACGCGACCCAGCAGTTCCGGACCAACCGGAACTTCGAGGATGCGGCCGGTGCACTTGGCGCTCATGCCTTCGGTCAGGCCCAGGTAGTTACCCAGAACCACGGCACCTACGGAGTCCTGCTCCAGGTTCAGTGCCATACCAAAGACGCCGCCAGGGAACTCGATCATTTCGCCGTACATGACGTCGGCCAGACCGTAGATACGTACGATACCGTCAGAAACGCTGACGACGGTGCCCTCATTACGGGCTTGAGCAGCGACATTCGATTTCTCGATGCGCTGCTTGATGATTTCACTAATCTCGGAAGGATTCAGTTGCTGCATGCCATGACCCTCAAATCAGGATTTCAACGATTCGGCCAACTGGCTCAGTTTGCCGCGGACCGAACCGTCGACAACCACATCACCGGCGCGAATCAACACGCCACCGATCAGAGCAGGATTCACGGCCTGCTGGAGGTTGACGGTGCGATCTAGCCGCTTCGACAGGGCGGCAGCCAAAGTTTGGAGTTGCTCGTTGCTGAGCTCGAAGGCGGTTTCAACTTCTGCCTCGAGCGTTTTCTCGGCTTGCGCCTTGATGTCCTCGTACAGCTCCCATACGGTCGGCAGAACCGACAGGCGATCATTTTCGCCAAGGGTCTGGACGTAGTTGCGGAAAGCTTCGTCGGCATCGTCACCGAGTAGACGCACCAGCCCCTGGACCTTGCTTTCGCTGGTCAGGCGGGGGTCGTTCAGCAACGCTGCGACTTCTGGGACTTCAACAGCGATGGCGGCCAGGTTCAGCATTTTCGACCAGGAATCGGTCTGTCCTGCGGCGCTGGCGAACTCGAAAGCGGCTTTCGCGTAAGGCCGAGCAAGCGTCTGGGTATTGATCATCGCTTGCCTCGCTTAGAGTTGGGAGGCCAGTTTTTCGACCAGCTCGTTGTGCACCTTGGCGTCCACCTGGGACTCCAGGATCTTCTCTGCACCGGCGACGGCAAGAGCCGCTACCTGACTGCGCAGTTGGTCCCTGGCACGGTTCACTTCCTGTTCGATCTCGGCGCGGGCGCCGGCGACCAGTCGCTCGCCTTCGGTACGTGCCTGCTGCTTGGCTTCCTCGATGATCGCGTTAGCGTGCTTGTTCGCCTGCTCGATGATCTGGGCTGCCTGCTCCTTGGTCTCGCGGAGGGTGTTGGACACCTTGTCCTGAGCCAGTTTCAGGTCTTGCTGCGCACGGCCTGCCGCATCCAGTCCTTCAGCGATCTTCTTCTGGCGCGCTGCCATGGCTGCCGTAATTGGCGGCCACACGAGCTTCATGCAGAACCAGACGAAGATAGCGAAGGCGAGCGTTTGACCGAACAGCGTCAAGTTAATGTTCACAGCGATTTACCTCGTGCTATCTCGTTCAACGCGGGAGTCATTCCACGGCGACGGGGCTCGCCCGGCGAACCCCATCTCAAACCGGAAAGTGATTAGCCGGCGACAACGAAGATGAGGTACATCGCGATACCAACGCCGATCATCGGTACGGCGTCGAGCAGGCCGGCCATCAGGAAGGTCTTGGTTTGCAGCTGAGGAGCCAGCTCAGGCTGACGAGCAGTGGATTCCAGCAGCTTGCCGCCCAGCAGGGCGAAGCCAATACCGGTGCCCAGGGCACCCAGACCGATCATGATGGAGGCGGCGATGTAGACGAGTTCCATGTAAAGCTCCTGAAGCTAAGGGGGGTTAAGGTTTTTCGGTTAAAGCGTTAGCGCGTTTCAGTGATGTTCTTCATGGGCAGAGCTCAGGTACACCACCGTCAGTACCATGAAGATGAAGGCCTGAAGCGGAATCACCAGAATATGGAAGATCGCCCAAGGCACATTCAGGGTCCACTGCACGTAGAACGGCAGCAGAGCGATGAGGATGAACACCACCTCACCGGCGTACATGTTGCCGAACAGACGCAGTGCGAGGCTGAGCGGCTTGGTCAGCAGGCCGAGAATCTCGAGGAACAGGTTGAACGGCACCAGCGACCAGTGATTGAACGGGGTGAACGCCAGCTCCTTGCTGAAGCCACCGAAGCCCTTGACCTTGACGCTGTAGAACAGGATCAGGATGAACACGCCGAGCGACAGGCCAAAGGTACCGTTCGGGTCGGCAGTCGGAACGATCTTGAACGCCGGCAGGCCGAGCAGACTGGCCAGACCCGGGATGTAGTCGACCGGAATCCACTTCAGGCTGTTCATCAGGAACACCCAGACGAAGATGGTCAGAGCCAGCGGGGCGATCAACGTGTTACGGCCGTGGAAGGTGTCCTTGACCACGCCTTCGACGAACTCTACGCACATCTCGACGAAGTTCTGCAGCTTGCCCGGTACCCCGGCAGTGGCAGACTTGGCGGCGCTGCGGAACAGCAGAATGAAGATGGCGCCCATCAGCAGAGACCAGCCGAGGGTATCCAGGTGGAATGCCATGAAGCCCATGTCGCGCGCTTCGAGACCAGTCTGAGCGATGGTCCAGGTGGCCTGATCGAGAACGGAGCCATCAGCACGCTCGTAACCTGCCGGCAATTTGCCGTAGGTCAGGTTTTGCAGGTGGTGCTGGATATATTCAGCGGGGGTACTCGCCATAAACGCCTCAATGCTCAATGCTTCGGATTGTTTTTCATCAGCAGGAGCGCGCTTGCTCCGACTCCCAGCACCAGCAGATAGCCGGCAAACAAGGCGATCGGTTCCAGCGGTTTCACTCCCACGAACACCAACGCAAACAGCGCTGCTGCCAGAATCTGTTTACCCATCTCGCCAGACCAGAAGGACTGGATGATCGCCCGGGTCGAACGTGCGCCAAAGTAACGAAAGGCCTTGTACGCGAAATACACGTTCGCCGACAGCGCAATCAGACCACCGCACAGCGCGGAGTAGCCGGCGACAATACCAAAAACCAGGCCACATGAGACAGCGGTCACTACTACGACCATCGCCTGCATCAGCAATACGCGAAAAGCCGGTAGACGATGGAAGGGTGTTCTGTTGCGTATGTTCACCTGATTTCCATCATTGCAGCAGGCCGCGTAAATAATTGTCCGCAGTCAAAAAAGCGCGGCGAGTATAGGAGCAGGCCAGCCGGGGTTCAACACTCCGGTAGTATTTTCCGACCGGCACTACAAACAATTTGTATCAGCGGATGTGTGCCAATACGCCCTGCAATTCGTCGAGCGAACTGTAGCGGATAACCAGCTGCCCCTTGCCCTTCTGGCCATGCTTGATCTGCACCGGCGAGCCCAGGCGTTCCGCCAGGCGTTGTTCCAGACGGCTGATGTCGGGATCAACCTTCACTTCGACTTTGGGCGCTTCCTTGCTGCTCAGCCACTGGCGCACCATCGCTTCGGTCTGGCGTACGGTCAGGCCACGTGCGACAACATGCCGCGCGCCTTCGACCTGTTGTTCGGCCGGCAAGCCGAGCAAGGCGCGTGCATGGCCCATTTCCAGATCACCATGGGACAGCAGGGTCTTGATCTCTTCCGGCAGCGCAATCAGGCGCAGCAGATTGCTGACCGAGACGCGGGACTTGCCGACCGCGTCGGCCACCTGCTGTTGAGTCAGCTGGAATTCCTGCTGCAGGCGCTGCAGCGCGACAGCCTCTTCGATCGGATTGAGATCTTCGCGCTGGATGTTCTCGATCAGTGCCATGGCGATGGCGGCTTCGTCCGGCACTTCGCGAACCAGCGCCGGTACGCTTTCCAGTCCGGCCTGCTGGCTGGCCCGCCAGCGACGCTCACCGGCGATGATCTCGAAACGGCCGCCACTGATCGGGCGCACGACGATGGGCTGCATCACGCCGTGGTTCTTGATCGACTGCGCCAGCTCTTCGAGCGCCTGCGGATCCATGTCGCGGCGTGGCTGGTACTTGCCGCGCTGAACCAGGTCCAACGGCAGATGCTGGAGTTCACGGGTATCGACCTTGGCGGCCTCTTCCTGCATCGCCGAGACACTGGCGCCGCCGAGCAGGGCGTCGAGTCCCCGTCCTAGACCTCTTTTCTTGGTCGCCATGAATAGTCCTTATGCGAGGGCACCGCGGGCAGACTGGCGCTGGCGTCGCGACAGTTCGCCGGCCAGGGCCAGATAGGCCAGAGCGCCCTTGGATTGCTTGTCGTAGACCAGCGCCGGCATACCGTGGCTGGGGGCCTCGGCAAGCCGGACGTTGCGCGGAATTACGGTGTCATAGAGCTTGTCGCCGAAATGCGCCTTGAGCTGTTCGGATACGTCGTTGGTCAGGCTGCTGCGCGGGTCGTACATGGTGCGCAACAGGCCTTCGATCTTCAGACTCGGATTCAGTGCCTGGCCGATGCGCTGGATCGAGTTGACCAGATCGGTCAGCCCTTCGAGTGCGTAGTATTCGCACTGCATGGGAATGATCACGCCATCGGCGGCAGATAATGCATTGATGGTCAGCATCGACAGCGACGGCGGACAGTCGATGAGAATGTAATCGTAGTTCTCGCGGACCGGCGCCAGCGCCTCGCGCAGGCGTTTCTCCTTGGCCGGCAGATTCAGCAACGCCACTTCGGCCGCGGTCAGATCGCGGTTGGCCGGCAACAGCTGGTAGCCGCCGTGCTCGGAGAACTGCATGGCGTCCACCAGGCTGCATTCACCGATCAGCACGTCGTAGATCGAGTACTCCAGGCCGAGTTTATCCACACCGCTACCGGTGGTGGCGTTGCCCTGAGGATCGAGGTCGATCAGCAGCACCCGCCGGCGTGTGGCAACCAGCGATGCCGCCAGGTTGATGCAGGTGGTGGTCTTGGCGACACCGCCCTTCTGGTTGGCGATGGCGAAAACTTTAGCCATGGTCAGTGTCTGTCCGGGGTCATGAAGTGCGGCGCAGTATCAGCAGATGGCGCTGGCCTTGGCAACCGGGAACCTTGAGTACGTGACAGGCATCGAGACGGAAGTCGTCGGGCAGGCGCTGCAGCTCGTCGTCCGGCTGCACGCCCTTCATGGCCAGCCAGCGGGTTTCGGCATTGCCCAGATGGCGCGTCCAGCTGGTGAAGTCGTCCAGCGAGCTGAAAGCGCGCGAGGTGATGCCTTCGAAGGGTATGGCCGGCTGGTACTGCTCGACGCGACTGTGCACCACCTCGAGGTTGGCCAGTTTCAGTTCCAGCTTCACCTGTGTCAGAAAGCGCGTCTTCTTGCCGTTCGAATCGAGCAGCGTGAAGGCCCGCTCGGGGAACATGATTGCCAACGGTACGCCAGGCATGCCCCCACCGCTGCCAACGTCCAGCCAGGTACGGCCAGCCTCGGCAACGAAGGGCACTACGCTCAGGCTGTCGAGCAAGTGTCGCGAGACCATTTCGTCGGGATCGCGCACGGCCGTCAGGTTGTAGGCCTTGTTCCACTTGATCAGCAGCGCCAGATAGGCAAGCAATTGCTGCTGTTGTCGCTCGCTCAGTTCGATCCCGAGTTCCTGGGCGCCACGGACGAGCTCAGCGGCATGCGACTCACTGACCAGACTCATCAAGCGCTCTGCTCCAACCGCTGGCCGGCGTTGCGTTTCTTCAGGTGGATCATCAACAGCGAGACGGCCGCCGGAGTGACGCCCGGGATGCGCGATGCCTGGCCAAGCGTCTCGGGCCGTGCCTGGCCGAGCTTGTGCTGAATCTCCTTCGACAGTCCCGGAATCGTGGTGTAGTCGAGATCAACCGGCAGCGCGATGTTTTCACTGGCGCGCAGGCGCTCGATCTCGTCCTGCTGCCGTTCGATGTAGCCGGCGTACTTGGTCTTGATCTCGACCTGCTCGGCGACCTGCGGATCCTGCGCACCGTCACCGGTCAGTTCGACCAGGCTCTGGTAATCGATTTCCGGACGGGCCAGCAGATTGAGCAGGTTGTACTCGCGAGCCAGCGGGCTGCCGAAACGTTCGGCGATGGCATCGCCTTGCGGCGTACCGGGACGGACCCAGCTGCTCTTCAGGCGCTGCTCCTCGAGCTCGATACCTTCGCGCTTGGCGCAGAACGCGGCCCAGCGGGCGTCATCCACCAGCCCCAGCTCGCGGCCCTTCTCGGTGAGGCGCAGATCAGCATTGTCCTCGCGCAGGATCAGCCGATACTCGGCGCGCGAAGTGAACATGCGATAGGGCTCCTGCGTGCCAAGAGTGATCAGGTCATCGACCAGCACGCCGAGGTACGCCTCATCGCGGCGCGGACACCAGCTGTCCTTGCCCTGAGCACGCAGCGCCGCATTGGCGCCGGCGAGCAGGCCCTGGGCGCCGGCCTCTTCGTAACCGGTGGTGCCGTTGATCTGGCCGGCGAAGAACAACCCGCCGATGACCTTGGTTTCCAGGCTGTACTTGAGATCGCGCGGATCGAAGTAGTCGTACTCGATGGCATAGCCGGGCCGCACGATGTGCGCGTTCTCCATGCCGCGGATGCTCTGCACGATCTGCAGCTGCACGTCGAACGGCAGCGAGGTGGAGATGCCGTTGGGATACAGCTCATGGGTGGTCAGGCCCTCCGGCTCGAGGAAGACCTGGTGGCTGTCCTTGTCGGCAAAACGATGAATCTTGTCTTCGATGGACGGGCAGTAGCGCGGGCCCACACCTTCGATCACACCGGAGTACATCGGCGAGCGATCGAGGTTGGCGGCGATGATTTCGTGGGTTCGCGCGTTGGTGTGGGTGATCCAGCAGCTGACCTGCGGCGGATGCTGCTCACGACTGCCCATGAACGACATTACCGGCAGCGGGGTATCGCCTGGCTGTTCGGTCATCAGCGAAAAGTCCACGGTCCGGCCATCGATGCGCGGCGGGGTTCCGGTCTTCAAGCGTCCAACACGCAGCGGTAGCTCACGCAGCCGATTGGCCAGAGCGATCGAAGGCGGATCGCCTGCACGGCCGCCTGAATAATTCTGCAGGCCAATGTGGATAAGTCCGCCGAGGAAGGTTCCTGTAGTCAGTACCACGCAATCGGCAAGGAAACGCAGGCCCATTTGCGTCACGACACCCCGGACCTGGTCCTGCTCGACGATGAGGTCGTCCGCCGCCTGCTGAAATATCCACAGGTTGGCCTGGTTCTCCAGGGTTTCGCGGATAGCCGCCTTGTACAGCACGCGATCAGCCTGCGCACGAGTTGCGCGGACCGCCGGGCCCTTGCGGCTGTTGAGCACGCGGAACTGAATGCCACCCTTGTCGGTTGCCATGGCCATGGCACCGCCCAGGGCATCGATTTCCTTGACCAGATGGCTCTTGCCGATGCCGCCGATAGCCGGGTTGCAGCTCATCTGGCCGAGGGTTTCCACATTGTGGCTGAGCAGCAGGGTCTTCACGCCCATGCGTGCCGCTGCCAGCGCAGCCTCGGTACCGGCATGGCCGCCACCGATAACGATCACGTCAAAACGGGAAGGGAAGTCCACCACGCACCTCGTGCCTGTTCAGATTGGATTTCGGGAAACCGCGAAGTATAGGGACTAAGGCTGCGCTAAAGAAGGGCTTTGGACAAAAAATGACCAGCCGAACGCTGAGCGGTTGGATTACGCATAAATAGAAAAATAGAGAAGAAATATATAAAGAGCTTGTAGATATGTTTACTAATGGTGAAGGCAATTTCTGTGGATAAGGTTCTGTAGCCTAGAGCCTACGAAGGGTCCAGCGTTGCAAAAGGTTGTGCTGCGCCTGGGCTCTACCGGTGTAGATCGCGTGCGCTACCTGTTGATAGATTGTTTACTTATACACAGCGGTGTTATCCATAGGGTTCAGGCTAGGGTTATCTACTTGGCTGAACCTAGGTTATCAACAGGGCTCCTCGGCTCATCTACGTTGGTCCGCAGGTCTTCTCTGCCAGGTTCTGGATTTCGCTGGGGAGGGCTTTTCTCGGTCTGTGCGAGATATTCGTCGAGCGTTAGCGGGCTGCGTTCGAGTACGCCATCCAGCGCATCATCTCCATGCAGGCCGTCGAGCCGAGCCCCCGAAACATAGGCAGCCCGCCCAAGCAGGTGACCAGCGATAGGAATGGTCAGCATCAGAAAGATCACCGTGGCGGTGCCGATGAATGTGGCCTGGGCATCGCCCATCTCGATCATCACCCCGACGAGGATGAGTCCTGCACCAACCGTACCGGACTTGGTCGTGGCATGGATTCGCTGCAGGGGATCGGCAAAGCGCAGCAGGCCGAACATCGCGGCGAACAGAAAGATCACACCGACCAGCATGAAAGCCACTGCCAGGATTTCGATCATTGCTCGCTCCTCCCCTTGCGCATGATGAAGACGGCGAAGGCGCAGGTCCCGACGAAACCGATCAGTCCGAGACCGAAGCCCACGTCGAGAAACTCCCGGCGTCCGGTCATTGCAGCGACCAGCGCGGCGATGGCAACCCCAACGCCGGTCAGCATGTCCAGCGCGACCACGCGGTCGACCAGTGTCTTCGCGACGATCATTCGCCAGAGGGTCAAGGCCAGCGGCAGCATGACCAGGATCAGCAGCGTCGTGATCATGCTCACCATCTCTCGATGCGCGCGATGCGTCGCTCGAAGACTTGCCTGATCGACGCGATGATCTGCTCCGGCGCGCGGCCATCCAGCGCATGCACGTAGAGCAGGCGACGATCCTCGCTGACGTGCAATGCGCAATTGCCCGGAGTCAGCGAAACCAGACTGGCGAGCACCGCGACGCCGAGGTCGGTGCGCAGCTCGATGGGTACCGCGATGATCGAACTCTGCATGTTCGGCGCTGGCGAAAAGGCAGCGGCAGCCACTGCAACAGACGAGACGATCAGCTCATAGAGGTAGATGCCGAGCAGCTCGACCACATCGAGTACTCGGCGCAGCAGGCTGGTCATGGGCGAGGCTCCAGGATCGGGTTAGCCGGCAGCACGGCCGACAGGTAAGCGCTGGGCTCCAGCAGTGCCGCGGCGGCGGTTTGCGAAAAGAGGATCAACGGTTGCGGCATGAAACCGATCACCAGGGTCAGCGCACCGAGCGAGGCGATCGCCAGCAGCATGGGCAGCGGTATCCGGCGGGCCTCGGCGCGCGGCAGTACCGGCTTCTTCCAAAAGGCTTCCATCCAGATCTTGCTCATCGAATAGAGGGTCAACAGGCCGACGAACAGCGCCAGCCCGGCCAACCAGTGCTCGCCGGCACGGAAGGTTGCGTCGATCACGAGGAACTTCGCCCAGAAGCCGGACAGCGGCGGCAAGCCGGCCAGGGACAAAGCCGGTACCAGAAACAGCGCGGCCAGTAGAGGGTTGCGATACATCAGGCCGCCGCTCTTGCGCAGATCGAAGGTGCCGGAGGCCCGGTGAATGGCGCCGGCAAGCAGGAACAGGTTCGCCTTCACGATGATGTGATGAATGATGTAGAAGATGGCCCCGGCGAGCGCCGCCTGGGTGGATATGGCCAAGCCAAGCAGCATGTAGCCGATCTGGCTGACGATGTGGAACGAGAGGATTCGCCGTACGTCCCACTGCACCGCCGCGCCGAAGACCCCGAACAGCATGGTGCCGGCCGCCAGCACCGCGACGATCTCACGGATACCGCTGTCTTCGACGCTGAAGATCAGGGTGAACACGCGGAAACAGGCATACACGCCGACCTTGGTCAGCAGCCCGGCGAAGATTGCCGAAACCGTGATCGAGGCCGTGTGATACGACGCCGGCAGCCAGAAGAACAACGGGAAATAGCCGGCCTTGATGCCGAAGCCACAGAGCAGTAGCAGCGCCGACAGCGTCAGGTTGATCGACGGTTCGGTCTCGGGCAGCACCCGGGCGAGATCCGCCATGTTCAGCGTTCCGGTCGCGCCGTAGAGCAGTGCAACCCCGGTCAGAAACAGCAGCGTGGAGAACAGGTTGAGCACCGCATAGCGCACCGTCGCATCGAGCCGGGCGCGATTGCGGCCGATCGACAGCAGGCCCATCGCGGTGATCAGCATCACCTCGAACCAGACGTACAGGTTGAAGATATCGCCGGTGAGGAAGGCACCGTTTACGCCGGCCAGCATGCCCAGCATCAATGGATGGAAGCCTGCCTGTTCCTCGCGGCGGCGGATATCGGCGAGACCGAAGGTCATCACCGCGGCGGCAAGGATACCGGTAATGGCCACCATGGCGGCGGACAGTGCATCGGCGACGAATACCACGCCGAAGGGAGCATCCCAGCCGCCAAAGCGGATCGCCAGCACGCCCTGCTGGTAAACCGCAGCGAGCAGCAGTAGCGAAGATGCCAACAGCAGAGTTATGCACAGGCCGGTGACCAAGCGTTGCGCGCGGCGATGTTCCCACAGGCAGGTCGCCAGACCCGCACCAAGAATCGGCAGCAGTACCGGCCAGAGCGGCGCATGCAGGATCAGGAATTCGGTCACGGGCGATCCTTAGTGGCCGAGAATGGCGAACCCAGGCGCTCGGCTGCATCGATATCGCGCGTATCGACGCTGCCCGCGCTGCGGTAGGTCTGCAATGCCAGGGCAGCGAAGAACGCGGTCAGTGAAAAGCCAATGACGATTGCGGTCAGCACCAGCGCCTGGGGCAGCGGGTTGGCGGCATCGGCGGCCAGGCTGGTCTCGCCTGCGCGGATGACGGCGGGGACGTTCGTTACGATCCGCCCGGAGAGGAAGATCACCAGGTTGATCGCCGCCGAGAGCATGGTCACCCCCAGCAGGATCCGCACGATATGGCGGGAGAGGATGAGGTACAGGCTGCAGCCAGCCACGATGGCGATGGCGAATGCAAAGAGCAGATGCATATTCAGAGGCCCTCGCAGAAACGCAGGATCAGAGAAAGGATGCCGCCCAGCACGACGAGGTAGACCCCGATATCGAACAGCAGGGTGGTACCGATATGGACGCTGCCGAGAATCGCCCACTGGTGAGCCAGGAACGAGTCGTCCAGCCAGAGGCCCGGCAACCCGCCAAGCAGCGCAGCGAGGATGCCGCAACCGATCACTGTCATCGGATCGAAGCGCAGCGTGGCGCGGGCGACGTCCACGCCGCGGGCAAGTGCCAGCGTCGCGAACCCGGCCGCGGCGATCAGCCCGCCGACGAAACCGCCACCCGGCTCGTTGTGTCCGCGGTAGAGCACGTAGAGCGACACCGCCAGCATCAGAATGAAGAGAGTCCGCGAGAAGGCGGCGAAAATCAGAGAATTCATGGCGCGGCCCTCCTGCGGGGCAGCGCCCGTAGCAGCCCCCACACGCTCATCGCGGCGAAGGCCACCACGACCACCTCACCCAACGTGTCGATGGCGCGGTAGTCCACCAGCACCACATTCACCACGTTGCGACCATGGGCCTCGAGGTAGCTGGTTGCTGCGTAGAACTCGGAGATCCGTCCATCCAGAGGCAATGCCACCGTGGCAGCCAGCGCGACAAAGACCACCAGCGCGAAGCCGGCCGAGATCAGGATGTCCAGGCGCTTTTCCCGCGGCTCGCGGGTCGAGGCTGCGCGCTCCGGCACCCGCAGCAGCAGCGCGACCAGGATCAGCACCAGCAGCACTTCGACCGAGAATTGGGTGAGCGCAACGTCTGGCGCGCCATTGAGCAGGAAGATCAGCGCCGAGCCGAACCCCACCACGCCAACCGCGATCATGGCGCGCAGTAGCGATGGGGTGCGGGTGGCGGCAAAGGCACCCAGGCACATCAGCAGCAGCACGATGATCGAGGGCGCATCGAAGCGCCCGCCGGTCATGGCGATCAGCGGACGCGTACCGCTGGCCAACACGCCATAGCCGATGATCAGCAACACCGCTGCCGCGACCGTGGAGGTGTAGCGGTGCTGATCACCGTTCTGCAGAAACCGGGTGCAGCGTTCGGCCAGGCGCAGGAGGCCGGCGAATGCTGCGTTGAAGCCGAAATCGCCAAGCACCCGGGCCAACCCCTTGTTCAGTGACAGCGCATAGTGGATGCGATGCCAGTAGGCGATCAGCCCGCCGGCGAAGGCGACCACGGTGGCGCTCAGCGCAAGCATCGGCGTAAAGCCGTGCCAGAGCGAGAAGGACAGGTCCACGGTATGTCCGACCAGCACATCATTGGCCGGCTGGATCAGCCCGCGCACGAGAAAGTCAGGCGCCAGACCGAACAGGAAACCCAGCCCTCCCAGTACCAGCGGTCCGAGGTACAGGCCCAGGGTTTCCGGATGCTTGATCTCGCTGCGTGTCTTGCCGAGGTAATAGGGACGAATGGCCGCCACCCCGGCGATCGCAGCGAAAACCGCATTCACCAGAACCGCCACGGCGACCACGACCCAGCCTGAGGATGCGTTGAGCTGGCTCTCGAACAGGTATTCCTTGGTGATGAAGCCCAGCGTCGGCGGCAGTCCGGCCATCGAGATCGCCGCCATGCCGGCCGCCAGGGTGGTCATCGGCAGGCGTCGGGCCAGCCCGCCGATCTTGCTCAG
>JGI2924J29684_1078736_pt1 | contig 149699 bp, 132 predicted proteins | sample BenlonsequencITS_FD_29684 | JGI IMG/M metagenome (IMG submission 29684) | reverse complement strand
CTTAAGAACTGCGCCGGAAGTGGTGCGCATTATAGGAGCCTGAAAACTAACGTCAACCGTTTATTTCAGTTTTGTTCGGGCAGCCATTGCGGGGCTGTGCTTTTGCTTGGTGATCGCCTTGCCTGTCTATATATGTGGCAACGGCCGATCTGCGAGTTTAGGCCCACCAGCACTTCCTTCATTCTAGCCGCTTCAACCATTACACTGACGGCCCTCCCACTCAGCCAAGGTTCCCCGATGCTCCCACAATGCGATGCACCGCTAGACCTACTGCTGTTTCCTACCTGGCTTGTTCCGGTGGAACCGGCCGGGGTAGTGCTCAAAGGGCACGGGCTTGGCATTCGGGACGGACGTATCGCGCTGATAGCACCACGTGCTGAGGCGCTCAAGCAAGGCGCCATCGAAACTCAAGAACTAAAAGGAATGCTACTCGCGCCGGGGTTGGTCAATGCTCACGGGCACGCCGCCATGACGTTGTTCCGTGGACTGGCCGATGACTTGCCGCTACAGCGCTGGCTCAAAGAGCACATCTGGCCGGCCGAATCGCGCTGGGTGGATGAAGACTTCGTTCGCTGCGGCACCGAACTGGCGATTGCCGAGCAATTGAAAAGCGGGATCACCTGCTTTTCAGATATGTACTTTCATCCCAACGTGGCGAGCGAACTGGTCCATAAGCACGGGGTAAGAGCGCAGATCACCATCCCGGTTTTCGACTTCCCTATTCCCGGCGCTCGGGATGCCGATGAAGCGCTACGCAAGGGCGTCGAGCTGTTCGATGACCTCAAGCACCATCCGCGCATCACGGTTGCCTTCGGCCCGCATGCGCCCTATTCAGTGGCGGATGACAAGCTCGAGAGCATCCGTATTCTGGTGGCGGAGATGGACGCAGGCATTCACATGCACGTCCACGAGACCGCCCAGGAAGTTCAAGACGCCTTGCAAAAGCATGGAGAGCGACCGCTGGCGCGCCTGGCGCGATTGCAGCTGCTCGGCCCGCGATTCCAGGCCGTTCATATGACGCAGGTAAGCGACGACGATCTCGCGCTGCTAACCGAGCATAACTGCAGCGTCATCCACTGCCCTGAGTCCAACCTTAAACTAGCCAGTGGTTTCTGCCCGGTTGAACGAATTTGGGAGGCAGGGGTTAATGTGGCTATCGGGACGGACGGGGCCGCGAGCAATAACGACCTGGACCTTTTGGGCGAGACACGCACCGCTGCTTTGTTGGCCAAGGCGGTCGCCGGTTCGGCAACCGCGCTCGACGCGCATCGAGCCTTGCGAATGGCTACGCTCAACGGCGCCCGGGCCCTGGGCATCGAGGACCACACCGGTTCGCTGGAGGTAGGCAAGTTCGCGGACCTCGTCGCTTTCGACCTCTCCGGCCTAGCCCAGCAACCGATATACGACCCGGTGTCCCAGTTGATCTATTCCACCAGCAAAGAGTCCGCTCGTCATGTCTGGGTCGGCGGCAAACAGTTGCTCGACAACGGCCGATTGACTCGGATCGACGAGCAGCGCGTTATCGCAAACGCCTGCCAATGGGGCGACAGAATATCGAGCAAGGACCGAGGCCAAAGGTGACGAAATCGAAATTCGGCTGCACTTGCGCGACGATATGACATATGAACGAGGGGCCGTATAGGTGCCCCTACTGCATCCTGAGCTGGCAACATTCGCGTTTGCGACTCAAGCTTCTCTCTCAAGCATTCAAAACGGACCGGACCATGAGCAACGTCGACCACGCTGAAATCGCTAAATTCGAAGCCCTTGCCCATCGTTGGTGGGATCGCGAAAGCGAATTCAAGCCACTGCACGAAATCAATCCACTTCGCGTGAACTGGATAGACGAGCATGTTTCGCTGGCAGGTAAAAAGGTCATCGACATTGGCTGTGGCGGCGGGATTCTCAGCGAGGCCATGGCACAGCGGGGCGCTGAAGTCACCGGTATCGACATGGGTGAGGCACCGCTTTCCGTAGCGCGACTACATCTTCTTGAGTCGGGCCTGGAGATTGATTACCGGCAGATCACTGCCGAAGCCATGGCAGAGGAAGCACCGGAACAGTTCGATATCGTCACCTGCCTTGAAATGCTCGAGCACGTACCGGATCCGGCATCTGTCATCCGCGCCTGCTGTGCACTGGTAAAGCCCGGCGGCCAAGTGTTCTTTTCAACGATCAATCGCAATCCGAAAGCATATGCGCTCGCCATCATTGGCGCTGAGTATGTGCTTCAGCTACTCCCACGCGGCACCCACGATTTCAAGAAGTTCATCCGCCCTTCGGAGCTCGGCGCCTGGAGCCGCGACGCCGGGCTTGCCGTCAAAGACATAATCGGCCTCACCTACAATCCGCTTACCAAGCATTACAAGCTGTCTGCCGACGTCGACGTCAACTACATGGTCCAGACAATTAAGGAGGGATGATGCGCCTGCGCGCTGTTCTGTTCGACATGGACGGTACCCTGCTCGATACCGCTCCGGATTTCATTGCCGTCGCACAAGCGATGAGGGTTGCTCGTGGCCTTGCTCCCGTCCCTGCCCAACAGGTCCGTGATGTGGTGTCGGGAGGAGCGAGAGCGATGGTGCTCAGCGCGTTTGACGTCGACCCGCTGTCAGACGAGTTTGAAGAGCTCCGACTCGAATTCCTGGAGCGGTATCAGGAACACTGCGCCGTACACAGCCATCTCTACGATGGTATGGCTGAGCTGCTGGACGAGATCGAACGGTCCAATCTGCTTTGGGGCGTTGTGACCAACAAGCCACTGCGTTTCGCGGAGCCGATCATGCATCAGCTGGGCCTCGCCTCGCGTTCCGCGGTACTGGTCTGTCCTGACCACGTTGCCAGGAGTAAGCCCGATCCGGAGCCGATGCTGCTTGCCTGCAAACAGCTCGATCTCGATCCATCTGCGGTCCTGTTCGTCGGCGACGATCTTCGAGATATCGAGTCCGGTCGCGCGGCAGGCAGTAGAACCGCCGCGGTGCGCTATGGCTATATCCACCCGGAAGACAACCCAAGCAACTGGGGTGCAGACGTGGTCGTGGACCATCCGCTGGAGCTTCGGAAAGTTCTGGATCGAGCCATCTGCAGCTGTTGAAGTACCAACAGCAAGCATCTGCCCTGTTGCTCAACGAATGCTGTTGAGCGCCTATTACCTGACGATTTATGAGGCATCCGATGTTCGAATACTCCGCCCGCCCCGACCTGCTCAAAGGGCGCATCATTCTGGTAACCGGAGCTGGTCGCGGCATCGGCGAAGCAGCGGCAAAAGCCTACGCCGCTCACGGCGCGACCGTACTACTGCTTGGCAAGAACGAAGACAACCTGAACCGTGTTTATGACGACATCGAAGCGGCCGGCCATCCGCACCCTGCCATCATCCCGTTCAATCTGGAAACCGCCCTGCCGCACCAGTACGACGAGCTGGCGGCGATGATCGAGCGCGAATTCGGCCATCTTGACGGGCTGCTGCACAACGCAGCGATCGTCGGCCCGCGTACGCCACTGGAACAACTGTCCGGCGACAACTTCATGCGTGTGATGCAGGTGAATGTGAACGCGATGTTCATGCTGACCAGCACCCTGCTACCGCTGCTCAAGCTCGCCAAAGACGCTTCGGTGATATTCACATCAAGCAGCGTCGGTCGCAAAGGACGCGCGTACTGGGGCGCCTATGCGGTATCCAAATTTGCCACCGAAGGTCTGATGCAGGTACTAGCGGACGAAGTGGATGAAACCGCGCCGGTGCGCGCCAACAGCATCAACCCCGGCGCAACCCGCACCGATATGCGTGCCAAGGCGTATCCCGGCGAGAACCCGCAGGTCAATCCGCTGCCCGAAGAGATCATGCCTGTCTATCTGTATCTGATGGGGCCGGACAGCATCGGAGTGAATGGTCAGGCGCTGAACGCGCAATAGCCAAGCTCTACGGAGACAAAAACGCTGCGCAATGGCATCACACCATTGCGCAGCGCTGGATACAGCTATCAGGTGCGCTTGCTACGCCCGAAGCCCGGACGCTGACCATCGCCAGCCGGCCTTTTGCCTGGCCCTGACGGACGCCCCGCCCCGTCGTTGCGCTTGCCGCCTTTACGCGCGTCGCCCGGACGCTCGGCGACAGGTGTCCCGCGAGTCTTATCGCTACGCCCTTCGTTGACACGAGGCTTACGCCCGGCCTGATCGTCCCGCTGCACCCGCGGCTTGTCCGAGCCGGCGACATCAGCTTCAGTTGACGAGCGAAGTACACGGGGCCGACGCTCGCCTCGACCAAGCGGCTTTGCCACCTTGCGCTGCATGCGGTCGATCTTTTCCTTGGCCTTCGCTTTCATGCTCGGCAGAGCAACCGGCTTGAGGCCAACCTCCTGGCTGAGGATGTCCACTTCGCTTTGCGACATCTCGCGCCAGCGTCCCATCGGCAGATCGGACGTCATGAATACTGGACCGAAACGGACCCGCTTCAGGCGGCTCACGACCAACCCCTGGGATTCCCAAAGCCGACGAACCTCACGATTGCGACCTTCCATCACTACACAGTGATACCAATGGTTGAACCCTTCACCGCCAGGCGCTTCCTGGATGTCGGTAAAGCGTGCCGGACCATCTTCAAGCATGACGCCGGTCTTCAGCCGCTCGATCATTTCGTCGTCGACCTCCCCACGCACGCGTACCGCATACTCGCGGTCCATTTCATACGATGGGTGCATCAGGCGGTTGGCCAGCTCTCCATCGGTGGTGAAGAGCAAAAGACCGGTTGTGTTGATGTCCAGACGGCCGATGTTGATCCAGCGGCCTTCCTTTGGTCGAGGCAAACGATCAAAAACCGTTGGACGGCCTTCGGGATCATTGCGGGTGCAGATCTCGCCGTCGGGCTTGTTGTAGATCAGTACGCGTCGTACGACTTCATTAGCCTCTTCCCGCTTGAGCAGGCGGCCATCGACAGCAATGGCGTCATGCGAGTCGACCCGTTGGCCAAGGCTCGCAACTGCACCGTTGACCTTTACCCGACCTTCAACGATCCATTTTTCAACATCACGACGCGAAGCCATGCCCAGGCGGGCCAGAACCTTCTGCAGCTTTTCGCCATGAGTTACGTGTGTGCTTGTTTCTTCGTGCTCGGTCATCTGGGCACCTCCCGGTGTGGCAATCCGATTGAAAGGGCGCGAATCATACGCGCATAGCGGCAGCTACGCACCAACGACAGCGTAGCAGCGATCCGGGGCGAGGCATCACTGCACTATGCCAACGCGGCAAGGGCCTCGGCAGTGCGCTGCTGAATGCTTGGCCAGTCGCCCTCGCCGAGGCTTGTGCTATCGATCATCCAGGTTCCACCCACACACATCACGTTCGGCAGGGCCAGATAACTAGCAGCATTCGCCGCCGTCACACCGCCTGTCGGGCAAAAGCGAACGTCAGCAAAAGGACCGCCCAAAGCTTTCAATGCGGCGACACCACCGCACACCTCAGCCGGAAAAAGCTTGAACCGGCGATAGCCGAGTGCATAACCCTCCATCAGATCGGACGCACTACTGATGCCCGGCAGCAGAGGCACTGAGCAGCTCACTCCGGCCTCCAGAATCTCCCGGGTCGAGCCAGGAGTGACGATGAATTGCGCCCCAGTGGCTTCCACCTCATCCATCATCCGTCGGTCGAGCACGGTACCTGCACCAACGCAGAGATCGGGCCGCTCTTCGCGCAACCGCCGAATCGCCGTCAGGCCATGACTGGACCGCAGGGTGATTTCCAGCGTGCGCAGACCGCCAGCGGCAAGCGCATCGGCAAGCGGCAGGATTTGCTCTTCGCTGCCTATCGTGATCACCGGCAGGATCCGCGCATCCACGCAGATTCTTTCAATCAGAGCGTTTTTCTGGTCCATGGTCATGCAAGAGTCCTCGGGCCTCACGGGCACCAGTAAATCTCGAGCGGAGAATAAAGGAACGCACGAATCGGCATTTGCAGCGGATCGGCATGCAATGCCGCGCGCAAGGTTTCGAGCTTGTCGGCTCCCTGGATAGCCAGGCACTGCATCCGTGCACAGGATAAAAGCGGATAAGTCATTGTCAGGCGAGCTGCAGGCTCCGCCGGGGCCTGCATTGGCAGACAACGCTCCGGACAGTCCGGCCGCAACGCATGTGCCAGGTTCGGATTTCCTGGGAACAGTGAGGCCGTGTGGCCATCGTCGCCCATGCCGAGAACGAGCACATCGATGGGCTGCTGCAGCTGCTCCAAGGCGAGCTCGGCCAGCGATGCTGCCTGAGCAAGGGAATCGGCAGGCTGATAAAGCCCGATCAGTCGAGCTTCGCGGGCAGCGTTCTGTAGCAAGTGCCGACGCACCAATCCCTCGTTGCTTGCCGGTTCACCAGTTGGTATCCAGCGCTCGTCGGCAAGGCTGATCTGAACCTTCGCCCAGTTCAGCTCTCGTTTGGAAAGCGCTTCGAAGAACGTGATGGGGCTGCGCCCACCAGACACAACCAGGCTGGCGACTCCGTGGGTTTGCACCGCATAGGCGAGCGCACCTGCGACACAATCAGCCATCAACTCGGCCTGGCGCTGAGGATCTGCCGAACTGTGCGCGATAACGCCGATTGGTAGATCCAGCTCAGAGATCGCCATACCACGCCCTCCCGTCACGTGTAATCAATGCAATCGAAGCGACCGGCCCCCAAGAGCCCGCCGGATACAGCTTGAGCTCCGCGCCGAGACGATTCCAGCCCTCGATAAGCTGATCGCACCATTGCCACGCATATTCGATTTCATCCCTACGGACGAAAAGGTTCTGGTTGCCTTGCATGACCTCAAGTAGCAGCCGCTCGTATGCGTCGGGAATACGGGTGCTCTTGTAGGTTTCGGAAAAATTCAGCTGCAGCGGCCCACTGCGCAGATGCATACCCTTGTCCAGCCCCTGCTCCTTGGTCATGACTTGCAGCGAGATACCCTCGTCAGGCTGCAACCGGATGATCAGGCGGTTGCTGATCAGCGCGCGCTGTTCGGGCGCGAAGATGTAGAAAGGCGGCTCTTTGAAATGGATGACAATCTGCGACAGCTTCTGCGCCATGCGTTTGCCGGTCCGCAGATAGAACGGCACTCCCGACCAACGCCAGTTACAGATATCGGCACGCAAGGCCACGAAGGTTTCCGTGCTGCTCTGGGCATTGGAGTTTTCCTCGTCGAGGTAGCCCGGGACCGAAACACCGGCAACGTTTCCAGCTGCATACTGACCCCGAACCACTCGCTGATGGATCGACTCCGCCGTTATCGGCGCCAACGCTTTGAGTACGTTCACTTTCTCGTCACGAATGCTATCGGCAGTGAGGTTGCTTGGTGGATCCATTGCAATCAGGCAAAGCAACTGCAGCAGATGGTTCTGGACCATGTCGCGTAGCTGGCCGGCTTGATCGAAATAGCCCCAGCGCCCTTCGATCCCCACCGTCTCCGCTACGGTGATTTCGACATGGGAGATGTGGTGCTGGTCCCACTGCGTTTCGAACAGACTATTGGCGAACCGCAGCGCAATCAGATTCTGAACGGTTTCCTTACCTAGATAATGGTCGATGCGATAGATGCGGCTCTCCGGAAAATGCTCCGCAACCGCATCGTTGATGCCCCGTGAGGAATGCAGGTCGTGCCCGATAGGCTTCTCCAGCACGACTCGTGCCTGCTCGGCCAACCCTACCGAGGCGAGGGACGTGCAGATTTCTCCATATACACCCGCAGGTGTCGCGAAATAGGCGATCAAAGGGCGCTCGGCCGGGACTGATTCGCGCAGTGCTACGTAATCCTCTGGCCGGCGAAAATCCATCGAAATGTAATTCAGGCGCGCACTGAAACGCTCCAGCGCACTTTCATCAAGTTCGGCGGCAGGAACTCGCATACGCAGAGCCTGGACGATCCGCGCCTCATGCACCGCAGGCTCGCCACCCTCGCGCGACAGCGCCAGAATCCGTGTGTCGGGATGCAGAAGACCGGCTCGGTCCAGCTGATACAAGGCTGGAAACAGCTTGCGCAGCGCCAGGTCGCCCAGGGCGCCAAACAACGAAAAGGTGATGGATTCTACCGTGATGCCTGGCATGGTCCGTCCGCTTGAGTGCTGAGTCAGTGCATGCAGCGCGCATGACGATGATCATCCGATCAAACAAACCGGCACTTCAGATCATCGCTACATGCAACAGACCTGCTTCACGAGACAAATGCTCAGAAGAAACGACGAGATTAGACCAGCTCGCTAGCCCGCTTTTTCAGCCAGATACCTGTTCGTCGCGCAGCTACAGGTTGTGGTCCGCAGCTCAATGCTTCTCGAGGCGAGAGCGAAACAGCGCCTGGTGCTTACGGCACTGCTGCGCGGCCAACAGGAACACCCCATGCCCGCCGCGTGAAAATTCCAGCCAGGTGAAATCCACTTCCGGATACAGCGCCTGCACATGAATCTGACTGTTACCGACTTCGACGATCAGAGTGCCGTCATCAGTCAGATGGTCCGCTGCTTCGGCAAGCATTCGACGCACCAGATCGAGACCGTCTTCACCACACGCCAGCCCCAAGGCGGGCTCATGGTGAAACTCATCAGGCATATCGCCGAAATCTTCTGCATCGACATAAGGAGGGTTAGAGACGATCAGATCGAAACGCTGATTGGGCAAGCCATCGAAACCATCGCTTTGCACTGTGTAAACGCGGTCCTCAAGGCCATGTTGCTCGACGTTGCGGTTGGCCACCTCGATCGCATCGAACGATAGGTCCGCCAACACCACCTCTGCTTCGAGAAACTCGTAAGCGCAGGCAATGCCGATGCAACCCGAGCCAGTGCACAGATCGAGTATCCGTTTCGGTGTGCCAGGCAGCCACGGCTCGAAGCGATGCTCGATAAGCTCACCAATCGGCGATCGAGGAATCAAAACGCGCTCATCGACAATGAACGGCAAGCCACAGAACCAGGCCTGCCCTAATAGATAAGCGGTCGGCACGCGCTCGTCGATGCGCCGATGTAACAGGTTCTGCAGGTGTTCGCATTCATCCTGCTCCAGGCGACAGTCCAGGTAGCTATCGGACATTTCCCACGGCAAATGCAACGCGCCCAGCACCAATTGCCGGGCATCGTCCCAGGCGTTGTCGGTGCCATGGCCAAAGAAAAGCTGCTCCGCCTGAAAGCGGCTGACAGCCCAGCGAATATAGTCACGCAGGGTACGCAAGCGAGAGAGCGAAGCGGTCACAAGGGCGTCTCCTGAAAAAAGTGCGCGAGTTTAACAGGCATCGGAAAATCCGAGCTACGGCGGTGGTTGCCAGACCGTGGCTCGCCAGCAATTTTTGAGACAGCTTTGTAAATGCCCAATTCGTTGCGAGCGTTCGCTGGCCACTGGCAGTACCCTTCGGCACGTAATTTTTGTGGCAGTCCGAGCATAAGAGCGCGACCGCGCAGTCATTTGCCGGCCAAGCGAAACAATCGGCTGGACGGTTCACATCGGCGCGTTCAGGCGCCACAATCAGCCCCCTCACAGCACAAGGAGCCGACAATGACCAAGCCACAGACCATGCTTCAGCTCAGTGGCCGTAGCTATAACCCGGCGACGCTGACGAATGCCACCCTGCTGGTCATCGACGTGCAGGAGGAATACCGCAGCGGTGTTCTGGCCTTGCCTGCCCTGGATCGGGCACTTCCGGAAATCACCCGTCTGCTGGCAGCAGCGCGCGAAGCCGGCGCACCGATCGTACATGTGCATCACCTTGGCATCAGCGGTGGCCTTTTCGACCCACAGGGCTTTCGCGGACAGATCATGCCTGAAGCCGCTCCGCTGCCTGGCGAGGCCGTGGTTGCCAAGCGTCTTCCGAATGCCTTCTCCGGTACAGAACTGCATGAACTGCTGCAGAAACTGGGGCGTCTTGATCTGATCGTTTGCGGATTCATGACCCACTCGAGCATCAGTACCACCGTTCGCGCTGCCAAGGACTATGGCTATCGCTGCACATTGGTCGATAGCGCGTGCGCCACGCGCAATCTGCCAATGGGCGACGGCAGTATCGATGCCGAGCAGGTCCACCGTATCGAGATGACTATCCTGGCGGACAATTTCGCCGTTTGCGTCCAGGACGTAGCGGCGCTTGCTCGCTAGGCGCTTACCTCGCCGTGCTATCTACGCCACTTAATCGCCTTTTGCCGACAACAGCTGTCTCGACAAATAAGTGCCTGGACGGAACGCCTATCCGCCAGGCGCAGTGGCTGGGGTAAACTGCCTGCCTGTTTGGAGGCTCCATGCAAGACGACGACTTTTCCCTTTTCCAATCTGCCGTGCGCGGCGTCAAACCGATCAAGCACGACCGTGCCGAGACGGGCAAGGCACGTAGCAATCGCGAACAGATCGCCACCCGCCGCAGCAATGCCACCGTAAGCAATGACACGACTCGCGTCGATGGCCTGTCGGATCAGTTCGTCATCGACGTAGGTGCCGAGGACGAGCTGTACTGGGCTCGCGACGGCGTGCAAGACAGCCAGGTCCGCAAACTCAAGGCCGGTCAGATTCCATTCGAAGGCAGCCTCGACCTGCATGGCATGAGTGTCGAGAAGGCGCGCGAACTGTTATGGGACTTCATCGCAGAAGCAACACGGCTCGAAGTACGCTGCGTCCGGGTCACCCATGGCAAGGCCGCGCGCCTGGATGGCAAGCGGCCGCTGATCAAAAGCCACGTCAACACCTGGCTGCGGCAACACCCTCAGGTGCTTGGCTTCACGTCCTGCCTGCCACGCCATGGCGGCACCGGTGCCATTTACGTGATGCTCAAGCGCACCATGCTCGAAGGCAGGGACGAGTGAACAGACCCAGCAGATCACTCGGAATACTTGCCAGCCAAGCGGCTGCCCCCTACCCTTCGCGTTCGCGACCTCATGAAGCCTGACAGGTAGTTCAATGTCCCTGGAACAACACTACACCGCGATCCTTGGCCAACTTGGCGAGGACGTTAGCCGCGAAGGCCTGCTCGACACGCCCAAGCGCGCGGCCAAAGCCATGCAGTACCTGTGCAAGGGCTATCAGCAGACCCTTGAAGAAGTCACCAACGGTGCGCTGTTCAGCTCGGACAACAGCGAAATGGTGTTGGTCAAGAATATCGAGCTGTATTCGCTGTGCGAGCATCACATGCTGCCCTTCATCGGCAAGGCTCATGTCGCTTATTTGCCCAACGGCAAGGTGCTCGGTCTGTCTAAGGTGGCCCGGATCGTAGACATGTATGCGCGCCGCCTGCAGATTCAGGAGAACCTGACCCGTGAAATCGCCGAGGCGATGCAGCAGGTTACCGGTGCATCAGGTGTCGCGGTGGTCATCGAAGCACAACATATGTGCATGATGATGCGCGGCGTCGAGAAGCAAAATTCATCGATGGTCACATCGGTGATGCTCGGCCAGTTCCGCGAGAATGCAGCAACTCGCAGTGAGTTTCTCGGCCTGGTCAAGTAAAGCCGCCTGCACAGTAAAACAGGGCCCTTGCGGCCCTGTTTTTCGTTCAATCGTACATACCGACATGCCGCGGATGGCTGGCGACGCGTTGCAGCCACTGGCGAATCGCAGGATAGCCGTCCAATTTAAACCCGCCTTCCTCGGCGACATGCGTATAGGCATATAGCGCAACGTCGGCGATCGAATAATGCTCCCCGACCAGGTAAGGCGTGCGCAGCAGTTGCTGCTCCATCACGTTCAGTGCGTGATAGCCGTCCAGCTGCTTGGCCTCGTACTCTTCGCGTCGGTCCTCCGGCATACCGAGGTAGACCTTGATGTAACGGGCCACTGCCAGGAAGGGCTCGTGGCTGTACTGCTCAAAGAACTGCCACTGCAGCACCTGGGTGCGCAAGCGCGGGTCAGTCGGCAGAAACTCACTGCCCTCGGCCAGATAGTTCAGGATGGCATTCGACTCCCAAAGACAGGTGCCATCTTCCAGTTCCAGAACCGGAATCTTGCCGTTCGGATTCTTCTTGAGAAACTCCTCGGAACGGGATTCGCCCCGCAGGACATTGATCGGAATCCACTCATAAGGCTGGTCCAGCAGATGAAGCATCAGCTTGATCTTGTAGCAATTACCCGACCTGTAATCGCCATAGACTTTCAACATGGTCTCCCCTCCCGATCGACCCGCGTTGCGGGTCAGCAATAACCTCTCAGGCAGCTTCCCGCACACTGGCTTCGCGAATGACCTTCGCCAACCGGCACAATCCTTCCGCCATTCGCTCGCCCGCAACATGGCTGAAATTCAGCCGCAGGTAACCGGGGTTCGCGTCCGGATCGACAAAGAACGGCTCACCGGGCATGAACACGACGTCTTCAGCCAGCGCCTGATTGAGCAGGGTCCGTGTGTCCAGCGGCTGCTTCAGCGTCAACCAGAAGAACAGTCCGCCCTGCGGCAACTCCCAGGTCGCCAGGTCGCTAAAGTGCTCGTCCAAAGCCGCCTGCATTGCATCACGCCGGACTCGGTAGAACTCACGCAACTGTTCGAGGTGCGCCTGGTAATGATCGCTGCCCAACCATTGCAGCGCCTGCCATTGTCCGATCCGATTGGTATGCAGATCGGCGGATTGCTTCAGCCGCAGCAGATAAGGAAACAGGTCCGGAGACGCAATCAGGTAGCCCACTCGCAAACCGGGCAGCAGCGTCTTGGATACCGTGCCCGTGTAGATCCAGCTGGCCCGCTTGAGACGCGACACGATGGGCCTGGCGCTGCCCTGATCAAATACCAGCTCACGGTACGGCTCGTCTTCCAGCAGCGTCACGCCAAACTCGTCCAGCAATGCAGCGACGGCATCACGCTTGTCTTCGCTATAGCGCACGGCTGAGGGATTCTGGAAGGTCGGGATCAGATAGGCGAAAGCTGGCGTGTGCTGCTCCAGCGTGGTGCGCAAAGCGGCCAAATCCGGCCCATCAGCCTGTTGCGGCACCGCCAGACAATGCGCGCCGAACAGCTGGAAGGATTGAAGTGCCGCAAGATAGGTCGGCGCTTCGACCAGCACCTCTGTGCCCACATCGATAAACAACTTCGAGGCAAGGTCCAGCGTTTGCTGCGAACCACTGACGATCAGCACCTGACTGGCCTCGCAAGGCACGCCCAGCGCTCGCGCCTGGGCCGCGATGGCCTCGCGCAGAGCGGGCTCGCCCTCGCTCATGCCGTACTGCCCCATGCTCGCCGGCAATTCAGCCCAATCGACCGTCGGCAGCATCGCCTCCGCCGGCAGCCCACCGGCAAAGGACATCACTTCCGGGCGCTGGGCTGCGGCGAGGATTTCACGAATGAGAGAACTTTTAAGGCGAGTAATGCGTTCGGAGAAGGCCATTTCCATACCAGATGCGAGGCGCTGCAAAATAAGTCAAACTTCTTGACCGAAATTACGCCTCTCACAATAAATACGTCAATATGCCTGACCTAAAAAAAAGCGCAGTGCAGCGCCAGATAATGGAAAGCTTCTTTCTCGGCTATCAGGCCTTCACGGCCAAGCCTGACGAGATGCTGGCCCGTCGAGGGCTGTCACGCGTGCATCACCGCATCCTTTTTTTCATCGCCAGCTATCCCGACCTGAGCGTCAAGGAGTTGCTTAGCTACCTGGGCGTCTCCAAGCAGGCGCTGAACACACCGCTACGCCAGCTGATCGAAATGCATCTGGTGGAGAGCCTTACAGCAGAGGATGACAAGCGTAAGCGTATGCTGCGCTTTACCGCAGAGGGGGCGAAGTTGGAGCAAGCGCTGCGTCGGGAACAGGTCAGACTGCTACAGCGCGCCTTCGATGATGCGGGTGAACAAGCAGTAGACGGCTGGCTCGCGGTCAACCAGGCGCTCGCCGTGGAAAAAGCCAGAGGCTAGCAGTCTTCACGGAGCCCGGCCGCTTCACCACGCCTGAATCGCGGGCACAAAAAAGGGCGCCCGGAGGCGCCCTTTTTCATGAAGAACCCGAACTTAGTTCTGGTTTTCCATCTGAGCACGGATCAGATCACCAATGGTGGTCGGACCAGTGCTTTCTACGTCCTGCTTGGTGCGCAGCTCTTTCATCGCATCCTTTTCGTCTTCGACGTCTTTGGACTTGATGGACAGGCTGATCACGCGGGACTTGCGGTCGATGCTGATGATCTTGGCTTCGACTTCGTCGCCTTCCTTCAGCACGTTGCGCGCATCTTCAACGCGGTCACGGCTGATTTCGGAAGCTTTCAGAGTAGCTTCGATATCGTTACCCAGATCGATGATGGCGCCCTTGGCGTCAACTTCTTTCACGGTACCGCGAACGATGCTGCCCTTGTCATTGACAGCGGCGTAGTTGGAGAACGGATCGTCTTCCAGCTGCTTGATGCCCAGGGAGATGCGCTCACGCTCCGGGTCGACCGACAGGATGACGGTATCCAGCTCGTCGCCCTTCTTGAAGCGGCGAACGGCTTCTTCACCCGGCTCGTTCCAGGAGATGTCGGACAGGTGAACCAGACCGTCGATGCCGCCGTCCAGACCAATGAAGATACCGAAATCAGTGATCGACTTGATGGTGCCGGAGATGCGGTCGCCCTTGTTGAACTGGCCAGAGAAGTCTTCCCATGGGTTGGACTTGCACTGCTTGATGCCCAGGGAGATGCGACGACGCTCTTCGTCGATGTCCAGAACCATGACTTCCACTTCGTCGCCGACCTGAACGACCTTCGACGGGTGGATGTTCTTGTTGGTCCAATCCATTTCGGAAACGTGCACCAGACCTTCGACGCCCTCTTCCAGCTCGGCGAAGCAGCCGTAGTCGGTGAGATTGGTGACGCGAGCCTGAACGCGGGTACCTTCTGGGTAGCGAGCCTTGATGGCAACCCATGGGTCTTCGCCCAGCTGCTTCAGACCCAGCGATACGCGGTTGCGCTCGCGGTCGAACTTCAGCACCTTGACATCGATCTCGTCGCCAACGTTGACGATCTCGGACGGATGCTTGATACGCTTCCAGGCCATGTCGGTGATGTGCAGCAGACCATCGACGCCGCCCAGGTCAACGAACGCACCGTAGTCGGTGAGGTTCTTGACGATACCCTTGACCTGCTGACCTTCCTGCAGGGACTCGAGCAGAGCTTCGCGCTCGGCGCTGTTCTCGGCTTCCAGCACGCTGCGGCGGGAAACGACAACGTTGTTGCGCTTCTGGTCCAGCTTGATGACCTTGAACTCGAGCTCTTTGCCTTCCAGGTGGGTGGTGTCGCGCACAGGGCGGACATCGACCAGCGAACCCGGCAGGAACGCACGAATACCGTTGACGTCGACGGTGAAGCCACCTTTGACTTTGCCGTTGATGACGCCCTTGACCACTTCTTCTGCAGCGAAAGCCGCTTCCAGAACAATCCAGGATTCCGCGCGCTTGGCTTTTTCACGGGACAGCTTGGTTTCGCCAAAGCCATCTTCAACCGCGTCCAGAGCAACGTGGACCTCGTCACCCACCTTGATGGTCAGCTCGCCCTGCTCGTTGTAGAACTGCTCGACCGGGATGACGCCCTCGGACTTGAGGCCGGCATGCACGGTGACCCAGTCACCATCGATGTCGACCACGATGCCGGTGATGATGGCACCCGGCTGCATGTCGAGGGATTTAAGGCTTTCTTCAAAAAGTTCTGCGAAGCTTTCGCTCATGTTGATTCCTGCTGTTTTCAGGCGAGGATCCGCCCAATCTCCACATTCCAGACAATGTGGGTTCATTCATATAAAAAAAGGCCTGTGGGACTGGATCTGGTCTCCCACATGCCTCCTTGTTAACGGCTCCGACACTCGCAGCCTGGGCTGAGTGTGTCTCGAGTCCGTTTGGCCGCCTTTCGGCGTTCCGATCATCCAGCCAAATCGCGGTCGGCGACTTCGCTCAGAATCTTTTGCAGCACTTCTTCGATGGAGAGTGTAGTGGAATCCAGTTGAATGGCATCGTCTGCCGGCTTCAGCGGTGCCACCGCACGTTGGGTGTCGCGCTCGTCGCGCTCCCGGATCTCCTCAAGAAGACTCGCGAGATTAACATCATCGCCCCGCGCCTTCAACTGCAAGTACCGCCGACGAGCACGCTCCTCGGCGCTGGCGGTGAGAAATATCTTCAATGGTGCATCGGGGAAAACCACGGTGCCCATGTCACGCCCGTCGGCGACCAGCCCAGGCGCTTCGCGGAAGGCTTTCTGCCGCTGCAACAAAGCCGTGCGAACCACCGGCAACGCCGCCACCTGAGATGCACCGGCGCCAACGCTTTCATTGCGAATGGCTTCGGTAACCTCCTCTCCTTCGAGCGTAATGATCATGCCGTGACCGTCACGAGCGGCGCCGAACTGGACATCAAGGTGCTCGGCGAGCACTTTCAGCGCCTCTTCGTTGGTCAGATCAACACCATGGTTACGCGCCGCAAAGGCCAGCAGACGATACAAGGCACCGGAGTCGAGGAAATTCCAGCCCAGCTTGCCAGCGAGCAACGCTGCAACCGTCCCCTTACCCGAGCCACTCGGACCGTCGATGGTGATGACCGGAACAGGCCTGATCATGAATCGCCCTCCGAATGAACCTGCATGCCGGCGCGCTGCGCCAAGGCGAGGAAGTTGGGGAACGACGTCGCCACGTTGGCACAGTCGTGGATACGGACCGGACCGCTGGCGCGGAGCGCAGCCACGCTGAAGGACATGGCGATACGGTGATCGCCATGCGCCCAGACCTCACCGGAACCAATCGCGCCACCTTCGATGACAATTCCGTCCGGAGTCGGTTCAGCCTTGACGCCCAGTGTCTGCAGCCCGTCCGCCATGACCTGGATGCGGTCAGATTCCTTGACCCGCAACTCCTCGGCACCGCGCAAGGTGGTACGACCTTCCGCACAAGCCGCAGCCACGAAGAGCACCGGGAACTCGTCGATCGCCAGCGGAACCAGATCTTCAGGAATATCGATACCCTTGAGCTGCGCACCACGCACACGGATGTCCGCCACTGGCTCGCCGCCCACCTCGCGTGGATTCTCCAGAGAGATGTCGCCACCCATCAGTTTAAGGATGTCGATCACACCGGTACGGGTAGGATTTACACCAACGTGCTCGAGCACAATTTCCGAGCCTTGAGCGATGCTCGCCGCAACCATGAAGAACGCCGCCGAAGAGATATCTGCCGGCACCTCGATATGGGTCGCCTGCAGCTTATGTCCGGGTTCGACGAGCGCAGTGCTGCCCTTGACGGTCACCGGATAGCCGAAGCCGCGCAGCATGCGCTCGGTATGGTCGCGCGTCGGGGCCGGCTCGGTGACCGAAGTCTGGCCGGCGGCATACAGACCAGCCAGCAACAGGCAGGACTTGACCTGGGCGCTGGCCATCGGCATCTCGTAATGCATGCCAGACAGACGCTGACCACCACGAATGGTCAGCGGAGGCCGTCCGTCGGGAGCCGTCTCGATGACCGCACCCATCTCGCGCAACGGCTTGGCGACGCGATTCATCGGCCGCTTGGACAGAGACGCATCACCCGTCAGCGTCGTATCGAACGGTTGCGCAGCGAGCAGACCGGACAGCAACCGCATGGAGGTTCCGGAATTGCCCAGATAGATCGGCCCGGGCGGAGCCTTGAGACCGTGCAGACCGACACCATGGACGGTCACGCGACCCTGATGCGGCCCCTCGATGACGACGCCCATGTCCCGGAACGCCTGAATGGTAGCCAGGGCGTCCTCGCCCTCGAGGAAACCTTCTACTTCAGTCGTGCCTTCGGCCAGGGAGCCAAGCATGATCGAACGGTGAGAAATGGATTTGTCGCCCGGAACGCGAAGATGGCCAGTCAGGCTGCCGCCGGGATTGGCGAGGAAAACGAGGTCATTGGAATGCATAACGTCCACATAGGCTCGGCGAGCCAGTATTTTACTGAAATGTTCCCGGGCCGCCTTGGCACGTGTAAACACGCCCAACAACCGGTGCCCGTCTCCTTCATCGACCGCGGCGCGCAGCGCGTCGAGGTCGGCACGAAAATCGTCCAGGGTGTGCAGCACGGCCTCGCGATTGGCGAGAAAGATGTCGTGCCACATCACCGGATCGCTACCAGCGATACGGGTGAAATCGCGAAAGCCACCTGCCGCGTAACGGAAGATTTCTAGATTCTCATGGCGCTTGGCGAGCGAATCAACCAGACCGAAGGCCAGCAGGTGAGGCAGATGACTGGTGGCAGCCAGCACTTCGTCGTGATGCGCGACGCCCATGTGCTCGACGTCAGCACCGAGTGCCGACCAAAGCTTAGTCACCAGCGCGAGCGCTTGTGGATCGGTATTCTCCAACGGCGTGAGGATGACCTTGTGCCGCCGAAACAGCGTGCTGTTTGCCGCCGTCACGCCACTAAGTTCAGAGCCCGCAATGGGATGACCAGGAACGAAACGGGACGGCATTTCGCCGAAAACATTGCGCGCACAGCGCACCACATTACCCTTGGCGCTACCGACGTCGGTGATCACGGCCCCGCCCAGTTCGAGCTTCGCCAGCTCACCGAGCAACCGCTCCAGCGCAAGGATAGGCGTCGCAAGCTGGATTACGTCAGCCCCATGACAAGCCTCGGCGAGCGTGTCGGCGCAACGATCAACCACACCCAGTTCGACAGCCAGCTCCCGCGAGCGCGCATCCAGATCGAAGCCGACCACCTCGCGACAAAGGCCAGCCTCACGCAAGCCCTTGGCGAACGAGCCGCCAATCAGGCCAAGGCCGATCACCACCAGGCGATTCAAAATCGGCGAAGGCTGTTGCGCGTGACGAGCGTGATTCACTGAGCGAGTACCTGGCGCAGCACATCGAGAAAGCGTGCATTTTCCTGCTCGGTGCCAATTGAGACACGCAGGAAGGTTGGCATACCGTATCCGGCCACAGGACGCACAATCACCCCTTCTCGCAATAACGCCTGGTTGATCGGAGTAGCATCGCGGGCGAAATCCACCGCGATGAAATTGCCCCGAGAAGGAATCCACTCCAGCCCCAGCTGACGGAAACCCGTTTCCAGCTGAAGCATTCCGGCATCATTCGCCTTGCGGCTGGCAAGCAGATAATCGACGTCATCCAGCGCTGCGCAAGCCGCCGCCAGCGCCAGACTATTCACGTTGAATGGCTGCCTGACACGGTTCAGTACGTCGGCGATCACTGGCGAGCTGATGGCGTAGCCGACGCGCAGGGCCGCCAGGCCATAGGCCTTGGAGAAGGTGCGCGAAACCAGCAGATTGGGATAGTCGGCGAGGAACGCCAGCCCATCAGGCAGCTCCTGACCTTCGGCATATTCGATATAGGCCTCATCCAGCACCACCAGGACATGCTCCGGTACGCGAGCGAGAAATCCGCCCAGCGCAGCAGCATCGAACCAGGTTCCGGTCGGATTGTTGGGGTTGGCGACAAAAACCACTCGGGTGTTTTCGTCGATGGCCGCCGCCATTGCGTCGAGATCGTGGCCCCAGTTCTTTGCCGGCACGGCACGCCCCTCGGCACCGACCGCTTGCGTGGCAATCGGATAGACAGCGAAGGCATGCTCGCTGAACACGGCGTTGAGCCCGGGCGCCAGATAGGCGCGCGCAATCAGCTCAAGAATGTCATTGGAGCCGTTGCCCAGGGTGACCTGATTGATGCCAACCGAATAGCGTTCGGCGAGCCGCTGCTTTAGCGCGAAACCGTTACCGTCCGGGTAGCGGGTCAGCTCCGAAAGCTCAGCCCTGATCGCATCAAGTACTTTCGGGCTTGGTCCCAGCGGGTTTTCGTTGCTGGCAAGCTTGACGATTCCAGCAGGGTCCAAATTCAGCTCGCGTGCCAGCTCGTCAACCGGCTTACCCGGTACATAGGGAGACAGCTTCTGCACGCCCGGCTGAGCCAAAGCAAGGTAATCACAACTCATAAATAAGCCTCAGGCTGCAGGCCTCTGGCAGCTGGTACAAGCCGCCCGCCTGTCCCCCGCCACCGCAGCCTGAAGCCGCAATATCAAAGGACTGCTTTGGGATAGGAGCCCAACACTTTCAGCGCTACGGCTTCCTGACCGATCTTCTCCAGCACATCCTTGATCAGCGGATCCTGATGATGGCCGAGGAAGTCGATGAAGAACACGTAGGTCCATTTGCCGCTGCGCGATGGCCGTGTTTCGATGCGGGTCAAGTCGATGCCGTTGGCATGGAATGGCACCAGTAGCTCATGCAAGGCCCCTGGCTTGTTGCGCATCGAGACGATGATCGAAGTCTTGTCATCGCCGGTCGGCGGCACTTCCTGGCTGCCAATGATCAGGAAGCGCGTGGAGTTGTCCGGGCGATCCTCGATCTTCTCGGCCAGCTTGGTCAGACCGTAGAGCTGGGCAGCCATGTCTCCGGCGATAGCCGCCGAATTCCACTCGCTCTTGACCCGCTTGGCCGCATCCGCATTGCTGGAAACCGCTACGCGTTCGACATTCGGGTAGTGGGCATCAAGCCACTTACGACACTGCGCCAGCGATTGCGCATGGGAGTAGATGCGCGTGATCCGATCAGTCTTGGTCGTCTCACCCACCAGCAGATGATGATGGATACGCAACTCCACCTCGCCGCAGATCACGATGTCGTGTTCGAGGAAGCTATCCAGCGTGTGATTGACCGCGCCTTCGGTGGAGTTCTCCACCGGCACTACGCCGAAATTCACGGCCCCCGCCACAACCTCACGGAATACTTCGTCGATGGCCGCCATCGGCGTGCTGATCACCGCATGGCCGAAGTGCTTGAGCGCCGCGGCCTGAGAGAACGTACCTTCCGGACCGAGATAGGCGACCCGGAGCGGCTGCTCCAGGGCCAGGCAGGACGACATGATCTCGCGGAACAGACGCGCCATCTCCTCGTTGTCGAGCGGCCCGCGGTTGAGCTCCATGATGTGCTTGAGCACCCAGGCTTCGCGCTCCGGACGATAGAACACCGCCGACTCGCCTTCGGCCAGCGCCGCCGTCTTGACCCGGGCAACCTCCTGGGCGCAGCGGGCGCGCTCGCTGATCAGGTCAAGAATGCGCTCGTCGAGACTGTCGATTCGAACCCGCAGGGCCTTCAGCTGATCGGCGTCGCTCATCAGCCGTGCTCCTTCTCGAACTCGGCCATGTAGGCCACCAGCGCTTCGACCGCGTCCAGACCGACAGCGTTGTAGATCGATGCGCGCATGCCGCCCACGGAGCGATGACCTTTGAGGTTCAACAGGCCGCGCGCGTCGGCACCGGCCAGGAACGACTTGTCCAAACGCTCGTCGGCCAGACGGAACGGCACGTTCATCCACGAACGCGCGTTGACGGCGATGGGATTGGTGTAGAAATCGCTGGCATCGATGGCGCCGTAGAGCATGTCCTTCTTCGCGCGGTTGCGCTGTTCCATCGCCTCGACGCCGCCCTGCTCCTTCAGCCACTCGAAGACCAGCCCCGAGAGGTACCAGGAAAAGGTTGCCGGTGTGTTGTACATAGAGCCGTTATCCGCGGCGATCTTGTAGTCGAGCATGGTCGGGCAGGCGGAACGCGCGCGACCAAGCAGGTCTTCACGAACGATGACGACCACTAGGCCCGACGGCCCGATGTTCTTCTGCGCACCGGCGTAGATCAGGCCGAACTTCGACACGTCGATGGTCCGCGACAGAATGTCCGAGGACATGTCGACGACCAGCGGTGTATCGCCAACCTCAGGGACCCAGTCGAACTGCAGGCCGCCAATGGTTTCGTTGCTCGCGTAGTGCAGGTACGCAGCGCGCTCGCTGAGCTGCCAGTCGTTCTGCCCCGGGATCGCGAAGTAATCGAGGGGTTTGGCGCTGGCCGCGACGTTGACGTTGCCGAAACGACGGGCTTCTTCGATCGCCTTGCGTGACCAGATACCCGTATCGATATAGTCCGCAACTCCATCTTCCGGCAGCAGATTCAGCGGAATCTCTGCAAACTGCTGGCTGGCGCCCCCCTGGAGGAACAGCACCTTGTAGTTCGACGGAATCGCCAGCAGGTCGCGCAGATCCTGCTCGGCCTTTTCGGCGATGGCGGTGTATTCGTCGCTACGGTGACTCATCTCCATGACCGACAGGCCCTTGCCATGCCAGTCGAGAAGCTCCGCCTGGGCGCGCTGAAGGACGGCTTCGGGAAGCGCAGCCGGACCGGCACAGAAGTTAAAGGCGCGTTTGCTCACTGCTGTTCTCTCGCTCTTGCTCGATGTTGATTCCCGCGGCGCGGCGACCGGTACCTCTACCGACCACCGCGCTACCACCTGTTTGCGGATTGCTTTCGCCGATCAGTCTTCGTCGTCTGTCGGCACCACATCCGGAGATACGTCGCCAGCCCCGCCGAGCAGTTCATCCTCGCTCGGCTCGGTGCTGAGCACAGGCATTTCCTTCTCGAGAGCGTCGTCATCGAGCAGCGCTTCGATGTCTTCCAGCACGTCTTCCTCGGATGGCTCCTGCACGCGCTCCAGGCCTACCAGATGCTCGCCCTTGCTCAGCTTGATCAGGGTGACACCCTGAGTATTGCGGCCCAGCGATGACACCTCGTCGACGCGGGTCCGCACGAGCGTGCCCTGATCGGAAATCAGCATGATCTCCTCGCCCTCGAGCACCTGCACAGCGCCTACCAACGGACCGTTGCGCTCGTTGGTGACCATGGCGATGACGCCCTGGCCGCCACGGCCGCGACGCGGGAACTCTTCCATCGCGGTGCGCTTGCCGTAGCCACGCACGGACGCGGTGAGAATCTGCGCGCCCGTCTCCGGGATCAGCATGGAAATGATGCGCTGCCCTTCGGGCAGACGCATACCGCGCACACCGCGAGCATTACGCCCCATGATGCGCACCTTGCTTTCCTTGAAGCGGATGACCTTGCCGCCATCGGAGAACATCATCACTTCCTGGGCGCCATCGGTCACGGCTGCGGCGATCAGGGTATCGCCCTCTTCCAGCTTGAGCGCGATCAGGCCGGACGTACGCGGCCGGCTGAACTGCACCAGCGGTGTCTTCTTGACCGTGCCATTGGCAGTAGCCATGAAAATGTAGGAGCCGGTCGGCTCGTCTTTCTCGTCGCTGTCGGCGTCATCGCTTTCGACCTCGTCCGCATCATCGTGCTCGATGACCAGGCCTTCCGCGTCGTCCAGATCGTCCTCACCTTCGGCGGCCTGTTTGCGCAGCGCTTCCAGATCGACCTGAAGCATCGCGGTAATGCGCTCGCCCTCGTCGAGCGGCAGCAGGTTGACCAGCGGGCGGCCACGCGAAGTACGCGATGCTTCGGGAATCTCGTAGGTCTTCAGCCAGTACACCTTGCCCTTGCTGGAGAACAGCAGCAGCGTGGTATGGCTGTTGGCAACCAGTAGATGCTCGACGTAATCCTCTTCCTTCACCCCAGTCGCAGCCTTGCCGCGACCACCACGGCGCTGCGCCTGGTAGGCGGCCAGCGGTTGCGACTTGGCATAACCACCATGCGAGATGGTGACGACGCGCTCTTCTTCGGTGATCAGGTCCGCCAGCGTCAGGTCCAGACGCGACTCGAGAATCTCGGTGCGCCGTGCATCGCCGAAATCGCGCTTCACGCCTTCCAGTTCTTCGCGGATGACTTCCATCAGGCGAACCGGATTGGTCAGGATGCGGATCAGCTCGCCGATCTGGGTGAGAATTTCCTGGTACTCGCTGAGCAGCTTCTCGTGCTCGAGACCGGTCAGGCGGTGCAGACGAAGATCGAGAATCGCCTGGGCCTGCTCTGGCGAAAGGAAGTACTTGCCATCACGCAACCCGAACTGCGGATCGAGACCTTCCGGACGACAGGCATCAGCCCCTGCGCGCTCTACCATCGCCTCGACGGCGCTCGATTCCCAGGCAGTGGAAATCAGCGCATCCTTGGCCTCGGCTGGAGTTGGCGAAGCCTTGATCACCGCGATGACCGGATCGATGTTGGACAGCGCGACCGCCTGCCCCTCAAGAATGTGGCCACGCTCGCGCGCCTTGCGCAGCTCATAGACGGTACGGCGGGTGACGACTTCGCGACGGTGGCGAACGAAGGCTTCCAGCAGCTCTTTGAGGTTCAGCGTGCGCGGCTGGCCATCGATGAGCGCGACCACGTTGATACCGAAGACGCTCTGCAGCTGGGTCTGCGCATAGAGGTTGTTGAGGATCACCTCGGGCACTTCGCCGCGGCGCAGCTCGATGACCACGCGCATGCCGTCCTTGTCGGACTCGTCACGCAACTCGGTGATGCCTTCGATCTTCTTCTCTTTCACCAGCTCGGCGATCTTCTCGATCAGCCGTGCCTTGTTCAGCTGGTAAGGCAGCTCGGTGATGACGATCTGCTGGCGGCCGCCGACCTTGTCGATATCTTCGATATCGGCACGCGCACGGATATAGATGCGCCCGCGGCCGGTGCGGTAGGCCTCGATGATGCCAGCACGACCGTTGATGATGCCGGCTGTGGGGAAATCGGGGCCAGGGATGAACTGCATGAGTTCGTCGATGGTGATATCGGCGTTGTCGATCAGCGCCAGGCAACCATCGATGACTTCGCCCAGGTTATGCGGCGGGATGTTGGTTGCCATGCCTACCGCAATACCGCTGGAGCCGTTTACCAGCAGGTTGGGAACCTTGGTCGGCATGACCGCCGGGATCTGCTCGGTGCCGTCGTAGTTGGGCACCCAGTCGACGGTTTCCTTCTCCAGGTCGGCCAGCAGCTCATGGGCCAGCTTGGCCATGCGCACTTCGGTGTAACGCATCGCTGCAGCGCTGTCGCCGTCGACCGAACCGAAGTTGCCCTGGCCGTCGACCAGCATGTAGCGCAGCGAAAACGGCTGCGCCATACGCACGATGGTGTCGTATACCGCCGAGTCACCGTGCGGGTGGTACTTACCGATCACGTCACCGACCACACGGGCGGATTTCTTGTACGGCTTGTTCCAGTCATTGCCAAGCTCGCTCATGGCGAACAGCACGCGGCGGTGTACCGGTTTCAGGCCATCGCGCGCGTCCGGCAGCGCACGGCCAATGATCACGCTCATGGCGTAATCAAGGTAGGACTGCTTGAGCTCGTCTTCGATATTGACCGGGAGGATTTCTTTGGCCAGTTCGCCCATGGAAGCCTGGTTCCTTATAGTCAGCAGGGTCCTGTAATAAGCGCGGGATGGTAACACAGACGACTGCTATAAACTGAGCCTTGCACGGAGCAAAACCGGCTTGCACACCACGCCCGAGCGCGATCGACCGTTGCTCAGTGCAGCCGTTTGCGGCTCATCAGCTCAGCCAGCTTCGCGGCGTTCGGGCGCTCGACCACACCTTTCTCGGTGACGATGGCGTCGATGAGGTCGGCCGGCGTCACGTCGAACACCGGATTGAATGCCTCAACATCAGCCGCGAAGCGCTGACCATTGACCTCAAGCAGCTCGCTGCCGGCGCGTTCCTCGATCTGGATCTCTTCGCCACTCTCCAACGCCATGTCGATGGTCGAACTTGCCGCCACCACCATGAAACGCACGCCGTGGTGCATCGCCAGGACCGCAAGCTGGTAGGTGCCAATCTTGTTCGCCACATCGCCATTGGCGGTGATGCGATCCGCACCGACGATCACCCAGGAAATGCCTCTGGATTTCATCAGATGAGCAGCCGCCGAGTCAGCATTCACCATAGCCGGAACACCATCACCGAGCAGCTCCCAGGCCGTCAGCCGAGAGCCCTGCAACCACGGCCGAGTTTCATCGACGTATACCCGCTCCACCAGCCCCTCGAGATGCGCCGCACGGATGACTCCGAGCGCCGTACCAAAACCGCCGGTCGCCAGTGCCCCGGTATTGCAATGGGTGAGCAGGTTCTGCGGACTGCCCTGATGCCGGCGAATGAGGTCGACGCCAAATTGCGCCATCGCCAGATTTGCCTCGCGATCGCTGTCATGGATCGAAATGGCCTGGGCTTCCAGCGCTGCATACGGGTCTTCACCCGGCTTGAGGCGCTCCAGCCGTTCGCGCATCTGATTCAGCGCCCAGAACAGATTGACCGCGGTGGGACGGGAGTCGGCCAGCACCTTGAAGTCCTCCTCCAGCGCCTGCCGCCAATCACCGCCATCGGCGATACGGACACGCACGGCAAGGACCAGGGCATAGGCAGCGCTGATTCCGATTGCCGGCGCGCCGCGCACGACCATATCCCGGATCGCCGCAGCGATCGACGCGGCGGAATCATAACTGCACCAAACTTCTTCGACGGGAAGCTTGCGCTGATCGAGCAGATTCAGGCGCCCGTCCAGCCATTCGATCGACTTAACCTTTTCCGTAGCCAACAAACGCTCGCGCATGGCATTTCCCTCGTTCAGCTTCGTCGATACAGGACCATCATGCGCCCCGCACAGCAAAGAAAAAGCCCGGATCGCGGGCGAACCGGGCTTTCTATTTCGATATGGCCGGGGAATAGCAAATAGAGGCACTGCGGCCTTAATCCCGGGCGCGAATGCTAATGCACTGATTTTCCAAGTACAAGCGACGGTTATTGATGCCTGGCTCTCGCTGTTTTCCCCAGGCAGCGCCGCTCGACCCGTCAGCAGCCCCACCGGATACGCTCGTCCATCCGAGCCAACTTGACCAGACCTGGTCACCCTAATACTGTATCTATATACAGTTATTCGGATATTTCTCTCATGTCTTCCGTGGTCGCCCTTGACCGCCTGCTGGATGCTCGCCGCATCTGGCGTGGCCAGCCCGTTGCATCTCCTACGGCGGCCCAACCGACCGGACATGCCATGCTGGATGCGCTCTTGCCCGCTGGCGGCTGGCCGGATTCGGCACTCAGCGAAATCCTTTTCGCAGCCCCAGGGATCGGCGAGCTACGCCTGCTGTGGCCGACGCTCGCCAGGCTGACCAGCGCAGGCGAACGTGTCGTGCTGGTCGCCCCGCCCCATCGTCCCTGCCCCCAGGCCTGGCTGGCGGCTGGCGTGGATCTGCGCCATCTGGTCATCGTCCAGGCCAAGGACCGCGATGCCTTGTGGAGCGCCGAACAGTGCCTGCGCTCCGGCAGTTGCGCCGCCGTACTGTGCTGGCCACGGCAGGCCGACGACCGCGCCCTGCGGCGATTGCAGATAGCCGCCGAAACCGGCCAGACCCTGGCCTTTGCCTATCGCCCGCTGCGCGAAGCGGAAAATCCGTCGCCCGCAGCATTGCGCCTGACACTGGAAGCACAGCCGGTGCAGCTGCGGGTCATCAAGTGCCGCGGTGGCCTGGCTCCGGCCCGGCCGCTACCAGCCAGCGCTTGGCAATAGGTGTGACGATGCTCTGGGCCTGCATTCTGCTGCCGCAACTGGCCATGGACGGCGTTTTGCGCCACCGCGACGACGCCGACGCACCGCTGGCTCTGCTCGCCGGCCCGCCACAGCGCCGCGTGCTGCAGGCCGTCAACGCAGCCGCCCGCAAGCTCGGCCTCAAGCCAGGGCAATCGCTGATCGCAGCCCAGGCATTGACCCATGACTTCGCCACCACCGACTACGACCCACTGATGATCGAACGCTGGCAGCGGTTTCTGGCGGCCTGGGGTTACAGCTACAGCGCCCAGGTCAGCCTGTACTACCCGCGCTGCCTGCTGTTGGAGGTGCATTCCAGCCTCGGCCTGTTCGGCCCCTGGCCACGATTCGAGACGCGTCTGCGCGAGGAACTCACGGCCCTGGGCTTCCGCCACCGCATCACCCTGGCGCCCAACCCGGCGGCCGCGCGCATCCTCGCCAATGTCCATGACGGGCTGGCTGTGACCGATACAGCCACGCTGCATCAGGCGCTAGGGGGATTGCCGGTCGAGCGCCTCGGCCTGCCACGCGAAGTGAGCACATCGCTGCTACGCATGGGCCTGCGCCATCTTCATCAACTGCTCGCCCTGCCGCGCGACAGCCTGGCCAGACGCTTCCCGGCCGAAGTGCTGGCCCAGCTCGACACCCTGCTCGGGCATCGGCCGCTGCCTCTGGAGTTCTACCGCCCGCCGGATGTCTTCGACACCCGCATCGAACTGAATTTCGAGGTCGAGTCCCATCAGGCTCTGCTGTTTCCATTGCGCAGACTGACCGCCGACCTGGCCACCTTTCTCGCCGGACGGGACAGCGGAGTCCAGCGTTTCAGCCTGTACCTGGAACATCGCACCCTGCCCGACAGCGAGGTAGCGGTCGGCCTGCTCAGTACCGAACGCGAGCCCGCCATGCTGTTCGAACTGACCCGCGGCCGCCTCGAGCACCTGCAACTGCCGGCCCCCGTCCTGGCCGTGCGTCTGCTGGCTCGTGATCTGCCAGCCTTCACGCCGGCCCATCAGGCCCTGTTCGACGAGCGCCCGCAGGAAAATGTGTCCTGGGAGCAACTGCGCGAACGCCTCCGCGCTCGACTGGGCGACGAGGCCGTGGTCTCGCTGAGCGCACGAGCGGACCACCGCCCGGAATGCGCCTGGCGGGAAAGCAGCCTCGCCCACACCGAACCCTTGCCTCAAGTAGGTTTGCGCCCCGGCTGGCTGCTGAGTACCCCGCAGCCCTTGCGCGAAGAGGGTCTGCTCACCCTGGCTGGCCCCGAGCGCATCGAGTCCGGCTGGTGGGATGGTGGCGACGCGCGACGCGACTACTACCGGGTGCAAACCGCTACCGGCCAACAGGGCTGGGCGTTTCGCGCCCTCACCGGAGGGCCCCTGCTGCTGCATGGCTGGTTCGCATGAACACCGAATATGCCGAGCTGCACTGCCTGTCCAACTTCAGCTTCCAGCGGGGTGCATCCAGCGCGCGCGAACTCTTCGAACGCGCCAAACGCCAGGGCTATGACGCTCTGGCAATCACCGACGAATGCAGCCTGGCCGGTATCGTGCGCGCCTGGCAGGCCTCGAAGGACACCGGCCTGCCGCTGATCATTGGCAGCGAGCTGCAGATCGAGGGCGGGCCCAAACTGGTCTTGCTGGTGGAAAACCTGACCGGCTACCAGGCCCTGTGCCAGCTGATCACCCGCGCCCGCCGAAGGGCCGAAAAAGGTCGGTACCAGGCGCTGCGCGAAGACCTGCGCGACTGGCCGCTGGAGGGGCTGCTGGCGATCTGGCTGCCCGACCACGACGGCGCCGATGCCGAAGGCCGCTGGCTGCTCGATCGTTTTCGCGAGCGGCTGTGGCTTGGCATCGAACTGCATCGGGGGCCGGACGACGCGCTGCAGCTGCGGCAATCCCTGACCCAGGCTTCACGCCTGGGCATATCCGCCGTGGCCTGTGGCGACGTACACATGCATGCCCGCGGTCGTCGGGCCTTACAAGACTGCATGACCGCCATCCGCCACCATCTGCCGGTGGCAGAGGCCGGACGCCATCTCTTTCCCAATGGCGAACGCCACCTGCGGTCGCGCGAGGAGCTGGCCCAGCTCTATCCAGCCGAACTGCTCGCCGAAACCCTTCGCATCAGCCAGCGCTGCCATTTCCAGCTCGACCAGCTGAAATATCACTACCCCCACGAACTGGTCCCGCCTGGACATGACACCACCTCATGGTTGCGCAAGCTGGTCGAGGATGGCGCACGCTGGCGCTGGCCGGACGGCATTCCGGAAAAGGCCCGCGCGCAGCTCGAACATGAACTGGAGCTGATCGCCGATCTGCATTACGAAAGCTATTTCCTGACCGTGCACGACATCGTCCGCTTCGCCCGAGAACAGGGCATTCTCTGCCAGGGTCGGGGCTCGGCGGCCAACTCGAGCGTCTGCTTCGTGCTGGGTATCACCGAGCTCGACCCGGTGCGCAGCAAACTGTTGTTCGAGCGTTTCCTCTCCCGCGAACGCAACGAGCCGCCCGATATCGACGTGGATTTCGAGCACGACCGGCGCGAGGAAGTCATCCAGTACGTCTTTCAGCGCTACGGGCGCAATCGTGCCGCCCTCACCGCCGTCGCCAGCAGCTACCGCGCCACTGGCGCCCTGCGGGATGTCGCCAAGGCCCTGGGCCTGCCACCCGACCAGATCAACGCCCTGGCCGGCTGCTGTGGGCGCTGGAGTGAGCACATACCCGACGACTCGCAGCTGCGCGAAGCCGGCTTCGACCCCGATAATCCGGTTCTGCGCCGAGTTCTGGTACTGACCGATGCGCTTATCGGCTTCCCCCGCCACCTGTCCCAGCACCCTGGCGGCTTCGTGATCTCCGAGCAGCCGCTCGACACCCTGGTGCCGATCGAGAATGCCAGCATGGCCGACCGCACGGTGATTCAGTGGGACAAGGACGACCTCGATGCGGTAGGCCTGCTCAAGGTCGACGTGCTGGCACTGGGCATGCTCAGCGCGATACGCCGCTGTTTCGACCTGATCGAACATTATCGCGGCACGCGCTGGACCATCGCCACGCTGCCCGCGGAGGACAAGCCCACCTACGAGATGATCAGCCGGGCCGACACGATCGGCGTCTTCCAGATCGAATCACGAGCACAGATGGCCATGCTGCCGCGCCTGCGCCCGAAGACCTTCTACGACCTGGTCATTCAGGTCGCCATCGTCCGCCCCGGGCCGATCCAGGGCGACATGGTGCATCCGTACCTGCGCCGACGTAATAAGGAAGAAGATGTGGATTACCCGTCCGAAGAACTGAAACCGGTGTTCGAGCGCACCCTTGGCGTGCCCCTTTTTCAGGAACAGGTGATGGAACTGGCGATCGTGGCGGCCGAATACACTCCAGACGAGGCCGACAAGCTGCGCCGTGCCATGGCCGCCTGGAAGCGCCATGGCAGCCTGGAGCCCCACCGCGTGCGGCTGACCGAGCGCATGCTCGCTAAAGGCTATCAGCCCGACTTCATCGCGCGGATCTTCGAGCAGATCAAAGGGTTCGGCAGCTACGGTTTTCCCGAATCGCACGCTGCGAGTTTTGCCCTGCTCACCTATGCCAGCTGCTGGCTGAAACGCCACGAACCGGCGGCGTTTGCCTGCGCACTGATCAACAGCTGGCCGATGGGCTTTTACAACCCTGACCAGATTCTCCAGGACGCCCGCCGCCACGGGCTGGAAATCCGCCCGGTGGACGTTCGCCACAGCGGCTGGGATTGCAGTCTTGAGCCATGCAGCCAGGAGCAACCGGCAATCCGCCTGGGGCTACGCATGGTGCGCAGCTTTCGGGAAGCCGATGCCCGGCGCATCGAAGCCGCACGCCAACGCCAGCCATTCACGAATATCCATGACCTGTGCCTTCGCGCCGAGCTCGAACCGCGTGCGCGTGAGCAGCTCGCCGATGCAGGCGTCCTCCGCGGCCTGGCCGGCCATCGACATCGAGCACGCTGGGCCGTCGCCGGAGTCGAACCACAGCTGCCGCTGTTCGCCAGCCTGCCCGCAACGGAGGAAACGCCCATCAATCTGCCGCTGCCTTCGGTGAGCGAAGACCTGCTCAACGACTACGCGACCCTTGGCACGACGCTGGGACCACACCCCCTGGCCTTGCTACGAGATGAGCTCAAGGCCCGGCGCTGCCGCAGCTCACGGGAACTGGCCATGATCGAGCATGGCCGCCCGGTCAGCATTGCCGGCCTGGTGATCGGCCGACAACGCCCACAGACCGCCAGCGGTGTCATCTTCGTCACCCTGGAAGACGAGTTCGGCATGGTCAACGTGGTGGTATGGCGCGACCTGGCCGAGCGCCAGAGGCGACCGCTGATCCAGTCGCAACTGCTTCGTGTGGATGGCCATCTGGAGTCGGCCAGCGGCGTACGACATCTCATCGCCGGCCGCCTGAGCGACCTCACGCCTCTGCTTACCGGGCTCGATGTGCGTAGCCGCGACTTCCAGTAATCAGACTGCCTCGTTAGCAAGTGTCAAAGAGTAGAGGCATGGCGAGAATAACGCTGATGGTCCGAATGAACGACTCGGCCTAGTGCAAGGCAAATAAAGGACGGGCGCGATGCATGAGCAGCGCTTCAAGTAACCGGCCCCGCCGTTTTTTTTGCATCGCCGCGTGCAGGATCTGAAACACACGTTCGGTCGCAGGCTTCGCGCCGCAAGCATGGCGGAGGAACGCCGAAAGATCCTGTTTGACCTCAGAACGAGAGCATTACCAGCCACTACTCGATAGCCAAGCCGGGCAAGCTGCTCGATAAGCCAACAAAAATAATATTGGCGGCGAATTCGAGAGGGCTGGCGCTGCTGACGAAACTGAGGAGGACGGCAGGATGAAAAATGCCCCACAACGAAAAAGGCCGATGCTTTCGCAACCGGCCTTTTTCGGTGATCTATTTGGTCGGGACGGAGTGATTCGAACACTCGACCCCTTGCACCCCATGCAAGTGCGCTACCAGGCTGCGCTACGCCCCGACTGTCGCCATCAGCACTGCTGAAAGCGGATCGAACTATACATTAAGCATCTGAAAATGTGAAAGTTTTTTAGATGCCAGATCAACTATTTCCTCAGCACCTGAAGGACCTCTTCCAGCTCCGAAATCATCTGCCGTATAAGTTGCTTGTACTGAGTGGTATCGTCGCGCGCCTCCTCGCCGGACATACGCTGCCTCGCACCACCAATGGTGAAACCCTGATCGTAGAGAAGCGCTCGAATCTGACGAATCATCAGGACATCCTGACGCTGGTAGTACCGCCTGTTGCCGCGTCGCTTCACCGGGTTGAGCTGAGGAAACTCCTGCTCCCAGTAGCGCAGCACATGTGGCTTGACAGCACAAAGCTCGCTGACTTCACCAATGGTGAAATAGCGCTTGCCGGGGATCGACGGAAGCTCGTCGTTATGACTTGGTTCCAGCATAGGCCTCGACTCTCGCTTTGAGTTTCTGCCCGGGACGGAACGTCACTACCCGACGCGCCGTGATAGGAATTTCCTCGCCTGTTTTAGGATTTCGCCCGGGCCGCTGACGCTTGTCGCGCAGGTCAAAGTTGCCGAATCCGGACAACTTGACCTGCTCGTTATGCTCGAGCGCCTGGCGGATCTCCTCGAAAAACAGCTCCACCAACTCCTTGGCCTCGCGCTTATTCAAGCCCAGCTCTTCATACAGACGTTCTGCCATTTCAGCTTTCGTCAGAGCCCCCATACGCTATTTCCTTAACGTGGCATTGAACCTTTCTTCCAGGGAGGTGAGGATTTTCTGCATTGAACCGTTCACCTCATCGTCGTTTAGAGTGCGCGATGGGTGTTGCCAGGTCAAGCCGACTGCCACACTTTTGCTAAGAGGATCAATACCTTTGCCCTGATAGACATCAAATAGCTTGAGGTCCGTCAGATAGTCGCCCGCAGCGTGACGAATGCAGGTGAGGATTTCCTCAGCAGGTACTTCCCGCGCGACCAACACAGCTAGATCGCGGCGCACCTCGGGGAAACGCGACAGCTCTGCAAAGGACGGCATCCGCCCCTCGGCGATCTCACTGAGCTTGAGTTCGAACATGAACACAGGCTGATCGATCCCTAATTTGCCCGCCAACTCAGGATGCAGACTACCTACGAACCCAACCAGCGTTCCTTCGCGCTCGACACGTGCGGTCTGCCCAGGGTGCAAAGCCGGATGCTCTCCAGCGACGAATCGATAAGCGCCGGCGTTGCCGGCATTAGCCAGTAGAGCTTCAACATCTGCCTTGACGTCAAAGAAATCCACCGCTTCGCGAACATTCGTCCAGCCCTCGGGCTCACGGCTACCCGTCACCACACCGGCCAGCATGGCCTCCTGTTCAAGCTCTGGCAGCTGACCGACAAAACGCAGCCCCGCCTCGAACAGGCGCACACGCGACTGCTGTCGATTGAGGTTGTATTGCAATGCCTTGACCAGGCCCGGCCAGAGCGAGGCGCGCATCGCGGCCATATCTGCAGAAATCGGGTTGGCCAGCTCCAATGGCTTCACGCCCGGACTGAACAGCTCGAAAAGCTTGGGATCAATGAAACTGTAGGTGATCGCCTCCTGATAACCACGAGCCACGAGCAGACGACGAAGCAGTGGCAACTCGGCGCGGGCTTCCGGCTTGGCTTCCGGCGCAAGGCGGGCTTGCGGATAGCGCACCGGCAGGCGATCGTAGCCATACAGGCGCCCCAACTCTTCGATCAGGTCGACTTCAAGGCCGATGTCAAAACGATGACTTGGAACACTGACCTGCCAACGACCTTCAGCCTCTTCGGTCACCGCCAACCCCAACGATGTGAGTAGGCGTACCACCTCGGTGCCGTCCATTTCCAGGCCCAACATCTGCGTGATGCGCTCAGTACGTAGCGTGACCGGCGTTACCTTAGGCAAATTACTTTCGCTGACTACTTCGACAATGGGTCCAGCCTCACCACCGACGATCGCCAGCAACAACCCTGTTGCGCGCTCCATAGCCTGACGCGCCAGCTGCGAATCGACCCCGCGCTCGTAGCGGTGGGACGCATCGGTGTGCAAACCGTAGGAACGCGCTTTGCCAGCCAGCGCAATGGTGTCGAAGAACGCGCTCTCCAGGAAAATGCTCTGCGTAGATGCAGTTACGCCACTATGCTCCCCACCCATGACACCCGCGATCGCAAGCGCTCGTTGCTGATCTGCGATAACCAGAGTGTCCGCCCGCAGGGTGATTTCCTGGCCGTCGAGCAGGACGAGCTTTTCGCCCTCTTCAGCCATTCGAACCCGAATACCACCGTTGATCTCGGCAAGATCAAAGGCATGCAGGGGCTGGCCCAGTTCGAGCATTACGTAGTTGGTTACATCGACGACCGCATCAATGCTGCGGATGTCTGAACGGCGCAGGCGCTCGACCATCCACATAGGCGTCGGACGTGACAGATCGACGTCTCGAATGATACGCCCGAGGTAACGCGGACATGCAGCAGGCGCAAAAACCTCGACTGGACGCGAGTCGTCATGACCAACTGGCACCGCTGCAACATCCACCGGACTGACTGCTACGCCATAGATCGCGCCGACCTCCCGTGCCAAGCCAGCAATGGATAGACAGTCTCCGCGGTTAGGCGTCAGGCCGATTTCGATGCTTACATCATCGAGACCAAGAAACTCGCGGAAATCAGTACCAACTGGTGCGTCGCAAGCTAGCTCCATCAGACCGCTATCGTCACTACCTACCTGCAACTCGGTTTCCGAGCAAAGCATGCCGTTGGATTCAATACCGCGGAGCTTAGCTTTCTTGATCTTGAAATCGCCCGGCAATTGGGCGCCAATCATGGCAAACGGGATCTTCAGGCCTGGCCGCACGTTAGGCGCGCCGCACACGACCTGAAAGGTTTCACTCCCATTGCTGACCTGACAGACCCGAAGCTTATCGGCATCGGGGTGCTGCGCCGTCTCCAGCACCTCACCGACAACCACTCCGCTGAAGCTGCCAGCAACGGGTGTCACCGCATCAACCTCGAGCCCGACCATAGACAGACGAGCCACCAGCTCCTCGCGAGAAACCTGCGGATTGACCCAGCTCCGCAGCCATTGTTCACTGAATTTCATCCTGCTCTCCTAATAGATCGTTGACTGGCGGCGGTACTAGCGAAATTGCGCGAGAAACCGCAGGTCGTTGTCGAAGAACAGGCGCAAGTCATTGACACCGTAACGCAGCATGGCAAGACGCTCGACACCCATACCGAAAGCAAATCCGGAGTACCGCTCCGGATCGATCCCAGACATCCGCAGTACGTTCGGATGCACCATGCCGCAGCCCATCACCTCAAGCCAGCCGGTCTGCTTGCACACACGGCAGCCCTTGCCACTGCACATCACGCATTGCATATCGACTTCTGCAGAGGGCTCAGTGAAAGGAAAGAAGGACGGACGGAAGCGAACCCCCAGCGGCTTCTCGAAGAACACCCGCAGGAACTCTTCAATGGTGCCTTTTAGATCGGCAAAACTGATGCCCTCATCGATCAACAGACCTTCGACCTGATGAAACATCGGTGAATGAGTGATATCCGAATCGCAACGATAGACACGCCCAGGACAGACAATACGAATTGGCGGCTGCCGTGATTCCATGGTGCGCACCTGGACCGGTGAGGTATGCGTGCGCAATAGCATGTTGGCATTGAAATAGAAGGTATCGTGCATCGCACGCGCGGGGTGATGCCCGGGAATATTCAACGCTTCGAAGTTGTGATAATCGTCTTCGACTTCGGGGCCTTCTGCCACGCTATAGCCGATGTGGCTGAAGAACTGCTCGACGCGCTCCAAGGTACGAGTTACCGGATGCAGACCACCTGACAGCTCGCCACGCCCGGGCAATGTCACATCGATTTGCTCTGCCGCGAGCTTGGCATTTAGGGCCGCCAGTTCCAAGTCAGCCTTGCGAGCGTTCAACACATCTTGAACGCTGTTCTTGGCTGCGTTGATCAGAGCGCCGGCCTGCGGACGTTCCTCAGCAGAGAGCCTGCCCAGCGCTTGCATCAACTGGGTAAGCTCGCCCTTCTTCCCCAGGTACTGAACACGCACCTGTTCAAGGGCAGCGATATCCTCGCTTCGTTGCACGGCCTCAAGCGCTTGCGAGACCAGCGCATCCAAATTTTCCATGTACATAACCTCCAGAGGTTCTTGCAGAACCGCGCTGGCAAACGACCTAACGCCAAGCGCATTTTTGCAAAAGCCCCGTCTCAGATACGAAATAGGGGAAGAGCACAAGGCTCTTCCCCTATTGATGACGTTGCAACGAACCCGAAGATTCGTGATTGCCGGGGCTTAAGCCAGAGAAGCTTTGGCTTTCTCGACAATCGCAGCGAACGCCGCTTTTTCGTTCACTGCCAGATCGGCCAGAACCTTACGGTCGATCTCGATGGCCGCCTTCTTCAGACCGGCGATCAGACGGCTGTAGGACAGACCGTTGACACGAGCACCAGCATTGATACGGGCGATCCACAGAGCGCGGAACTGACGCTTGCGCTGACGGCGGTCACGGTAGGCATACTGGCCAGCCTTGATTACCGCCTGCTTGGCAACGCGGAATACGCGCGAACGCGCTCCGTAGTAGCCTTTGGCGAGTTTCAGAATTTTCTTGTGACGGCGACGGGCAACGACGCCACGCTTAACACGAGCCATGAGTTATTCCTCTGAGTCTTGACCGGATCAACGAACGCGCAGCATGCGCTCCACCTTTGCAACGTCGGACGGATGCACTTGCGAGCAACCGCGCAGCTGACGCTTACGCTTGGTGGTCATCTTGGTCAGGATGTGGCTCTTGAAAGCGTGCTTGTGCTTGAAGCCGTTAGCAGTCTTCTTGAAGCGCTTCGCAGCACCACTTTTAGTCTTCATCTTTGGCATGTTCGGTACTCCACATTGTGGGTGATTACAAATAACCGCAAGGCCTGCCAGTGCCCTGGAGGTTACTTTTTCTTCTTGGGAGCGATGACCATGATCAGCTGGCGTCCTTCCATCTTAGGATGCTGTTCGACCGAGCCATATTCAGCGAGATCGGTTTCGACCCGCTTCAACAACTCCATCCCCAGCTCCTGATGGGCCATCTCACGACCGCGGAATCGCAACGACACCTTGGCCCTGTCCCCGTCACTCAGGAAACGCACCAGATTGCGTAGCTTGACCTGGTAGTCCCCTTCTTCCGTCCCTGGACGAAACTTTACTTCTTTGACCTGAATCTGTTTCTGGTTCTTCTTCGCCGCAGCAACCTGCTTCTTCTTTTCGAACAGGTGCTTGCCGTAATCCATGATCCGGCATACCGGCGGAATCGCATCGGCAGAAATCTCAACCAGATCCAGCTTGGCTTCTTCTGCTACTTGCAGCGCTTCATCAATCGAGACGATGCCAATCTGCTCGCCGTCAGCACCAATCAAACGGACCTCACGAGCCGAGATATTCTCGTTGATCGGGGCCTTGGGTGCAGCTCGTTTATCCTGTCTCATTTCACGCTTAATAGTCATTACTCCAATTCTTGGCGACCACGCCGGGAAACCGCCTGTGCCAACATCTGCGCGAACTGCTCGACGGGCATGGAGCCCAGATCGACGCCTTCACGGGTGCGCACAGCAACGGATCGTGTCTCAACCTCCCGATCCCCGATAACCAAGAGATAAGGAGTCTTGAGCAAAGTATGCTCGCGGATTTTAAAGCCGATCTTTTCGTTTCTCAAGTCACACTTGGCACGAAACCCGCTTTGGGTGAGCGTTTTTTCAACTTCAGCGGCAAAAGCGGCCTGCTTGTCAGTGATATTCATGATCACTGCCTGCGTCGGCGCAAGCCATGCTGGGAAAGCCCCTTCATAGTGCTCGATCAAAATACCGATGAAACGCTCGAAGGAGCCCAGTATCGCCCGGTGCAGCATGACTGGATGCTGTCGGTCATTATTCTCGCTGACGTACTCAGCACCCAGGCGCACCGGCAGATTGAAGTCCAGCTGCAGTGTGCCGCACTGCCACACCCGCCCGAGACAATCACGCAAAGAAAACTCGATCTTGGGACCATAGAACGCGCCCTCGCCTGGCTGCAGATCGTAAGGCAAGCCGGCACTTTCCAGTGCCGATGCCAAGGCCGCCTCGGCACGATCCCAAAGATCATCGGAACCAACACGCTTCTCGGGACGAGTCGACAATTTCAGCTCGATATCTGAGAAGCCGAAATCAGCATATACCGCCTGCGTCAGCTTGATGAACGCCGCGGACTCGGCCTGCATCTGCTCTTCGGTACAGAAGATGTGCGCATCGTCCTGGGTAAAGCCGCGCACCCTCATGATGCCGTGCAGCGCACCAGATGGCTCGTTACGGTGGCAAGCGCCGAACTCGGCCAGTCGAAGTGGCAGCTCGCGATAGCTCTTCAAGCCCTGGTTGTAAACCTGCACGTGGCACGGGCAGTTCATAGGCTTGATAGCGTAATCACGACTTTCCGACTCAGTGGTGAACATGTTCTCGGCATAGTTCGCCCAGTGCCCGGACTTCTCCCAGAGCACGCGATCGACAACCTGTGGAGTTCTGATCTCCAGGTAGCCGTTTTCACGCTGAACCTGACGCATGTACTGCTCGAGTACTTGATAAAGAGTCCAGCCATTCGGGTGCCAGAACACCATCCCCGGCGCCTCTTCCTGCGTATGGAACAGATCCAGCCGCTTGCCGATCTTGCGATGGTCTCGCTTTTCAGCCTCCTCGATGCGCTGGATGTAGGCTGCCAGCTGCTTCTTGTCCGCCCATGCAGTGCCGTATATGCGCTGCAGCTGCTCGTTTTTTGCGTCGCCGCGCCAATATGCACCAGACAGCTTGGTTAGCTTGAACGACTTCAGGAAGCGCGTATTGGGCACGTGCGGGCCACGGCACATGTCGACGTACTCTTCGTGGTAGTACAAACCCATCGCCTGTTCGTCGGGCATGTCGTCTACCAGACGCAGCTTGTAGTCCTCACCACGAGACTTGAACACTTCGATAACTTCAGCACGCGGCGTCATCTTTTTGATGACATCGTAATCGCGATCGATCAGCTCCCGCATACGCTGCTCGATTGCAGCCACATCATCAGGAGTGAAGGGTCGCTCGTAGGCGATATCGTAATAGAAGCCCTCATCAATCACCGGCCCAATAACCATTCGCGCCGTTGGATAAAGCTGCTTCACGGCGTGCCCAATCAGATGCGCACAGGAGTGACGAATGATCTCCAGCCCTTCCTCATCCTTCGGGGTGACGATCTGCAACGCAACATCGCTATCGATCAGGTCACAGGCATCGACCAACCTGCCATCGACCTTGCCTGCCACGGTCGCCTTGGCAAGACCGGCGCCAATGGACTGAGCCACTTCAGCAACGGTAACGGGATGATCAAACGAACGCTGACTGCCATCGGGAAGAGTAATGGTGGGCATGGCGCCTCCTCTCCTAGTGGTGACCCGTACCAAAGGCCACATGGGTTGGGATGAGCCAGTAAAGCGATTCGGCGAGCCAGCCTGCCGCACAATGGCAGGCGCCTGTTGAGCTCATTCTCGACCGAACCGAAGTCACTGGAGAAAACAAAGACTGGCGATGCTTTCAGAAAGCCGAAGCACTGACAAGCAAGCCAAAAAAAAGGGTCGCTTGCGCGACCCTTTAATCGAATTGGTAGGCACAATTGGATTCGAACCAACGACCCCCACCATGTCAAGGTGGTGCTCTAACCAACTGAGCTATGTGCCTTCGATGGGGGCGCATTATAAAGCGACAAAAAAAAGAGTCAAGCGCTTTTTTCTTCTAACTCACTGATATCTGGAAAATTTGAAAATACATACGCCTCAGGTTGGCAGCCTGGCGACCCGCAACGTTAAACGCTAGCATGCGTAAAATATTCAGAACGGAGTATCCAGTATGCCGAACAAGGGATATCCAGCTTCCTACTATGCAGCCACGGCTAATTCAGCGACTGCTCGATCCGAACTTCAGGACAACAAGCAGGTGGACGTGTGCGTGATCGGCGCAGGCTATACCGGCTTGTCCACCGCTCTGTTCCTGCTCGAAAAGGGTTACAGCGTGGCCGTACTGGAAGCTGCGAAAGTCGGCTTCGGCGCATCCGGACGAAACGGCGGCCAGATCGTCAATAGTTATAGCCGCGACCTGGATAGCATCGAGCGCACCGCTAGCGCTGCAGCGGCGAAACTGATCGGCGAAATGGCGTTCGAAGGCGGCCGCATTATCCGCGAACGAGTCGCACGCTATGATATTCAATGTGATCTGAAAGACGGGGGCGTATTCGCTGCTTTCAATCAGAAGCAGATGCTCCACCTCGAAACACAGAAAGCCCTCTGGGAACGATACGGCTACCAACATCTGGAGTTACTGGATGATAGAGGCATACGGCAGGTGGTCGCATGCGACCGCTACGTCGGCGGCATGCTCGACAAGCATGGCGGCCACATCCACCCACTCAATCTTGCGCTCGGCGAAGCCGCGGCCGTCGAGTCGCTAGGCGGAACCATCCACGAGCATTCCCCCGCCATTCGTATCGAACGAGGCGAAACACCGCTGGTGCATACACCCAAGGGAACCGTTCGCGCGAAATTCGTAGTGATTGCAGGTAACGCCTACCTGGGAAATCTGGTTCCCGAGCTCGCAGCCAAGTCAATGCCCTGCGGCACGCAAGTGATAGCAACCGAACCGCTGAGCGAAGAACTTGCGCACAGCCTTCTGCCGCAGGACTACTGCGTTGAGGATTGCAATTACCTGCTTGACTACTATCGACTCGCCGCCGACAAGCGCCTGATCTATGGCGGTGGCGTCGTCTATGGCGCACGGGACCCCGCCGATATCGAATCGATCATCCGACCCAAAATGCTTAAGACCTTCCCACAATTGGAAAAGGTGAAGATCGACTATGCCTGGACGGGCAATTTCCTGCTGACGCTCTCGCGACTACCCCAGGTCGGACGACTGGGCGGCAATATCTATTACTCCCAGGGCTGTAGCGGTCATGGCGTGACCTATACGCACGTCGCGGGGAAAGTGATTGCCGAAGCCCTCAGCGGCCAAGCAGAGAGATTCGACGCCTTCGCCAGCCTGCCCCATTATCCATTCCCCGGTGGGCAGCGCCTTCAAGTTCCACTCAGCGCACTCGGCGCGATGTACTACAACCTGCGCGACAGGCTCGGCTTCTGACAGTCAAGGCGCAGAACAAGGCGGGATCGGCACACATTGAGCCGCCCGTCTTTCTTCTTGCGCTGGCAGCGCGACCCTGAAGCGCTTGTCATTTGGAGCAAGTCGTATCGCGCAATTTCGCGCTTCTTGAGCACTGGAGCCGCAACCCTGCTCAGCTAGCAGCTGTGAAAGGTTGAACCAACCGATGGCAAAGCCGGGATCCAGTCGAACGCTGACGCGCAACGACTCTTCGGCCGCTGATTTCTCACCCATCGTGTACTGACTGTTCGCTAGCGCGAACCTTGAAAGAGCTGAATCCCAGCGCGTTACGGCCGCCTCGTACGCGGCGCGAGCAGCACGGACCTGCCCCACCTCTTCCAGATCGCTCGCACTGCGCAGCCAGACCGTCTCCTGGGCCGTATGCGGCATCTGATCGGCGCTCAGCGTAACCACGGCCCAACGCTCGGCCTTGACCCAGGAACGCTCGAATTCCCGGAAGCTACCGACCCAGCGCTTCGTAGTGCCGGAGCGCAACACAACTTGCTGCGTGGAAAGGTCATACCCCACAACCACAGCGAAGTGCCATTGCGGCCAGCGGTCAAAGGCCAGGTTTTGCAGTACCAGCACCGGATTACCCGCCGCCACTTCGGCAAGCAGATCCTCTAGACGAGGTTGCAACGGGTACACCAGGAGACCGCTCGAACGAGCCGCGGCGACCATTTCTACCTGCAGGCTGCCTTTGCGTTGTGGAATGTAAACCTGATCCACCAGCGCATCCGGCGTCGTAGCGATACCCCGCTGCGAAAGCATTGTCGCCAAGGCTGCAGGCCCGCATTGGTAATCATCCTGGGGGTAGAACGGTACTTCCGTCAGCTCTGCTCTGGCCGGAAGCTGCGCATCGTCGACTAGAGTAACCGTCGTCCGAGCGCAGCCGCCGAGCAGACCGACAAGCAGCAGTATGAGTAGCCGCTGACTCAACGGTTGATGCAGTTGACGAAGTTGAAGATGTTGGTGGCGCAGAGCATGTCGGTGATGATGAAGATCACCAGGAACAATACGATCACGCCCACCACTCCGGCACCAGCCGGCGCCTGGTCGAGTTGCTGATTGAACTGGGCCAGTTCGGCGGCCGTCAGACCATTGATACGCTTCTCGACCTGGTCGCGATCAACACCCATGGACACGAGCTTCTTTTGCACATCCTGATCGTCGAGCATAGTCAGCAATTGTTGCCGATCCACCTGCTGCTGATGCTCAGAGATGACCTCCGGCGTACCGATCATCGCTGCCTGAGCAAGGGGGATCTGTGCTACCAGAAGAATATGCAGCGCAGCCAGCACCGTCGCAACTCGCTTGAGTAGTGGGGAAGTGAACATAGCGGGAAACTCCTTGTTTTCGTCAACTGAGGATTGCAAAGCGCCATCAGGCAATAAGACGAGCCCGTGCCGTTTCGGTTCCCGACGTACTGGCTGCTTTTTCTAAACGCACCCCGTCACGCCGACGGCCAGCCCCTGCCCTATCGACCTGCTCGCAACTTTGATAATAGTTGCGATTGAACGAAACGACCGAATAAGGAGAACACGTGCACCTACCCAAACTGTCCATCCCTACGCTGCTGGCGGCGACAGTACTTTCGGCCGGCTGCCAATCCACGGCCTCAGCGCCAACAGGGTTTAGCGAGGCACCGAACGCTTGCAACGCCGAAGCGGTGCGCAATCTCATAGGCAAAACAGCGACGCCCGCATTATTGGAAGAAGCCAAGAGTCGGTCAGGAGCGGATACCGCGCGCATACTCGGGCCCAACGATATCGTCACGCTCGAATATGACTCTAGACGCCTGAACATCAATACCGACGCAGGCATGACAATAGAGCGAATCAGCTGCGGTTAGCGCTTTCAGGCAGGACACCAACCCCGGTTACCGCCCACACTTTCCAGTGCTGAGCGGCAACCGGAGAACCCCGCTATGCCATCGCCCTTCGCATGCGCAGATGGGATGCGGAGATTCGCTTGGGCGGCGTGAGCAGAAAATGCAGCTTGAAGCGGTCGATAATGACCTGCGCCAATAGCGGGGCGGCGATACCTATCAACGTTCCGATTATGAGATGCGCAGCAATCGAGTCGATACCGAGGAACTTGCTGAGTATCACGCGGACGCCGCTGCCCGCCAGAATGTGCATCAGATAAATCGTCATCGATGAAGCGCCGATGAACAGGAACCAGTCGACTCGGAACTGACCAAGCCACATCGACAACGCAATCATGAAGAAAATGGATACCGTGGCGAGCGCCAGCACTGGCAGGCCACCATCGACGTAATTCATGCCAAACGTAACGTGGAATAGATACTGCCCGACCACGAACAAAACACCGAAAAACAAAGTCAGCTGGGTGTGGCGCGCTAAGAAGAAGGCTTTAACCTCGTTGAACCAGACCCCCAACGCAAAGAACACCGTGTTCCCTAGAATGAAACGGGTCATCTGGTTGACCGTCAGCTCCTGCTGGAATACGAACAGCACACCAAAAAGCACTACGAACGGCAGAAAATACCGACGGTCGGCGCGCGCATAAAGGAAGGTACAGACGACGAAAACCAGAAATAGCGCGTAAAGGAACCAGAACTGAGCTCTTGGCATCCACAGCAGCGAGAAGACCTCGACCAGGGTAACCTGCCCATTCGTATAGTTGGACATTCCAACCTCGAACAACCCCTGCAGTAGCGACCAGACAATAAATGGATAAACGATCGTGTCGACTTTGTTAACAATCAGACCGCCGCGCCCACGCTTCTGCAGCGAATCGAAGAAGAACAACCCTGAAAGGAAGAAGAACAGCGGCATGTGAAAGCTGTAGATGATGCTGTCTACCAATACGAACTCGGCCTCATCCATTGGTAGCCCCGCATTGAAGACACCTCGTGCGACATGCCCGTAGACAACGAGGATAATCCCGATCGCCTTGGCATAATCAACCCAAACGTTTCTCTCCTGCATGTGCTGTTCTCCTTTGTCGGCCAATAAGCAGGCGGCATCCGCCTCATGAAAAAAAGCGGATGGAGGAGATAGACAACAGGTTTTCGGGTTTGTTTACCGACGGCCTCGGCCTGGCACAAAACCTCCCATGCACCAGCTGCAAATCCGGCAACCACAGCGATTGCCGCCAATCGGACGCAGTGCTATACGGACCTTTTTTCGGAGCGCTCCAATGATTGCCCCCGCCTTTTCGTCCTGCTCCATTCTGCTTCTGGCCGGCGGTCGCGGACAACGCATGGGCGGGCAGGATAAGGGGCTGATCAACTGGCACGGCCGCCCGCTAATCGAATGGATGCACGATGTTGTTCGGCCGTTGACCGACGAGCTATTGATATCGTGCAACCGCAATCAGTCACGCTACGCCATGTATGCCGACCGCTTGGTCGCCGACGAAGCTGAAGGATTCCCTGGACCACTCGCTGGAATCCGCGCGGGCCTTGCAGCTGCGCGCAACCGCTGGGTGCTTCTGCTCCCCTGCGACACGCCACTAATTGATCGACCTTTGCTGCAGTCGTTGTACTCCACTGCAATCGAAACACCGGACAGGCCTCTCATGCTCCGCAGCGGGGACCAGTGGGAGCCACTGTTCAGCATTATCCCAATCAGCCTGCGCGGACAGATCGAAGCTTGCTGGCATCGCGGTGAGCGCAGCCCGCAACGCGTTCTGCTTCAGCTGGGGGCAGCTGAACTCCTAATTCAGCCAGGCGACCCACGCTTGGCCAATCTCAACACGCCGGAACTGCTTGAGATGGCCAGAGCAAGTACGGGAACTTCATCCTAGTACGCCTCGTCGGATGAGTATCGAAAACCGCAGAAGGAACAGCGTCATGCAGTCACTCAAACTTCCCGCTCTTGTCCTCGCGCTGAGCTTCGGTGTCCTGGCCGGCTGCTCCAATCCAAGCGTGATTACCCTCAACGACGGCCGGGAAATCCAGACACTGGACCGCCCGGACTATGATGATGAGTCAGGTTTTTACGAGTACGAGCAGATCGATGGCAAGCCAGGCAAGGTGAACAAGGACCAGGTACGCACCGTTCGCGAACTCTGATCACAGAGCCGCCGCGCTTAGCCGAAGCAATGGGTTTTGCAGCGTGGCGGATCACTTTGCTGAACCTTCCTTCTTCAACGCCCCGCCCCAAAAAAATCCCGCCTAACACCTTGTGCGACAAAACTTTTTCTGTAGAATGCGCGCCATCTTCGGAGCGTAGCGCAGCTTGGTAGCGCGTCTCGTTCGGGACGAGAAGGTCGCTGGTTCGAATCCAGTCGCTCCGACCAAATCCCGCCACTCAGTTTGAGTGGAACGAAAAAACCGGCTAAATCAGCCGGTTTTTTTATGCCCGCAGTTTTCGCCTAGCCGCTAGGAATCTGCAGAAAGCCCACCACCTGCTCTGGCTCAAATGGCCAATCCAGCTCTGCGCCAGTGTCGATGCGCCGGAGTACCGGTATGCGCAGACCGTAATGCTCGACCCACTCGGGGCGCTCAGCAATATCCATTAGCTCGACAAGCAGGCCGTGCTCAACCAAAGGCATGAGCACTTCCTCCGCCTGCTCACAGAGATGGCAGCCCAAGGTCCCGAAAAGTTGGCATTCTGGCAACATCTGAAATTCTCGCTATGTCGGCTCGATGATTCTAGCAAGGCTCAATTGCAACGCCGGCATTACTGACTAATCGTTGCCCCGAGACGCCTGGAAAGTGTGAATTCCACCCCAGTCATCAGGCAATTATTCGAGCTTGATTCGACTCTGCCCGAGCAAAACGCTAGGATGCTGCGACCCGCGGCAGCACAGATTGTCCGGTGCACCCTTTAGTCTTTAACCGCCAATCCCAAGTGACGTCCCGATTTATAGCCGACTGCCAGAATTGGGCACCTTGGCCTGCGACCGTCTAGCACGTTGACTTGGGAGGCTTGGCGACTAAAGTCTAAAGGTTGAAAAACCTCTGTAATGTTTTATTGCATGGCGCCGTAAAGAGCGACTTCAGAGCATCATCCAACGAGGAGAAATAAGAAATGCTCAAGACCCCCATCGCCCGGGGCGTGGCCCTCGCCACACTGGGAGCAACACTGGCTATCCCAACCATGGCCCAAGCCGCCTTCATCGAAGACACCAAGGCCGGTCTGGAACTGCGTAACTTCTATTTCAATCGCGATTTCCGTCAAGAAGGCGGTGCTAGCGGCCAGTCCAAAGCCGAAGAGTGGGGCCAAGGCTTCCTGCTTCGCGTAGAGTCTGGATATACCGAGGGTACCGTTGGGTTCGGGGTTGACGCTTTAGCTCTGCAGGGCGTCAAGCTTTACTCCAGTGAAGATACTGCCGGTAGCGGCCTCATGCCCAGCTCGTACGGCAACGAAGCACCTGGTGACTGGTCGTCGTTCGGCCTGACCGGTAAGGCAAAAGTATCCGAAACCGTTCTGAAAGTAGGTACCTTGCAGTTCAAGAATCCTGCCATCGGTACTAGCGACAGCCGCCTGCTGCCACAGACCATGCAGGGTGCGCAGATCGTTTCTAAAGAAATCAAAGGCCTGACGCTTGATGCTGGTTATGCAAATCGCATCAACCATCGTGACTCCACCAACAACCAAGTGATGTCTCTGAATACCGGTGGTCGCCGTGGTATTACCATTGATGGCGGCGCACCGAATAACCAATCTGATGACTTCCGTTTCTTGGGCGGTAGCTACCAAGTCACCAAAGACCTGACTGCTACTTATTACTACAGCAATCTTGAAGATCTTTATAAGCAGCACACGTACAACCTTGTGCACGTACTGCCCATTGCTGACGGCCAGTCGCTGAAAACTGATCTGCGTTACTCGCGCTCCAAGGACGACGGCAGCTCCAATGTCGACAACAAAGCACTTGGCGCTATGGTCACCTATTCTCTGAGCGGCCACAGCTTCGGTCTCGGCTATCAGAAAATGAGCGGCGATACTGGCTTCGCCTATGTCGGCGGCGCGACCGATCCGTTCCTGGTGAATTACGTCCAGATCAACGATTTTGCCAACGCTGATGAGAAATCCTGGCAAGCTCGCTACGACTTCAACTTTGCTTCCATCGGTATCCCGGGCCTGACTTTCATGACTCGCTATATTACCGGTGATAACTTCGAGCGCGCCAATGGCACCGAAGGCAAAGAATGGGAACGCGACATGGACATCGGTTACACCTTCCAAGAAGGTGCGCTGAAGAACCTGAACGTTAAATGGCGTAACGCAACTGCCCGTAATAACTACGGCAACGACATCGACGAAAACCGTCTGATCGTCAGCTACACCATTCCGCTGATGTAATAGCGGTAGGTATGGTGTAGTAATAAGAAAACCCGCTTCGGCGGGTTTTCTTTTGCCGGCAGTTTGGTGGCTTGTCTGCTGCATTGTCTGCTGCAGTACGTTTCTAACTGCGACGCAAGCCCTTTCCGCTGCAGTAACGAAACGGGGAACCTTTACAACGACTCCGCGCTCGAAACCTGAGGCAACGGGACCTTCTGTCCCTGCGAGTTTCAAGAAGGAGCTGCGAATGTCTACCGAATCCACCTTCGGCACCAGCGACAATACCCCTATCCCCGAGGGGCCTGCTGGGAGCACCCGCCCCCTGATCGATACATCGGCCCACCGACGCAATCTACAGGCAGCGCAAAACGCCCTGATCGAGGAGTTCCACACTTTGATCGGCGACACCGAGCGACTACTTAAGCATACCCAGGAAACCGCTGGCGGCCAGACCGAAGAACTGCGCAGCAAGATCAACGCGAACATCGCGAAGGCCCGGGAGATGCTCAAAGAGCGTGAGGGCTCTATGCGCGATCAAGGGCAGGCCGCCATCCAGTGCACGGAAGAGTACGTGCATACGCATCCGTGGCAGTCGATCGGCATCGCTGCCGGTGTTGGTTTTCTGCTGGGTCTGATTACACGTCGTTGATGGGAGAGCTACCAATGGAAGCAAAGCCCGGCGCTGAGGCGCCTAAGCCATCGCTGAAGAAGCTGGGCGGCGCGTTTGTCGGTCTGCTGCAAGGGCACCTAGAGCTTGTCGGCATCGAGGTACAGGAAGAGAAAGCGCGGACGTTCCGGCTGTTTCTGCTGGCGGGCGTCAGTCTCATTCTTGGTCTGTTGATTCTGGTTGGTCTTTCAGCTGCGATCGTTATCGCGTTCTGGGATACCCACAGGATCGCGGCAATCCTGACCCTGTGTGCTATCTATGCGGTTGTAATGGGTGTCTGCATCAGCCGCGCCATCGCGCTTGCAAAGCAATGTGCAGCACCGTTTCAGGCGACCCTCGAAGAATTGGAGCGCAACCGGGAGCGTTTATTGCCATGAGCCGTCCATTAAGCACAGCGAATGAGCTGAGCATGCGCAAGGATCTTGTGCGCCTGCGAATGGAGATGCACCGCCAACAGATGCTCTATCATGCGCAGCCGCTTTCTCATCCATTGCATCAGATTAAGAACTTCGTAACTTCGCGGCGCTCACCCTCTGAGCCGTCCTCGAGTAAAGGCCCATTGATGGTGGCCGCCACGGTGGTACTCGCCTTGTTTGGCCGCCGGATGGGTAAGGTAGGCAAGTTGGCTCGTGTAGCGTTAACGCTGTATCCGCTGATCAAGGGCCAGCAAAAGCTACGGGAAAAGCTGCACTAGCACACTGAATCCCCCACAAAACCAGCGCGATTCCTTCTCCGCCCGCAGGCGGAAGCGGGACGCGCGGTGGCGTCCGCTCGGCGCCGATACGTTAATACCGATCAGCGCTGAGCAGTTATGGTAGTTTTGCACCAGCCCGCTAATGGCAATAGGGAGATGGTCTTTGGACTGGCACACGCTGCTTACTCGCGAACGACTCGGCAAGTCCGCTCATAGTGGTGACGAACTTGGCCGCAGTCCGTTCCATAAGGACCATGATCGCATCATTTTTTCCGGGGCCTTTCGCCGGCTCGGGCGCAAAACCCAGGTTCACCCGGTTTCCAGCAACGACCATATTCATACTCGCCTGACCCACTCCCTGGAAGTCAGCTGCGTAGGACGGTCGCTGGGCATGCGCGTCGGTGAAGTACTGCGCGACGATCTGCCTGAATGGTGCAGCCCTGCGGACCTCGGCATGATCGTGCAGTCGGCTTGCCTGGCCCACGACATTGGCAACCCTCCCTTCGGGCATTCCGGCGAAGATGCCATCCGCTGTTGGTTTCAACAGGCCGCAGGCCGTGGATGGCTTGATGACATGAGCGACGCGCAGCGTGCTGACTTCCTCAATTTCGAAGGTAACGCCCAAGGTTTTCGCGTACTGACACAACTGGAATATCACCAGTTCGACGGAGGCACGCGGCTGACCTATGCCACCCTCGGCACCTACTTAAAGTACCCATGGACGTCCCGCCACGCTGAGGCGCTGGGGTACAAGAAACACAAGTTCGGCTGTTACCAGAACGAGCGGCCATTGCTGGAACAGATCGCACAGAAGCTGGATCTGCCGCAAGTTGCCGAACAGCGCTGGGCGCGCCACCCCCTCGTCTATCTTATGGAAGCGGCAGATGACATCTGCTACGGCCTGATCGATCTCGAAGACGGCCTGGAGATGGAGTTGCTGGAATACTCCGAGGTAGAGGCACTGCTGCTGGCACTGGTAGGTGATGACATTCCAGAGACTTATCGCCAGCTCGGCCCTCGGGATTCCAGGCGGCGCAAGTTGGCGATCCTACGTGGCAAGGCAATCGAACACCTGACCAATGCAGCAGCCGGTGCGTTCGTGGAGCAGCAAAGCGCTCTGCTCCGCGGTGAGCTGCATGGCGATCTGGTCGAGCACATGCACGGCCCAGCCAAGGAGTGCGTATTGCAGGCAAAGGCGATGGCCCGGCAAAAGATTTTTCAGGACAAGCGCAAAACCCTGCACGAGATCGGCGCCTACACAACTTTGGAAATATTGCTCAACGCGTTTTGTGGAGCAGCGCTGGAACAACATCGTGGCGGAACCCCTTCGTTCAAGAACCAGCGAATCCTTGACCTGCTGGGCAGAAGCGCGCCCTCCCCGGAGCTGCCGCTCTATCAGTCATTCCTGCGCATGATCGACTTCATTGCAGGCATGACCGACAGCTACGCTACGGAGATGGCAGGTGAAATGACCGGCCGCTCCAGCCCGGTCTGATCATCATGAAGCGCCTGTTGCGACAAAGCATCCATTGGCATCCTGGGCGTCCCGCCTGGGGTGCCGCCATGGTCGCCGGCTTCGGTTGTGCCCTGCCCTTGCTGCTCGGGCTCTTCAGTGGTCATCCGGGCTTCCTCTGGGCGACCGTGGGCGCATTTCAGGCAGCCAAAGCCAACCCGCTTCACCGATTCGGCATGTTGCGTATGCTGTTGCTCATCGCATTGGGCGCCGGTAGTGCCGGACTCGGTTTTTGGTCCGCGACCCACCCATTGATCAGTCTCGGACTGTTCGCGTTCTACGGTTTGCTGCTGGCCTGGCTGCAGCGCTACGGCAGCGAAGCAGGAAAGCTCGGAATCGGCTTGGCGATCTGCCTTTGTCTAGGCCAGGGCCAATATGGCATCGGTGAGTTCAATAATCCCTACGCGATTGCTGTGCTCTTTGCTCTCGGTGGCCTCTGGGTCACTTTGCTCGCATTCGGCATGCGCGGGATGCACGGGCTGCGGATGTGGCCATACATGCCGCGATTGATGAGCATTCTGCGCGTGCTACGCCGGCATGCGCGGCGCACGCCCATCCGGCAATGGCGAGTGCATGCATTGACCTACACGCTGGCCGGCGCAATCGGTGGGGTGATCGTCAATATGGCATCGCTGCCGAGAGGCTATTGGTTGACGCTGGCCGTGTTCACCACGCTGCAGATGGATCTGGAGCGCAGCCTGGTGCGGGCGCTTCAAGCAAGTCTGGGGATTTTGGCGGCAGCGGCGATTCTGATCTACATCGGTCACGGCCTGGCCGATCCACCGCTGATGGTGATGATTCTGCTGCCACTGGTGGTGCTGGGCAGGGCATTCCAGGCTAATCACTACGGATTGTTCGTATTGCAGACCACCCTGCTGTTCCTGCTGCTGGCAGAAACGCTGGCTCAGGATTGGAATCTCCCGCAGATTCGTCTCATAAACGCCGCTATCGGCGTAGGCGTCGCGCTGCTCATCGCCACGTTGATGCATCTGCTGCAGATGCTGCTGGCCAGGCGTTCACGCAGGAAGGCCCAGCTGGCAGCACAGCGATCAGACGAGCAGACTACTTCTCAGCCCTGATCGGGTTTTCCGGGTACCACACATCCATCAGTGGGCTGACGCTGTACTCAGCCAGCTCGTTGCGGCCCTTGAGCCAGGCATCCACCGTCGCCCGCTGCTCTTCGCTGACCGAACCGCGGCGGCCGAGGCACACGAAACCGTAATCTTCACCGCCGATGTAGCCGAGTTCGTTAGCTTCCATCGCTTCATCGATGAACGCTTCGAGGAAGTCATCCACGGCCTTGCTTTCGATCCCTTCGCGATAGGTGAGATTGACCTCGAAGCCCAGTTCCTGGAACTCATCGACACAGAGTTTCTTGCGCAGGCGACGCGAACGATTGGTAGCCATTGGAGCGATCCTTTTTCTACTTGATGACGGCGCGCACTCTAACAGAAACCCGTGCCAAGGCGATGACCGGTGATGGACCGTGGCGCTAGAGGACCCGAGCCACGTATATCTCTTTGCAGTAACCCATATACCGCAGCTACGCTTATCGGATAGAGGCACTGCGCCGCTACAGCGCGGGCATAATGGCCGCACTTCTTCCCTAAGAGCAGTGGGAAACCCATGTCAAACCGAATTGCCAGCAGCTCCCTGTGTTTGCCCAGAGGTGCTCGTACATGAACCGAATCCTCCGCGGCATTACCTTCGCCATTCTTGCCTTGCCGGTGACCTTGCCCGCCGTTGCTGCAGGGGTAAATCAGACTCTCCCTACCCGGGTCGAGCAGGCGCTCAAAGCGAACAAGATCAACAACGACGCGCTATCGGTAGTCATGCTGCCGCTGACCGGCAAGGCAGCGCCAACCTTCATCAACGCCGATGTTTCGGTTAATCCGGCCTCGACCATGAAGCTGGTTACCACCTATGCCGCGCTCGAACTGCTAGGTCCGAACCACCAATGGAAGACCGAGTTCTATGCAGACGGTCCTCTGGTGGACGGCACCCTCAACGGCAACCTCTACCTCAAGGGCGGTGGCGATCCCAAGCTGAACATGGAGAAGCTCTGGCTGCTGCTGCGGGATCTTCGCGCTAACGGCGTGAACAAAGTGACCGGCGACCTGGTGCTTGATCGCAGCCACTTCGTTCAACCCGAGCTGCCGGTATTCGATGACGACGGCGGGGACCAGAACAAGCCCTTTCTGGTCGGACCGGATTCGTTACTGGTCAATCTGAAGGCGCTGCGCTTCATCGTGCGCAACGATGGCGGCAAGGTGAACATCGCGGTCGAGCCGCCCATTGCCAGCGTGCGCATCGACAACCGCGTACAGGCGCTGCCTGCAGCCAAATGTCCAGGCTGGCCGGAGGTACTCTACAACCCGGTAGCGGACGGCGACGGCGTGACCGTAGTGGTCACCGGCAAGCTCGCCGCTGGCTGCAGCGCCCAGACCTACCTTTCCCTGCTGGATCACGAGCGTTATGCCGCAGGTGCGGTTCGCGCGATTTGGGCTGAACTCGGCGGCAGCATTCTCGGCCGCGACCGCGTGGCTCAAGTGCCCAGCAGTGCACGACTGCTGGCAAGGGCCTATTCGCCCGATCTAACCGAGATCATTCGTGACATCAACAAGTACAGCAACAACACCATGGCCAAGCAGCTGTTCTTGAGTCTGGGCGCGACGTTCCGCAACGAAGCGGACGCCGACGACGCCAAGGCGGCGCAGCGGGTCATTCGCCAGTGGCTAGCCAAGAAAGGACTGATCTCCCCGCATCTGGTGATCGAGAATGGCTCGGGACTTTCCCGCGCCGAGCGCGTCAGCGCCAGGGAGTTTGGCAACCTGCTGCAGGCCGCCTGGCGCAGCCCGTACGCTGCCGAATTTATCTCGTCGATGCCGCTGGCTGCCGTGGACGGCACCATGCGCAAGCGGCTACGTAATACGCCCGTCGCAGGCAAGGCACATGTGAAGACCGGAACGCTGAACAATGTCCGCGCCATTGCCGGATACAGTCGCGACGGTGATGGCAACGTCTGGGCGGTCGTGGCCATCCTCAACCATCCGCGTCCCTGGGGTGCCTCGTCGATTCTCGACCAGGTGCTGGTCAGCCTGTACAACCAGCGCAGCGAAAGCACGGCGCAACGCTGAGTACCGTAAGGCAGGCCCAGCGGCCTGCCCTTTACGCGATCACCGTGCCTGCAGCTTCCAGGCGCGGTGGATTCGCGGATTGCGACGGAAGTCTTCATCCAGCGTCGAGGCGGTGATTTCCTCCACCGCATAACGATCACTCAGACCTGCGTCGAGCACGAACTTGCGGAAGTTGTTGGAGAAGTACAGGGTACCGCCCGCCGCCAGCCGCGCCATGGCCAGATCGAGCAACGCAAGATGATCGCGCTGAACGTCGAACACCCCTTCCATCCGTTTTGAATTGGAGAAGGTCGGCGGGTCGATGAAGATCAGATCGTATTCGCCACGATCCTCCTCCAGCCATGCCATTACATCCCCCTGCTCCAGTCGCTGCCGATCCGAAAGCCCATTCAGCGCAAGGTTACGTCGCGCCCAGTCAAGATAGGTTTTCGACAGATCGACGCTGGTGGTGCTCCGCGCCCCACCCTTCGCGGCGTGCACCGTTGCGGTAGCGGTATAGCAGAACAGGTTGAGAAAGCGTTTTCCGGCCGCCTCGCGCTGAATACGCAGGCGCAGCGGGCGATGGTCGAGAAACAACCCGGTATCGAGATAGTCGGTGAGATTGACCAGTAGCTTGACGCCGCCTTCGGCTACCTCAAGAAACTCGCCCTGAGTGGCCTGACGCTCGTACTGGCGCGTGCCGGACTGCCGTTCCCGGCGCTTGACCACCACCTTTTCCCGCGCAATCCCCAAGGCCTGTGGAATGGCCGCCAACGCATCGAGTAGCCGAGCCTGGGCCTTATCCGGGTCGATTGAACGGGGTGGCGCATACTCCTGCACATGCACCCAGTCACGGTAGAGGTCGATTGCCAGCGCGTACTCCGGCATATCGGCGTCATACAGCCGATAACACTCGATGCCCTCCCGACGCGCCCATTTGCCAAGCTGACGCAGGTTCTTCTGCAAGCGATTGGCAAACATCTGCCCGCCTTCGCTGAGGCGCGCCTGCTCGACCGGTGCCTGTTGCTGCGTACTTTCCTCGCTTGCGGCGCCGCGCTGACCGGTAACGAACTGGTCCAGTTCGACCTTTATGAGCAGCAGCTTGCACGGCAGTGCGCCGTTCCAGAATGCGTACTGTTTGTGGCTGCGAATGCCCATGCGCTTGCCGAGGTCCGGCGCAGCGGTGAATACAGCAGCTTCCCAGCCAAGGCACGCCTGGCGCAAACGCTCGCCAAGATTCTGGTAGAGATAAAGCAGGCTCGCCTCGTCACCCAGGCGTTCGCCGTATGGTGGGTTGCAAATGACCAGGCCCTTCTGATTCTGGTCCGGGCGCGGTTCGAAATCGCCGACATCGCCCTGATAAACCTTGATCCAGCTGGCCAGACCGGCACGCTCGATGTTGTTGCGCCCTGGCTGGATCAATCGCGGGTCGGCCTCATAGCCGCGGATCCACAGCGGGGGCTTGGCCAATCCGGTCTCCGCGCGCGCCACTGCTTCAGCGTGCAGGCGGGTCCAGATCGCTGGTACGTGACCGAGCCAGGCGCTGAATCCCCAGCGTTCGCGCTTGAGATTCGGTGCGATGTCCGCCGCCATCATTGCTCCTTCTACGAGGAAGGTACCGACGCCGCACATGGGGTCAGTCAACGCACCGCCAGCAGCAGCGATACGCGGCCAGCCCGCGCGGATCAGAATCGCGGCAGCAAGGTTTTCCTTCAACGGCGCGGCGCCCTGCTGCAGGCGATAGCCGCGCTGATGCAGGCTGTGCCCGGAGAGGTCCAGGGAAAGGACCGCCTGCCCCTTGTCGAGGCGTAGATGCACGCGCAAGTCAGGGTCAAGCTTGTCGATGCTAGGCCGTTCGCCCGATGCGGTGCGCAGGCGATCAACGATGGCATCCTTGACCTTGAGCGCGCCGAAATGGGTGTTGTCGATGCCGGATCCGCGACCACTGAACTCCACCGCCAGGCTGCCGGCAGGCTGCAGATGGTCCGCCCAGTCGACGGCGTGAACACCCTGGTAGAGCGTCTCGGCATCAACCGTAGGAAAACGGCTGATCACCAACAACACGCGGTTGGCCAGTCGCGACCACAGGCAGAGCCGATAAGCGATCTCCAGCGCACCGAATCCACGAATAGCAGATGTCTGCTCGCGGGCTTCTTCCAGTCCGAGTGCGGTGGCTTCCTCGAGCAGCAGACCTTCGAGCCCTTTGGGGCAGGTCAGGATCAGTTCATGGCGGTCGGTCATGGTGTTTCCACAAAAGGTGCTTCAGACCGTTTCGACCCTTTCGTCGGAACAGGCCCAGCAGAGAAAAGAAAAATCTGTAACGAAAATGATGCCAAGAGCGCCGCGAAGGAGCTCAATTCCACGCTCCGATTACCGCGTAATTCTGGCTTATGGGCAGAACCATAGATTCGTTACCTACTTATGACAAAACGATCATTCCAGCGCCTTCAGCATTGGGTTAGAACTCAACTCAGGCCGGCATCGCAATGGTGTCGGCGAAGTGCGCCACGCCGGCAGCGCGCTTCATAGGCAGTCTATCTGCCAGGTCTCGCCATGAGGCCACAGGAACACCAGTCAACCACTGAGGGCAATACCCAATGAGAAGACTCAAGCGTGATCCGATGGAACGAGCATTTCTGCGCGGTTATCAACATGGCATACATGGCAAATCTCGCGACCTCTGTCCTTTTTCGCATCCCAATGTTCGCCAAGCCTGGATAAACGGCTGGCGGGAGGGTCGCGGCGACAACTGGGATGGTCTGACCGGCACGGCCGGTCTGCATAGACTCAACGAACTTCACGCGGTCGGCTGATTCACCGATCCATCCGACTTGGTACGGCACGCCCTATCCGGGCGGCGGGCTAGCAGCCCAGGGGCTCCAACAGGAGCCCCTTCCGACAATCATCAGCGCGCTTGTGAGCGCAACGCCGCGATGGCATCCACCGCCTCGCGGATCAATGCCGGTCCCTTGTAGATAAAGCCCGAATACAGCTGGACCAGACTGGCACCCGCCTCGATTTTCTCCGCCGCATGGCGACCCTCGGTAATCCCGCCAACGGCGATGATCGGCAGTCGCCCACCAAGAGTCTGCGCCAGCACCCTGACCGTGTGAGTGCTTTTTTCCCGTACGGGTGCACCCGACAAGCCGCCGGCTTCATCGGCATAAGCCAGGCCGGCAACCCCTTCACGACCGAGGGTGGTGTTGGTCGCGATGATCGCATCCATTCCCGCCTGAAAAACCGCTTCGCCTACCAATGCAGTTTCCTCATCGGTCATGTCCGGAGCGATCTTGATGGCCAGCGGCACACGCTTGCCATGCATGATTTCCAGATCCTCGCGGCGCAAGCGCAGCGCGTCGAGCAGCTTCTTGAGCGAATCGCCGAACTGCAGGCTGCGCAAGCCCGGCGTATTCGGCGAACTGACATTCACGGTGACATAGCTGGCGTGGTGATAGACCTTATCCAGACAAAGCAGATAGTCCTCGTCGGCCCGTTCGACGGGGGTATCGAAATTCTTGCCGATGTTGATACCGAGTACGCCCTTGAACCTGGCGGCTTCAACGCGTGCCAGCAACGCATCTACACCATGGTTATTGAAACCCATGCGATTGATGATCGCCTCTGCCTCGGGCAGGCGGAAGATCCTGGGTTTCGGGTTGCCCGGTTGCGGGCGCGGCGTCACGGTTCCCACCTCGATGAAACCGAAGCCCAACTGCGACATTCCGCGAATGGCCTCGCCATTCTTGTCGAGCCCGGCTGCCAAACCTACAGGGTTTGGAAAGTCCAGCCCCATTACCCGCACTGGCAGACTGGCGGGAGATTTGCTCAACATCGCATTGAGCCCGAGACGGCCACCGGCGCCAATCAGCTCGAGGGAAAGTTCATGGGAAGTTTCCGGAGATAACTTGAACAACAGCTGGCGGGCCAGGTTATACATACGCAGCCTAAAGTCTCGGTAAATGTGGACGCGGAGTATAGCAGCCCGAGGCGCGCTCAGCGCTGGCGCCAGCTACGAAAGAACAGCACTTGAGCAGCTGTGCCAGCGGTTTTACTTCAAGCGCCGCAAGCACAGCAGATGACCCTGTTCAGCGAATTCCAGCTCAAAGGAACCATACACACCTTCGTGGGTCAGAAACGGGCGCAGATGATGCGCAGGCAGGCTGACGCGCGTGCCGTCACGGCTTCGGATCAGGACTCGATTCGCATGGCCCTGATATACCGCTTTCATTCGTTCGGCGGATAGCGCGATATCCAGCACCAGATATGGCATGGAGGCTCCTCAATGATCTATTCCGCGATATTGCCACATCAGCAGCCGAAAACTGGCCAGGCCTGGTTGCCTGACTGCAGGCATCAACGGCGCAAAGCCCGTGCGCAATCGTCACAGGTCTGCCACACTTCGGCCGTAGCCCTGAGAGCTCAAGCATCATGATGAGCCTGCCCGAGCCCATGCCTTTACTGACATCTCAAATCGCCAGACTCGCGCAACGCCTCGGACTGCGCTCGAAGGCTTCGCTGCCCATTCAGGCGCGCGCCAGCAGCTTGCAGCTGCCCTTCTCCCGTTTACCCGAACCCGAGCCCAGCATCTTCTGGCATGACGGCCCCTGCCTGCAGCGTCTGCTTGAGCTTCCGCGGGGCGCACTTTCCGGCCCGGTCCAGGAGGACAAGGCGCGCGCCCACGCTGCGCTTACTCGGCTGATCAGCAAGGAGTGCGCCCGGTCTCGGCTCGACCTGCGACAGATCGACGGCTTCGGGGGGCAACGCAAAGGCGACCCGAGCTACCCGACCTTCGAGGCCTTCGCCGCCACCGCCGCCTGCAGGCAGGTGCGGATCATCAGCTACAAGGATTTTCTTCGCGCGCTCGGTAGCGCCCTGCCCGGGTTCGACGAAGGAGCCCCGATAGAAGTGCGCCAGGCTAGCTGGCTCGGCGAGCGGCTGTACTGGGCTGGTGAACACCACCTCGAAGCATTCGCCTGCGCCGTGGCCTATGCCCGCTTGCGCGGGCTGGAAGTGATGCTGACCGCGGACGTAACCGATTACCGCCTTGATCGCTCCGGCGTTCATGCGCTGGACGCCGATTATCACGCCGTGACTATGCCAGCCCAGGCCTGGAGCGACCGTGAGTTCATGGCCTTGCTCCTCGACAGCCAGGTGCCCTACGCCCGCTTGACGCTGCTACGTGATAGCAGCAATTCGGAACTCCTGTTGCTCGAAAAGCGCGACCCGACCGCCAATGCGATTGGTGAGGGGCTGAAAGCAGCCGGCGCACCGGACCTCATTCGCTACCTGCGAGACCTGCCGCAGATCACGCGCTTCAAGGTGGGTCTGCCCGCGCAAGACTGAAGCATCACCGACCGCAATCTCCGCTCGTAAAACTCGAACCATAAAAATGAAAACAGCGCACGGCCCTAAGGGCGGTGCGCTGTTTTGCTTCGGGTCATGGGCTAGCCGGCCAGGAATTCCCAGACGGCCAGCGCAGCCTCAGCCGTGCCTTGCCGATTGCGCCAAGCCTTGCAACTCTCGGCTGGCGACGGCGTATATGGCATAGTCATTGCCGCTCGCATTACGCAGCTCCGCCAACATCGAACGCCAGCGTGCCAGTGGTACCGGCCGTTGCGCGAGCCAGGCATCGACTCGCTCGCTGATCGACTCCGCGCCGTTCTCCATCTGCAACACCGAAACCGTGATGCTGCGCTGCTGCGAGTCCAAATCATCACGGAAGCCTTCCCGGGCCAGCGCCTGCCAGTTGTTGCCTACCGGCATATTGGTCAACTGATGCAGATACCACGGTAGCTCCAGTGCCCCGCCGACGGCAAAGTACGCCGCGGCAACCTGCGCAGGAACCTGACCGGTCTCATCAGCCGCCTCGAGGATGGGCAGCAGCGTGTACAGATGGTTCGTCCCGGCCACCATGCGTGCGAGCAGCTCGGGCACGCCGGCTTCGGTGTAACGCCGATAGCGTTCCTGCCAATGGTCACGGGTCGAGCCCTGCAACAGCTCGTCGAGTTTCAACCCAAGGGCGGCGACACGCGGACCGAAGTGCGCGACATCCCGAGCCGCATCCAGCTCGCTGCGACGGTTGCGCAGGAACCAACGTGTGGCGCGCCGCCCCAGGCGCATCAACTCGTCCATCAGGCTCAGTTGCAACTCGGCAGGCACCTTGTGATCAAGCGCCTCGATCTGCCGGAACCAGTGCGGCAGATGGAAGATATCGCGCACGATCACGTAGGCGCCGGCAACGTTCGCGGCGCTCATACCGGTCGCCTCGTTCAGCCGCTGAACAAAGGTGATGCCCATGTTGTTGACCAGATCGTTGGCGATCTGCGTGGCGACGATCTCGCGTTTGAGGCGGTGCTGCAGCATCGCGGCGCGGAAATGCTCGGCGAGCTGTTGCGGGAAGGCACTGTCCATCTCGCGAGCGAGGTAATCATCGTCCGGCACACGGGAATCGAGCAGCGCTTTCTTGAGCTCGATCTTGCTATAGGAGATCAGTACGGATAGCTCGGGACGGGTCAGCCCTTTGCCGATGCTGGCACGCTCGGCGAGCGCCTCGTCGGAGGGCAGAAACTCGAGTGCACGATCGAGCTGCCCCGCCGCCTCCAGCGCGTTGATCAACCGAACATATTCGGCGGCCCGCTCGCGTGAGCGGTGTTGCGCCTGTGAAAGCGCCTGGGTCTGCTTGTAGTTGTTTTGCAGCACCAGCTCGGCCACTGCATCGGTCATCTCGAACAGCAGCTGGTTACGCTGCTTGGCGGTCATGTCACCCGCGCTGACTACCTCGTTGAGCAGGATCTTGATGTTCACTTCATGATCCGAGCAATCGACGCCGCCGGCGTTGTCGATGAAGTCGGTATTGCTCGAACCGCCGTGCAACGCATACTCGACGCGCCCCAGCTGCGTCATGCCGAGGTTGCCGCCCTCGCCCACGACCTTTGCCCGCAGTTCGGCGCCGTTGACCCGTACAGCATCATTGGCCTTGTCACCCACCTCAGCATGGCTTTCGCTGCTGCTCTTCACATAGGTCCCGATACCGCCGTTCCAAAGCAGATCCACTGGCGCCTTGAGTAGCGCGTTGATCAGCTCGGCTGGCGTCAGCTGGTCTGCCTCGATGGCAAAACGCTCTTTCATTTGCGGCGAGATCTGCACCCGTTTTGCCGAGCGCGGGAAGATACCACCGCCCTCCGAGATCAGCGAGGCGTCGTAATCGGTCCAGGACGAGCGCGGCAGATCGAACAGGCGCTTGCGCTCAAGGAAGCTGCGCGCAGGGTCCGGATTGGGGTCGATGAAGATGTGCAGGTGGTTGAACGCGGCCACCAGCTGCAGGGTCTCCGACATCAGCAGGCCGTTGCCGAAGACGTCACCGGCCATGTCGCCGATGCCGATCACGCTGATGACATCGCTCTGCACATTGATCCCGCGTTCGCGGAAATGGCGCTGCACGGAAACCCAGGCGCCACGCGCAGTGATGCCCATCTTCTTGTGGTCATAACCTGCCGAGCCGCCTGAGGCGAAGGCATCGCCGAGCCAGAAGTCGTACTCGGCAGCGATGCCATTGGCGATATCCGAGAAGCTCGCGGTGCCTTTGTCCGCAGCTACTACCAGGTAAGGGTCGTCACCGTCATAGCGCAGCACGTTGGCCGGCGGAGCGACCTGGCCTTCGCGCAGGTTGTCGGTGATATCCAACAGGCCACTGATGAATATCCGATAGCAGGCAATCGCCTCGGCCTGAATATCATCCCGGGTGCCGGTGGTGGGCAGCCGCCGCGGTACGAAGCCGCCTTTGGCACCGCCTGGAACGATCACTGCGTTCTTCACCTGCTGCGCCTTGACCAGACCAAGCACTTCGGTGCGGTAGTCCTCTTCGCGATCGGACCAGCGCAGCCCGCCGCGGGCCACCTTGCCACCGCGCAGATGCACGCCCTCGACCCGCGGCGAATAGACGAAGATCTCGTACATCGGCGCTGGCCGCGGCATCTCGGGGATGGCGCGCGGATCGAGCTTGAAGCTGAAATACGGCTTGGGCCGGCCATTGGCGTCCGGCTGATAGAAGTTGGTCCGTAGGGTCGCCTGGATCAAGGCCAGGTAGCGCCGCAGAATCCGGTCCTCATTGAGCACTGCGACGTCATCCAGCGCGCTGAGAATCGCCTGCTCCAGCCGCTGCTGCTTGTCCGCAAGATCCTCGTCACCCAGCTTGCGCGCAAGGTAAAAGCGCATTTTGAACAGCCGCACCAATTCACGGGCGATATCCGTGTGGTTCAGCAACGCGCTGGCGATGTAGCCGAGGTCGAAGCCCATGCGGATCTGCTTGAGGTAGCGCGCATAGGCACGCAGCAGCGCGACTTCCCGCCAAGCCAGGCCGGCGGTCAGCACCAGCCGGTTGAAGGCATCATTCTCGGCGGCGCCGCCATAGATATGGATGAAGGCATCCTGCAGTGCCTCGTTGATCTCCAGCAGATCGATTTCCAGCCCTTCTGCATAGGTGAAGGCGAAATCGTGGATCCAGTATTCGCGGCCGCTGCGGTTACGCAGCCGGAAGGGAAACTCGCCGAGCACGCGCAGCCCGAGGTTCTCCATGATCGGCAGAATGTCCGACAGCGGCAGCGGCGTGTTCAGGTGGTAAAGCTTGCAGTGCAGGCGATTTTCTTCCGCGGTGATCGGCTGATAGAAGCTCATCACCAGCGGGCGCTCTTCACTCAGGTCGAGGACATGCTGCATGTCGACGGTGGCCGATTGCGGCGAAAAACGTTCGCGGTAGCCAGCCGGAAAACCCTTGGGAAATTCGCTGAGCAGATGGGTGCCCTTGGCTTCGCCGAAGCGCTCGACCACCAGACTCTGATAGTCGTCCTGCCAGGTGCGACAGGCCTGCAGCACCTCCTGTTCCAGACGTACCGGATCAACCTGTACCGCTCTACTGGGGTCCAGGCGCAGGATGAACTGCACCCGCGTCAGCACGGATTCGGAGAAGTAGGTCGAAAACTCGCAGTCACTCGCCTCGAGCCGCTCCTGCAGAACCTGTTGGATTTTCAGTCGTGTCTCGGTGGAATAGCTGTCACGCGGCACATATACCAGGCAGTAGCAGAAACGCCGGTAGGGATCGAAACGCAGGAACAGGCGCAGTCGATTGCGCTCCTGGATCTGCACGATGGCGATGGCATTCTCGAACAGCTCGTCGATCGGCGCCTGGAACAGCTCATCACGCGGCAGCACTTCAAGAACCTGCACCAGCTCCTTGGCCAGGTGCGCGGAGCTGCCGAAGTTGGCGCGCTGCACCACCGTCTCGACCTTGCGGCGAATGAACGGAATGCGTCGAACGCTCTGGGTGTAGACCGACGAGGTGAACAGCCCGAGAAAGCGGCACTCGCGCACTACACGCCCTGCTTCATCGAATTCACGTACGGAGACGAAGTCCGGATAGGCCGGACGATGCACCCGGCTGGGCATCGCCGCTTTGGCAAATGACAGCAGCAGCGGCTCACGCAGATAACTCATCGATTGTGCGGTGAGTGATTGCTCCTCCTCAGAAAGCCCAGTGCGCATGGTGCGCGACAGCCCCAGCAGCGAGCTTTCGTCGTAGAAGATTCGTCCACCGTCGGCCTGCTCCTGCACGGAGAACTCTTCGTAACCGAGGAAGGTGAAGTGGTCATCAGCCAGCCAGCGCATGAAGTCGCGAATCTCGTCCAGCTCGTCGCCGTCGATACTCAGGTTGACCTGCTCCAGACGGCCCTGCAGCTCGACGGCCTTACCCTTCATCGCAGCGAAATCGCCCACCACCTGGCGCACATCAGCGAGTACGCCCAGCAATGATTGCTCCAGTTCGCGCAACGCAGACGGGCTGGCGCAGCGGTCGATTTCGACGAAGATCAGCGATTCGGCATGGCTATCGGCGGCACGCTCATCCTTGGGCAGCAGTTCCAGCAAGCTGCCGTCGGCGGCGCGGCGCACCTGCAGCACGCTGGTCTGCAGGGTGTGGATGCTGTAGCCGCGGCGCGTCAGCTCCATGCGCACCGAATCGACCAGGAACGGCATGTCCGGATGCAGCACCTCAACCACGCTGTGCGTCGACTGCCAGCCGTGCTTTTCAAAATCGGGGTTGAAGACCTGCACCTCGGGCGTCGAAGGCTCGAAGCGCTCCAGCAGGCGCCAGCTGGCCAGCGTCGAACCGACCAGGTCGCTCATTCGCCGCTCGGTGAGTTCCGGCAACGCGACGATACCGAAGAACTGTTCGGCAAACAGATTCAGTTGCGGCAGGATTTTGCTGTCTACGTGTTGCGCTAATGCTGTCTGCAATTGCTGCTGAAAGTCGGCCTTGCTGGCCGCTGAAAAGAACGCCATGTATGGCTCCGCTTGGCTTGCTGGGGAAAGGCTCGTCGGTAGTGACTGACGGCACAGGACGAAGGTTCAAGGTTAGTCTAGTCGAGGGTTAATGCAGTAAAGTGGCGGCTCTCCAACAGTCCCCTGCGACTGTCTGTAGCAGTCAGTAGCGGCCGGCGCGTCCGCCAGCCACGTCAGCCGATTTGCCGCCCACCCTGGAAGAAGCGAAACGATGGATCACCGTGAATCGATAATCGCGCTGCGACAGTTCCTGTCCACCCAGATCCTGGGCCAGGAACGGCTGATCGAACGCCTGCTGATCGCCCTGCTCGCCGACGGCCATATGCTCGTCGAAGGTGCACCGGGCCTGGCCAAGACCCGCGCCATCAAGGAGCTCGCCGAAGGCCTGGAGGCCGAGTTCCATCGCATCCAGTTCACACCCGACCTGCTGCCGGCCGACATCACCGGTACCGAGATCTATCGCCCGGAGACCGGCAGCTTCGTCTTCCAGCAGGGGCCGATCTTCCACAACCTGGTGCTTGCCGACGAAATCAACCGCGCGCCGGCCAAGGTGCAGTCGGCACTGCTCGAAGCAATGGCCGAGCGGCAGGTCAGCGTTGGTCGCAGTACCTACGATCTGCCGCCGCTGTTCCTGGTGATGGCCACGCAGAACCCGATCGAACAGGAAGGCACCTACCCACTGCCCGAAGCCCAGCTGGACCGTTTCCTGCTGCACGTGAAGATCGGCTTCCCGGATGCCTCGGTGGAACGGCGCATCCTGCAACAGGCCAGAGGCGAAGCCATCAACGGCGAGGCGGCACCGGAACACCGGGTCAGCCAGCAGGCCATCTTCGCCGCGCGCAAGGACATCCTCGGGTTGTACATGGCCGATGCGGTGGAGGAATACCTGGTACAGCTGGTCATGGCCACGCGCACCCCCGCCAAGTTCGACGCCGAGCTGGCCGAATGGATCGCCTATGGCGCAAGCCCGCGCGGCTCCATCTCGCTGGACCGCTGCGCCCGCGCCCACGCCTGGCTGGCTGGACGTGATTTCGTCAGTCCCGAAGACATCCAGGCGATGCTCTTCGACGTGCTGCGTCATCGCCTGATCCTTTCCTTCGAGGCGGAAGCGGCCGGCATCGACCAGGACCGTGTGATCCAGCGCATTCTCGACGTGGTCGCGGTGGCCTGATGCAAGCGCAGGCTTCCGGCAGCGGACAGCCGAGCGAGCAGCACACCGGCATCCAGGTGAGCCTGGCCGAGCTGATCGACATGCGCCATCGCGTCCGTGAAGTACCGATCTTCTCCACGCCCCATCGTCGCAGCCCACTGGTCGGGCTGCATCATTCCAAACTGCGCGGGCGTGGCGTGGATTTCGACCAGGTACGTGTCTACCAGGCCGGAGATGACGTGCGCACCATCGACTGGCGGGTCACCGCGCGCACCCAGGAGCCGCATACCAAACTTTTCCACGAAGAACGCGAGCGTCCGATCTATATCGTCGTCGAGCAGAGTCCGCGCCTGTTCTTCGGCAGCGGACGCCTGTTCAAGTCGGTGCTGGCTGCCCAGGCCGCGGCCCTCATCGGCTGGGCAGCGCTGAGCCACAACGACCGGGTCGGCGGTCTGGTATTCGGTAGCGAGCAGCAGGAAATCAAGCCACGGCGCAGCAAGCAGAGCCTGCTGCAGCTGCTTGATCGCGTCACGCAGGCCAACAACCGGCTGCATCCCGAGAGCCCGCTCGATCCGGAGGCGTTCAGCATGGCATTGCGCAGGACGCGAGAAGTGCTGCGCCCCGGCAGCCTGTCGGTGATTCTCTGCGACGAGCGCACCCTGACCGATGCCGCCGAACAGCAGCTCAGCCTGCTGGCGCGTCATGTCGATCTGCTGTTGCTGCCGTTGTTCGATCCACTGGATCGCGCACTGCCCGCCGCCGGCCTGCTGCGCTTCAGCGAAGGAAATGCGCGGCTGGAACTGGATACCCACGACGCGGCACTGCGTCAGCGCTATCGCGAGCTGGGCGAAGCGCGCAGTGCACGTTGGCAGCGCCTGGCCAATCGGCTGCGGGTGCCGCTGATGCCGCTCGATACCCAGGATGATCTGGTCGAACAGCTGCGCGAGCACCTGAGCGTCCGGCATCCGAGCGCACGACCATGAACCCGCTCGACCAACTGGCACCACTGATCAGTCCGGAGCCCGTTCACTGGTGGCCGCCTGCACCGGGCTGGTGGCTGCTCGGGCTGGTGCTGCTCGGCGGGGTCGCGGCGCTCTGGCGGCTTCGCCATCGTCTGGCCCCGCGCAAACCACGCGTTCAGCCCGAAGCGCCGTTGGACCCGCAGCGCCAAGAGGCGTTGATCGAGCTGTCCCGCCTGAACAAACCCTACGGCGGCCAGCCGGCCAGCCAGTGGCTGCAGCAGCTCAACGGACTGCTCAAGCGCCTGTGCCGCATCCGCTATCCAAACGATCATCCGCACACGCTCAGCGGGCGCGCCTGGCTGGCCTTTCTCGACAGCCGCTGTCCGGCCGCCGGGCTGACACGCTGGATGATCCTGGTCGAAGGTGCCTATCGAGCCGAGTGCCGTCTCGACGACAAGGCCATCGACGGCCTTGAACAATCCGTCGACATTTGGATTCGCAAGCATGTTTGAACTGGCCTGGCCCTGGATCTTCGTGCTGCTGCCCCTGCCCTGGCTGCTGCGTGCACTGCTACCGCCAGCCGACAGCGGCGAAGCCGCGTTGAAGGTCAGCTTCCTCGATGAGCTGCAACAGCTTGCCGGGCGCCGTGCCCGGGTCGCGCTGCCGGCCTGGCGCCAGCAACTGCCCTACCTCACCATCTGGTTGCTGCTGCTGTTCGCCGCAGCGCGCCCGCAGTGGCTCGGTGAACCGCTACCACTGCCCACCAGTGGCCGCGACCTGCTGCTGGCCGTGGATGTATCCGGCTCGATGGACTACCCCGACATGCAATGGCAGGGCGAGGAGCTGACGCGCCTGGAGCTGGTCAAGGTGCTGCTCGGCGATTTCATCGAGCAGCGCCACGGCGATCGCGTCGGTCTGATCCTGTTCGGTAGCAAGGCCTACCTGCAGGCGCCCCTGACCTTCGACCGCCGCACCGTGCGTGTCTGGCTGGACGAGGCGCGAGTTGGCATTGCCGGCAGCAACACCGCCATCGGCGATGCCATCGGCCTGGCGGTGAAACGCCTGCGAGATCGACCGGCGAGCAGCCGCGTGCTGGTGCTGATCACCGATGGCGCCAGCAATGGTGGTGAAATCGAACCGTTGCTGGCTGCTTCTCTGGCGGCCGAGGAAGGCGTACGAATCCATACCATCGGCATCGGCGCCGTTCCGGAAGAAGGGGGTGTGCTCAGCCGCTTCGGCTTCAATCCCGGCCTGGACCTGGACGAGCCAACCCTGCGCGCCATCGCCGAACAGACCGGCGGGGAGTACTTTCGCGCCGCCTCCAGCGCTGAGCTCAAGGCCATCGGCGCTACCCTGGATCGGCTCGAGCCCGCCGCGCAGCAACCAATCCAGGCGCGCGTGGCCGAAGCGCTGTATTTCTGGCCACTGGCAGCGGCACTGCTGATCAGCCTGCTGATGGTAGCCGCCAGCCTGTGGAGCGCCCAGCTGCAGCGCCTGGCCTGGCGGCGGGAGCAGCGCCGATGAGCGAACTCTTGCCCCATCTGCTGCGGCCCTACTGGCTGATCATCCTGCCACTGTTGATCTGGCTGCTGTGGCGGTTGTGGCATCGCCAGTTGCAGATCGGCCGCTGGCAGCGTCTGCTCCCCGAAGCCTTTCATGCTGCCCTGCTGACCCGCGGCCGGCTGCGCCACAGTCGCCTGCCCTGGCTGGTGCTCGGCCTCGCCTGGCTGCTGGCCGTCATCGCATTGCTCGGCCCAAGCTGGCAGCGCTTCGAGCAACCCAGCGTGAAGCGCAGTGACCCGTTGGTAGTCCTGTTGGAACTGACCCCATCGATGCTCGCCGGTGACGTGCCGCCCACGCGCCTCGAGCAGGCCAAGCGCAAACTGCTCGACCTGCTGGAACGGCGGCAGGACGTGCAGACCGCCGTGGTGGTATATGCCGGGAGCGCCCATACCGTGGTGCCGCTGTCCGATGATCTGGCGACTACCCGCAACCTGCTGGATGCCCTGCATCCGGCGCTGATGCCCGAACCAGGCCAGCGTGCCGATCTCGCCGTGGCCAAGGGGCTCGCTCTGCTCGAACAGGCAGGGCTGGGTCGGGGACGATTGCTGCTGATTGGCAGTAGCCTGGACGAACACGAGCGTGGCGCCATCAAAGCGCTGATGCAGGGACGCGATGAGCGCCTGCTGGCCCTCGGTGTCGGCACAGAACAGGGCGCGCCGATTGCCGGAGAGAACGGCAGCTTTCTCAAGGACGATCACGGCGCCATTCTGATCCCACGCCTGGACAACGCCAGGCTGCAGCGCCTGGCCACAGAGCTGGGCGGCCACTACCAACAGGCGCGTCTGGGCGACGACGATCTCGCGGCGCTCGGCCTGCTCGATCAAACGGGAACACTGCAGCACGACGACGAACTCACCCGTCTGGAAGCCTGGCTGGACCAGGGCCACTGGCTCCTGGTTCCGCTGCTCCTGCTTGCCGCTTTGGCCGGCCGGCGCGGCTGGCTGTTCTGCCTGCCGCTATTGCTGCTGCAGCCGCAAGCGGCCAGCGCATTCGAGATGGATGACCTCTGGCTACGGCGCGATCAGCAGGGGCAACGTCTGCTCGAGGCCCAGCAGCCCGCCGAGGCGGCAGAGCGCTTCGTCGATCGCCGCTGGCAGGCGACCGCACGCTACCAGGCCGGCGACTACGCCGGCGCCGCAGAGCTGTTCGCCGAGGGCAATACAGCCGCCGACCACTACAATCGCGGCAATGCCCTGGCGCGCGGCGAAGCCTTGGAAGCCGCTATCGAAGCCTACGAACAGGCGCTGGAGCTGCAGCCTGACCTGCAACAGGCACAGCGCAACAAGGCACTGGTGGAGGAACTGCTGCGCCGTCGACAGGAGCAGCCCGAGCCCGAACCCGAGCCGGAACAGCAGCAAGAACAGACGGAGCCGGACGAACCGCAGCCCCAGCCGCAACCGCCGGAGTCCGGGTCGGCCAGTGCGCCCAGCCCTGGGCACGCCGAGGGCGAGCCGGAGCGTGCGGCCAGCGGCGCCGTGGAGCCTTCCACGAGCGAAACGACAACAGAGGCGTCGGAACAGGATGCAGCCACGGCGCTGGCGCAGCATGAGGCGCTCCCCGATCAGGAGCGGCAACAGGCAATGGAACAATGGCTGCGACAGATCCCGGATAACCCCGGCGAGCTGCTGCGGCGGAAATTCCTTTACGAACAACGCAAGCACCAGGAAACCAGTCGATGACGCGCCTGATGGCCTTTCTTCTGCTCAGCATTCTTGCCGGCCAGGCTGCTGCGGCCGGTCTTTTCGCCCGAGTGGACCGCACCCAGTTGAGCATCGACGAAACCCTCGAGCTAAGCCTGGAAAGCCAAGGCGGCGCGGTGTTCGGCAAGCCCGACCTGCAGCCGCTGGATGACCTGTTCGAGGTTTTCGACACCCGCCAGGTCAATCAGCTCTCCAGCAGCAATGGCGAGGCGCGCGCAATCACCCGCTGGTTGATCACCCTGCGTCCGAAGCAGACCGGCTACGTGATCATTCCGCCACTGCAGCTGGGCGACTGGCGCAGCGAGCCGATCACCCTGCTGGTCCAGGAATCGTTGAAAAGCAGCGACGGCGACCAGCTGGCACCCATCTTCATCGACGCCAGCGTCGACCAGGAAAGCGTCTATGTGCAGGCCCAGGTGATCCTCACGCTGCGCATCTACCATTCGGTTTCGCTTTACGACGACAGCACCCTGTCGCCGCTGCAAATGCCCGAAGCCCTGGTCGAGCGACTCGGCGAGCCGCGTACCTACGAGAAAACCATCAACGGCATCCGACATGGCGTCATCGAGGTGCGCTATGCGCTGTTTCCGCAGAAATCCGGCGAGCTGACCATCCCCGCCCAGCTGTTCAGCGCGACTACCGTGACCGGCGGCAGCAACCCACTGTTCGGCTCGCGCTCGGGACGCTCGACTCAGGTGCGCTCACCGAGCATCCCACTGACAGTCAAAGCCAAGCCGGCAGATTATCCCGCCGATGCGCCCTGGCTGCCGGCACGCAGTCTGACGCTGGTGGAGGCCTGGAGCCCAGAACCGGATCAGGCGCAGGCCGGCGAATCACTTACCCGCAGCCTGCTGCTCAAGGCCGAAGGCCTGACCAGCACGCAGCTGCCCGCGATCGGCTCGGCGCAGAGCGCGGAGTTGCGCCGCTATCCGGATCAACCGAGCCTGGCGAACGAAGTCGGTGCTACCGGGCTGATCGGCAGCCGCGAACAACGCGAGGCGCTGATTCCCACGCGCAGTGGCACGCTGCAGCTGCCTGCACTGGAAGTGGTCTGGTGGAATACCGTTGAAGATCGCCTCGAACGCACCACGCTGGACAAGCGCACCCTGAGCGTCGCGGACAATCCGAATCTTGTGCAGCCAGCTGCCGAACAGCCAGTCGCAATCCCGGCGCCTGTCGAACAGCAGCTGCTCTGGCCGTGGCAATTGAGCACAGCGTTCTTTGCACTCAGCACGCTCGTCGGCTTCGGGCTGTGGACGCGTGCGCGCCGACAGCCGGCAGTGCTACGTGCGCTCCAGCCTGGACCCACCCCGCGCAGCCTGCTCGACGACCTGCGTCGCGCCTGCCAGGCCAACGACTCCCATGCCACTCGCCAGGCGCTGGACGCCTGGGCGCGACAACAACCGGAGACTTTGGCGGACATGGCTGCGCGCTTCGTACCGCTGTCCGATGCGCTGGATGGGCTCAATGGTGCGCTGTACAGCGAAGCCGGCCAGCGCTGGCAGGGCGACGCCCTGTGGCAGGCAATCCAGGCCCTGCCTCCGGCGATCACTCCCAGCATCGAGCAGGACCAAAGCGCCCTGCCGCCACTCTACCCGCGCTGACCAGCAGCCTGAGCTAACCGCCCCTCACCGACGCGGTGCGCATGCACCGCGCCGTGCACCATTTCCACGCTGGCATATCGCTTGCTTCAGGCTTGGCACAGACCATACCTGAGCCGTCGCGGCAAACGTCGACATTTACCGCGCGCTTCGCAATCGAAAAGGCCAACACAGCATGACGGACCCCTTCTCGCCGCACCGCCACGACGCACTGGCCTGGGTTGCCGGCAGCGACGCACCGGAAAAGAGCTCGGTCAATCTGGGCTTTCTGCCGCTCACCGATGCTGCATCGCTGATCGTCGCGGCCACTCAGGGCTTCGCCCAGCCGTTCGGCCTGACGCTGAACCTGCAGCGCCAGAGTTCCTGGTCGGCCCTGCGCGACAAGCTGGTCGGTGGCGAACTGGATGCTGCGCACGGGTTGTACGGACTGATCTACGCCGTACACCTGGGAATCGGCGGCAGCCCCGCGGTGGACATGGCGGTGCTCATGGGGCTGGCGCAGAACGGACAAAGCATCAGCCTGTCTGCCTCGCTGAAGGCAGCCGGCGTGACCAATCCCGAGGCGTTGCGCAACGGCGTGCGCCAAAGCGGTGCGCGCCTGACGCTCGCGCATACCTTTCCCACCGGCACCCATGCGCTCTGGCTGTACTACTGGCTAGCCGCCAATGGCATCCACCCCCTGCAAGATGTGCGAACGCTTGTGCTGCCACCCTCGCAAATGGTGGCGAACCTGCGGGCGGGACGCATCGATGGTTTCTGCGCCGGCGAGCCATGGGGCGCCCAGGCGATCGCCGAAGGTGTCGGTTTCACCCTGGCGACCAGCCAATCGATCTGGCCCGACCACCCGGAGAAGGTGCTCGGTTGCACCCGGACTTTCGTCGAGCAGTACCCCAACACGGCCCGCGCGCTGGTGATGGCAATACTGGAGGCGAGCCGTTTCATCGACCAGAGCTTGGAAAACCGCCGCAGCACGGCACAGCTGATCGCCGGGCGCGAGTACGTCGACGCTCCGCTCGCGGCCATCGAGTCGCGCTTTCTCGGCGCGTATGACGACGGGCTGGGCAACGCCTGGACCGACATGCATCCACTGCGTTTCTTCGCCGACGGTGCGGCAAACATGCCTTATCTGTCAGACGGCCTGTGGTTCATGACCCAGCTGCGGCGCTGGGGCCTGCTGCGTCAGGACCCGAACTACCTGGAGATTGCACAGCAGGTTCAGCAGGCCGACCTGTATCGCCAGGCTGCCGAAGCGCTCGGTATGCCGGTGCCGCAGTCGCCGCTACGAAGCGCCACGCTCATGGACGGCACGACTTGGGACGGCAGCGACCCGGCGGCCTACGCACGCAGCTTCGCCCTGCACGCCATGGCCGATCAGACCGTGGCGGCCGCGCTTTGAGGAGGGAGACCGGTATGTTGCGCATCCTGCTGATCGACGATACCCCGCGAAAGATCGGCCGTCTGAAGAGCGCGCTGATCGAGGCTGGCTTCGAAGTCATCGCTGAGTCCGGCCTGAGCATAGACCTGCCCGAACGAGTCGAGGCGATCCGCCCGGACGTGGTGCTGATCGACACCGACTCACCCGGCCGCGACGTACTCGAACAGGTGGTACTGGTAAGTCGCGACCAGCCACGGCCGATCGTCATGTTCACCGACGATAGCGATCCGGGCGCCATGCGCCAGGCAATCCGCGCCGGTGTCAGCGCCTATATCGTCGAAGGTATCCAGGCCCAGCGGCTGAAACCAATCCTCGATGTGGCCATGGCCCGCTTCGAGACCGACCAGGCGATGCGGGCACAACTCCAGGCCCGCGAGCAGCAATTGGCGGAACGCAAACGCATCGAACTGGCCAAGGGCATGCTGATGAAGATGCGCGATTGCAAGGAGGAAGAGGCCTATACGCTGATGCGCCGCCAGGCGATGAGCCGGCAACAGAAACTGATCCAGGTCGCCGAACAGATCATCGCCATGAATGAACTCCTCGGGCAGTAACCCTGCCCGCCAGCGGTGCGGTAGCGAGGTCCAGCGCACCGTCGGCGCGCACATCCGCAGCCCTCAGGATTTGGATCGCAGGACGGCCGCAGCGCCAGCAACCGTAACGATGTGGAGTCCAGCGGAAAAGGTGCTGGCATTGGCCGGCTGGCAAGCGACTTGCTAGATGCCATTGGCCGACCCAACGAAGGTGTCTGGCTAAGACGAAGGCGTCCCTTGACCGCATGCAGCCGCATGCCGGTTTGGACGCCTTTTTTGTTGCACGCGCCGCCGTGCCGTACCCGTAGACAAGGGACTTGCAGAATGACCATTACCGCGACCTTGGCGATCGCCTGTGCCCTGCTGTTGCTGGGTCACTACCTGAACGGCATCGCCAGCGCCCAACATTCCCGGCGCGTTGCAAGCCTGCGCCTGCTGGCCATTCAAGAGGATCTGGAGATCCTGCGTCTGCTGCAGCAGCATCGGGGGCTGGGCGCGCTCTCCGATGTGGCCGCGGTCACTCTGCGCTCTGCCCTCGCGGCCAACCTGACGCAGCGATTGCAACAACGCGCCGCTTTGCCCGACGCCTACTCGATAAGCGAGGCCTGGCTGGCCCTGCGTGAGACGCCAACGGACTTCGAAAGCCACGGTGTTCTGATCGAAACCGTTATAGATAGCCTTGCGCAGCGAGCATCGCTGAACCACGAGGGCGCACGGATCGCTCAAGCATGCCGCGAGCTGGAAGAGGTGGCGCGCCTGCGCGGCCTATGCGTGATCGCATCGCTGCAGGGCGGCTGCACGCCGGCCTTGCAAGGGCGCCTGGAAGGGCTCTGTCGCCGTGTCGGCAGCGGTGTGGACATGGAGCTCAAGCGTCTGGTGGGCAAGCTGGAGCGCAGCGTTGTCCACTCAGCCCAACCGCGGCTGAGCCCACCCGAATGCTTCGCACTGGTCACACCCTTGATCGATGCACGACTGCAACGGATCCAGCAGCGCCTGCAGCACAGCGTTGCACAGGCGCAGCCCGGCTTGCCCAGAGGAGCGTGACCAAGTCCGAGCAGTCATGTTTGAAGTTCCCAGGGGAAGCGCTCGGCAAACTCACGCGAGTGCCAGTCCGTTCGCGGTCAAGCCAGCGCCCACCAGGGCCGATCTGCCCAGTGGAGTGACACAACGCTAGAATGCGCGCCTTCGATCAATAACCGAGCGACCCATGGCGCGCCTGAACCTGCAGTTCCCGGAAGACCAGTACTGTTTTTCCACCCAGCTCACCGTACGCATCACCGACATCAACGCCGGCAACCATCTGGCCAACGATTCGATGATCTCTATGATTTCCGAGGCGCGGGCGCGCTTTCTATTTGCCTACGGCGTGGCCGAAACCCGCCAGGACGGTGCCGGGATCATCGTCACCGACCTGGCCACGACTTATAAAGCCGAGGCCCATGCCCGTGACGCGCTGCTGTTCGAGGTTGGCGTGATGGACTTCAACAAGTACGGCGGCGATATCATCTTCCGCATCACTCGCCCTGCCGACGGCACGCTGATCGCCATGGCCAAGTCCGGCTTCGTCTTCTACGACTACTCCCAAAGCCGTGTGGTCGCCATGCCCGAAGCCTTTGCGGCGAAGTTTCCGCGGGTTAACCGGCTCGATTAGTGCGCGCTTTCCATCAGCTGCAGCAGGCGCTGGACATCCTCGCGGTGGCATAGCTCGGTGCCTGGGCGCATCACCGTCGCTGCGCCAGCGGCAATCCCCTGGCACACCGCCTCAGGAATCGAACGTCCGTCGGCCATCGCTAGCACAATGGCTCCGAGCATGCTGTCACCCGCACCCACCGCGCTGGCGACCGGCACTTCCGGCGTGCGCAGGCGGCCTACCTGGTCGCCATAGGCATACAGCGCCCCATCGGCACCAAGCGACAGCACGATGACCTCCGCACAGCCCTGCCTGATCAGGCTGCGCAGTGCTTGTTCCTGCTCGGCTTCAGCGCTGACGGTGCGGCCCATCAGGGTTCCGAGCTCGTCAAGGCTCGGCTTCATCAGATACACGCCGCCTTGCCGGGCCGCATGACGCAGGGGCTCGCCGGACAGATCAACAACCAGGCGAGCGCCGATACGTCGTGCCAACGCCAGTAGCTCATCGAAAAAACCAAGGTCGGCGCCGGGTGGAAAGCTGCCGCTCAGCACCACATAGGCCGGCGCCGGGCGCAGCGCCGCCAGGCTGTCGAGGCACTGTTGCAACTCCTGCGCGGACAGCGTCGGGCCGGGTAGCACGAAGCGGTACTGCAGGCCTGAGGCCAGCTCATCGACAGTGAAGCTCTCGCGGGTGTCGCCAGCAATCGGCACCGGCCGATGCACCAGGCCCAACTCATCCAGCGAACGTTGCAGCAGATCGCCGAAAGGACCGCCCGCCGGGTAGACGGCCACCGCCTTGCCGCCCAGCGTTTTCACCACGCGCGCCACGTTGATTCCGCCGCCACCCGGATCGTGACGCGGCAGCGAGCAACGCAACTTCTCGGTGCTGATCACCCGAGCAGTGCTGACGGAGAGGTCCATCGCGGGGTTGAGGGTCAGGGTCGCAATCAGGGGCATCGCTTACTCCATGGCAATTGCAGCCAAGCCTAACAGCAACCGCAGCGGCAGGGTTTCTTGCAATGCGGCGGAGCTTGCCCTGATTTGGCCCGCACTTGCTCGGTCTTTGTGCGTTTCCCGGCAGTGACTCGCTGCAAGCAAGGCGTAGCCCGCATAACGCGGGGCCTCCACCGGCTGGCACGCTAGATGCTAGATCCCCTTCAGGCAGGCCAACGGCGGTCTGCGCAACACGACAAAGGCGTCGCACCACTCCTGCTCCGGCAGGCGTGCTGCGACGCCTTTTTGTTTTCCGCCTCGACGACGGGGCGGTACGAGCAGCCCTGGCGGCCAACGCCGCACTATGAACGCCCTGGAGCCGATCCAATGAGTACGAGTTTCTGGAAAGCCGGCCACGCGCCGACCCTGTTTGCCTCCTTCCTCTACTTCGACCTGAGTTTCATGGTCTGGTACGTCCTCGGCCCGCTGGGCGTGCAGATCGCCGCCGATCTCGGCCTGACCACCCAGCAACGCGCCTTCATGGTCGCCACGCCGATCCTCGCCGGTGCCGTACTACGTCTCGCGCTGGGCATCCTGGCGGATCGCACGTCGCCGAAAACCGCCGGGCTGTTTGGCCAGAGCGTCGTCATCGTCGCGCTGTTCGTCGCCTGGCTACATGGCATCCACAGCTACGAGCAGGCTTTGCTGCTCGGCCTGTTCCTCGGCATGGCCGGCGCATCCTTTGCCGTGGCGCTGCCGCTGGCCTCGCAGTGGTATCCGGCAGAGCACCAGGGCAAGGCGATGGGCATCGCCGGGGCCGGCAATTCCGGCACCGTGCTGGCGGCCTTGTTCGCGCCGGTGTTGGCGGCCATCTTCGGATGGAATAACGTCTTCGGCCTGGCGCTGATTCCGCTGGTGCTCACCCTGATCATCTTCGCCAGCGTGGCGAAGAATGCGCCCAACCGCCCGGCGCCGAAGTCGCTGGCCGATTACATGAAGGCACTGGGCGACCGCGACAGCTGGTGGTTCATGTTCTTCTACAGCGTGACCTTTGGCGGCTTTCTCGGCCTGGCCAGCACCCTGCCCGGCTATTTCCACGACCAGTACGCCTTCGACCCGGTCAAGGCCGGCTACTACACCGCTGCCTGCGTCTTCGCCGGCAGCCTGCTGCGCCCGCTCGGCGGCGCACTGGCCGACCGCATCGGCGGCATCCGCGCGCTGCTGGTGATGTACACCGTCGCGGCATTCTGCATCGCTGCGGTGGGCTTCAACCTGCCGAGTTCCACAGCAGCCCTGGCACTGTTCGTGGTCGCCATGCTCAGCCTCGGTGCCGGCAATGGAGCGGTGTTCCAGCTGGTGCCGCAGCGTTTCAACAAGGAAATCGGCGTGATGACCGGACTGGTCGGCATGGCCGGCGGTATCGGTGGCTTTCTGCTCACCGCCGGGCTTGGCGCAGTCAAACAATCGACCGGTGACTACCAAATCGGCCTCTGGTTGTTCGCCAGCCTCGGCGTGCTCGCCTGGTTCGGCCTGCATGGGGTCAAGCGTCGCTGGCGCACTACCTGGGGCTCGGCTGCGGTAACCGCGGCGCGGGTGTGATGCCCACGCAGATCCTGCAGGGCGCGAATATTGCTCTGCTGCAGTACGCCGTCATTCGAGAACGACCATGCCCCTGCGATTGAGCTATGGCGAGGCCAGCGCCGCCGGCCCGCGCCCGGAAAACCAGGACGCAATACGCATCGTCACCCCGGCACCCGGGCTGGCCACCGGCAAGGGCTATCTGTTCGCGCTGGCCGATGGCGTCAGCCAGTGCGCCGATGGCGGCCTGGCTGCACGGGCGACCTTGCAGGCGCTGGCCTTCGACTACTACGCAACGCCCGAAACCTGGGCCGTCGCGCAATCGCTGGACCGCGTGCTGGTCGCACATAACCGCTGGCTACAGGCCAACGGCGGAAGTCAGCCGCTATTGACCACGCTGACCGCGCTGGTCCTGCGCGGGCGACGCTTCACCCTGGCCCACGTCGGCGATTGCCGAGCCTACCGCTGGAACGGCTCCCAGCTCGAGCGGCTCAGCGAAGACCATGTCTGGGAACAGTCGGGCATGCAGCATGTGCTCAAGCGTGCCATGGGCCTGGATCAGCATCTGGTGGTGGACTACCTCGACGGCGAGCTGCAGGAAGGCGACAGCTACCTGCTGCTGAGCGACGGCGTCTGGTCGTGCGTCCCCGAGCGCGACATCGCGCATATCCTGCACGATCAGCCTGACCTCGGCGCCGCAGCACGGGCGCTGGTCAATCTGGCGCACCAGAGCGGCAGCCAGGACAACGCCAGTGCATTGCTGCTGCGCGTAGAAACGCTGCCCGAAGCGGTGCTGGCCGACGCCCTCGCCCAGCTCGATCACTGGCCGCTGCCGCCAAAGCTGCGACCCGGTCAACTGTTCGAAGGCTGGCAGGTAATTGAGCTGCTGCACGAGTCGCGACAATCACTGATCTACCGCGTGCTCGATGGCCAGGGCCAACCGTGGCTGCTGAAGACGCTGCCACCCAGCCGACAGGACGAGTCGGACGCCGGGCCGGCATTGCTGCAGGAGGAGTGGTTCATGCGTCGGGTAGCCGGGCGCAATTTCGCCGAACTGCATCCCCTTCCGCAGCGCCAGCACCTGTACTACGTGCAGCGCGAATATGCCGGAAGGACACTGGCCCAGCACCTTGAACGGGACGGCCCGCTGCCCCTGACCGATCTGCTGCAGATCGCATCAAGGCTGATCCGCGCGGTAGGCATGCTGCATCGGCGCAACATTCTGCACCGCGACATCAAGCCGGAGAACCTGCTGCTGGGCGAGGACGGCGAGCTGCGCATCCTGGATTTCGGCCTGGCGTTCTGTCCTGGGCTGTCCCGCGACCTGCCCAATCACCTGCCCGGCACCCCGAGTTTCATTGCCCCGGAGGCGTTCACGGGCGCAGAACCCAGTGCTGCGCAGGATCTCTACGCGACCGGCGTGACGCTCTATTACCTGCTGACCGGGCACTACCCCTACGGCGAGATCGAAGCCTTCCAGCGCCCGCGCTTCGGCAACCCGACACCGGCCAGCCGCTATCGCCCGGACGTGCCTACCTGGCTGGAGGAAAGCCTTGGCCGCGCGGTGGCGGCAGAGCCACGGCAGCGCTTCGAGACCGCCGAACAATGGCTGCTGGAACTGGAACAGGGCGAACAGCGAAGCGCCAGCCTGCGGCCACGCCCGCTGCTCGAACGTGAGCCGCTGAAGGTCTGGCGCGGCATGGCATTACTGTCGCTGCTGCTCAACCTGCTGCTGGTCGTGTTGCTGATAAAAAACGCGTGATGGTCAGCGCCGGGTAATCAGCCCCTGGCGCGCCACTCGGGTCAGCTCGCGCACGCATTCTTCCAGGCGCTCGGCGGTTGGCGCCTGAATCACCGCAAGGTCAAAGCTGTCAGTGGCGAAACGCGCCAGCGACTCGTCGGCCGTGGCGAACTGGATAAGCAGGGCGCGGGATTTGCGATGGCGTCGCGGCCAACCTTCGAGGTAGCGCAACAGGGACGGCTGGTGAGTGCCGCCAAGGAGGATTTTCGGATTGCTGGGGTGCAGGCCGCTGGTGATCGGGGCCAGGCGCAACTGGGCGTGCTTTGCGTTCATTGATTCAACTTCCGCCTCGAGGATTCCGCTGGGCAGCGGTGGGAGGCGACACCGGAACCAGCGCTTTAGCGGTATTTCGAAGCCATCGGCTCCAGGCGCCCCGCAAGTAGCTGACTAAATCGGCGCATGGGCGAAACTTTAGAAAGCTGGTCGCAGCATGTCAACGGCCTTTTAAGGACCAACAACAGGCGCAACTCGCACCACCACGGCGCAAGCCGCTGCATATCAGTGCAACGATCAACCTCTGAGCCACGCGCAGGGAAGCTCCAACCCATTGAAAAATGACGTATTGGAAAGTTGGCACAGCCTCTGCAATGTGAAATATCGAAGAATCATTACGACCTGACCCTCAACGTGGAGCGGCCAGGTTTCCCGACAGAGCGGGACACGGACAAAGGCGTCCTCACTGGGTAACCGGTGGGACGCCTTTTTTGTTGTTGAAAAATTTAGAGCAGGCCGGACGGCAGCTGTCGACTGGCACGGAGAACGGGCATGAAGAAACTCAAACTGGTAATGATCGGCAACGGCATGGCCGGCGTGCGGACCCTTGAGGAACTGCTCAAGCTCACCAACGAGCTCTATGACATCACGGTGTTCGGCGCCGAGCCGCATCCCAACTACAACCGCATCCTGCTCTCCCCCGTGCTGGCCGGCGAACAACAGTTCGAAGAGATCGTGCTCAACGACCTCAACTGGTACGCCGAGAACGACATCCACCTCAAGCTCAACTGCAAGGTGGTGAAGATTGACCGGGTCAAACGCCGGGTGATCGCCGACGACGGCAGCGAGGCGGAATACGACCGCCTACTCATCGCCACCGGCTCCAACCCGTTCATTCTGCCCATTCCTGGCAAGGACCTGCAGGGTGTGATCGGCTACCGCGACATTGCCGACACCCAGGTGATGATGGAAACCGCCAAGACCCACAAACACGCGGTGGTCATCGGCGGCGGCCTGCTTGGCCTGGAGGCGGCCAATGGCCTCAAGCTGCGCGGCATGGACGTCACCGTGGTGCACATCGGTGACTGGCTGATGGAACGCCAGCTGGACAAGACCGCCGGCACCCTGCTGCAGAGCGCGCTGGAAAGCCGTGGCCTGAAGTTTCTCCTGCCCAAGCACACCGCCGAACTGCTCGACAACGGCGAAGGCCGGGTCTGCGCGGTCAAGTTCAAGGACGGTGAGGTGGTCCCCGCCGACCTGGTGGTGATGGCCGCCGGCATCCGCCCCAACAGCGAACTGGCCGAACAGGCCGGCATCCCGTGCAATCGCGGCATTCTGGTCAACGACACCCTGCAGACCTACGACCCGCGCATCTATGCCGTCGGCGAATGCGCCAACCATCGCGGCACGGCCTATGGCCTGGTCGCGCCGCTGTTCGAACAGGCCAAGGTCTGCGCCAATCACCTGGCCATGCTCGGCTTCTCCCGCTATCTCGGCTCGGTGACTTCGACCAAGCTAAAGGTCACCGGCATCGATCTGTTCTCGGCCGGCGATTTCATCGGCGGCGACGGCACCGAGACCATCACCCTCTCCGACCCCATCGGCGGCGTCTACAAGAAACTGGTGATCAAGGACGACGTGCTGGTCGGCGCCTGCCTGTACGGCGACACCGCCGACGGCGGCTGGTACTTCCGCCAGGTGCGCGAGGGCCAGAACGTGGGCCAGATCCGCGACCATTTGATGTTTGGCGAAGGCGCCATAGGCGACGCAGGCCACCAGGGCCAGAGCAAGGCCATGTCGATGCCGGACGACATGGAAGTCTGCGGCTGTAACGGTGTGTGCAAAGGCACCATCGTCAAGGCGATCCAGGAACACGGGCTGTTCTCGGTGGACGAGGTGAAAAAGCACACCAAGGCCGCCAGTTCCTGCGGCTCCTGTGCCGGGCTGGTCGAACAGATTCTGATCAATACCGTCGGCGGCGCCGCCGACGTCAAGCCGAAGAGCGAGAAGGCCATCTGCGGCTGCAGCGACCTCAACCACGGCCAGGTGCGCAAGGCCATTCGCGAGCACCACCTGACCAGCATTCCGGCGGCCATGGCCTTCATGGAATGGCGCACGCCGAACGGCTGCGCCACCTGCCGCCCGGCGCTGAACTACTACCTGATCTCCACCTGGCCGGGCGAAGCCAAGGACGACCCGCAGTCGCGCTTCATCAACGAGCGCGCCCACGCCAACATCCAGAAGGACGGCACCTACTCGGTCATTCCCCGCATGTGGGGCGGCGTCACCAATGCCGCCGAGCTGCGGCGCATCGCCGACGTGGCGGACAAGTATCAGGTGCCGATGGTCAAGGTTACCGGCGGCCAGCGCATCGACCTGCTGGGCATCAGGAAGGAAGACCTGCCGGGTGTCTGGAAAGACCTGGATATGCCTTCCGGCCACGCCTACGGCAAATCCATCCGTACCGTGAAGACCTGTGTCGGCAGCGAATTCTGCCGTTTCGGCACGCAGAACTCGACGCAGATGGGCATCGATCTGGAACACGCGCTGTTCAACATGTGGTCGCCGCACAAGGTCAAGCTGGCCGTTTCCGGCTGCCCGCGCAACTGCGCCGAATCCGGCATCAAGGACGTCGGCATCATCGGCGTGGACTCCGGCTGGGAGCTGTACATCGGCGGCAACGGCGGCATCAAGACCGAGGCCGGCGAGTTCTTCGTCAAGGTGAAGACAGCCGAGGAGGTCATGGAATACAGCCTGGCGTTCCTCCAGCTCTACCGCGAGGAAGCCTTCTACCTCGAGCGCACCGTGCACTACATGCAGCGCGTCGGCATGGATCACATCAAGAAGGCCGTGTTGAACGACGCCGAGCGACGCAAGGCCCTGCACCAGCGACTGCTGTTCTCGCTTTCCTTCGAGCAGGACCCGTGGCAGGAGCAGCTCTCCAAGCCGCAGCTGAAGAAGGAATTCGACCGCATCGCCGTCAAGCAGCTGGAAAACGCCTGAGAACCTGATCTGGAGAGACACCGCATGAACTGGCTCGATATCTGCGCACTGGATGAAATCAACCCGCTCGGCTCGCGCATCATCGCCGGCCCCAAGGGCGACATCGCGATCTTCCGCACTTCGGACGATCAGGTCTTTGCGCTCGACGACCGCTGCCCACACAAGGGCGGCCCGCTGTCGCAGGGGATCGTCTACGGCAAGCAGGTCGCCTGTCCGCTGCACAACTGGCAGATCGACCTGGCCAGCGGCGAGGCCTTGGCCCCGGACGTCGGCTGCGCCCATCGCCACGAGGCGCGCGTCGAGAACGGGCGCGTGCAGCTTTCGCTTAACCAGCGCAAGGAATGCGCGGCCTGAACACACCGCAGTTGACCAGCACCTTTTCCCAGGAGACGACGCATGCGTATGACAACCGCCTCGACCTGCTGCTACTGCGGTGTCGGATGTGGCGTGCTGATCGAGCACGACGGCGAGCGCATCCTCGATGTGGCCGGCGACCCCAGCCATCCGGCCAACTTCGGCAAGCTGTGCAGCAAGGGCTCGACGTTGCACCTGACCGGCGATCTGGACGCTCGCGCGCTCTACCCCGAGCTGCGTCTGGGCAAGGGCCTGGCGCGCAGCCGTACCGACTGGGACAGTGCCCTGGAGCATGCGGCCAGCGTATTCGCCGAGACCATCCGCGAGCACGGCCCGGATAGCGTCGCCTTCTACGTCTCCGGCCAGCTGCTGACCGAGGACTACTACGCCTTCAACAAAATGGCCCGCGCACTGGTCGGCACCAACAACCTGGATTCCAATTCGCGGCTATGCATGTCCTCGGCGGTGGTCGGCTACAAGCGCAGCCTGGGCGCCGACGCCCCGCCCTGCTCCTACGAGGACATCGAGCTGGCCGACTGCCTGCTGATCGCCGGCAGCAACATGGCCTACGCGCATCCGGTGCTGTTCCGCCGCCTGGAAGAAGCCAAGGCGAAGCGACCGGAGATGACCATCATCGTCGTCGACCCGCGGCGCACCGACACCAGCGAGCTGGCCGACCTGCACCTGCCGATCCTGCCCGGCACCGATGTCGCGCTGTTCCACGGGCTGCTGCATATCCTCATGTGGGAAGGCTGGATCGACCGCCGCTTCATCGATGGCCATACCGAAGGCTTCGATGCGCTGAAAAGTCTGGTGCGCGATTACACCCCAGCGATGGTCGCCGAACTCTGTGGCATCTCTGTAGATGATCTGCAGACCTGTGCACGGCTGATTGGAAGCGCTCCAGCTTTTCTCTCCCTGTGGTGCATGGGGCTGAATCAATCCACCGCCGGCAGCGCGAAGAACAGTGCGCTGATCAACCTGCACCTGGCCACCGGACAGATCGGCAAGCCGGGCGCAGGGCCCTTCTCGCTGACCGGTCAACCGAACGCCATGGGCGGCCGCGAAACCGGCAGCCTGTCCAATCTGCTGCCCGGCCACCGCGACGCAACCAATGCCGAACACCGCGCCGAAGTGGCGCACTATTGGGGTATCGAGCAGCTACCCAAGCAGCCTGGACTGTCCGCCATCGAGCTGTTCGAGGCCGTGCGCGCAGGCAAGATCAAGGCGCTATGGATCGCCTGCACCAACCCGGCCCAGTCGCTGCCGGACCAGCAGAAAGTCCATGAGGCCCTGGCCAACTGCCCCTTCGTCGTGGTGCAGGAAGCCTTCTTTACCACCGAAACCTGCCGCCACGCCGACCTTCTGCTGCCGGCCGCGAGCTGGGGCGAGAAGGAAGGCACGGTGACCAACTCCGAACGCCGCATCAGCCATGTACGCCGCGCCGTACCGGCGCCCGGCGAAGCCCGTGCGGACTGGGCGATCACCTGTGATTTCGCCCGGCGCCTGGAACGCCACCTGCGCCCCGGTGCGCCGAGCCTGTTTGCCTTCGAGAATGCCGAAGCGCTGTTCGAAGAGTACAAGCCGCTCACTGCCGGTCGCGATCTGGACTACAGCGGCCTGAGCTATGCACTGATCGATACCCTAGGTCCGCAGCAGTGGCCATTCCCGCCGGGCAGCGAACAGGGCACAGCGCAGCTGTATGGCGACGGTGTGTTCCCCACTGCCAATGGCCGCGCGCGTTTTATCGCCGAGCATTATCAGGCGCCGAAGGAAAAGCGCGAGGCGCGCTATCCGCTGACGCTAAATACCGGCCGGCTGCGCGACCAATGGCACGGCATGAGCCGCACAGGCACCGCGGCGCGGCTGTTCGGTCATGTCGAGGAAGCACTGCTCGGCATGAACGCTGAGGACATGCGCCGCCGGCGTCTGCTGGACGGCCAGTTGGTGACGGTGAAAAGCCGTCGCGGCAGCCTGATCCTGCCGGTGCAGAAGGACGACAGCCTGCGTGCCGGCCAGGCCTTCCTGCCGATGCACTGGGGCGATCGCTTTCTCAAGGGGCTGGGCAGCAACGTACTGACTCTGGCCAGCGTCGATCCGCTGTCGAAGCAGCCGGAACTCAAGCACGCCGGCATCGAAGTCGAACAGGTCGAATTGCCCTGGCAGTTCTTTGCGCTGGTTGAAGGCGATGTGCAGCGACGCTTCGAGGCGCTGCGGCCATTGTTCGAAACCTTCGACTACGCCAGTTTCAGCCTCGGCGGGCGCGAGCGCTCGGCCTTGCTGATCCGCGCCGCCCGGGACGCCGCGCCAACCACCGCCGAGCTGGACGCCATCGACAGCCTGCTCGGCCTCGACGAAGGCCCGGTGCTGGCCTATGACGACCCGCGTCGTGCAGTCGGCAAGCGCGTACGCATCGAGGAAGGCCGTATCGTCGCGTTGCGTCTGGCCGGCGAAACCGCCGCCCGGCAGTGGCTGCGCGGACTCTGGGAAAGCGGCAGCGCTGACGCCGAACTGCGTCGCTGGCTGCTGGCTCCACTCAGCGCGCCACCTGGCGGCGCGACCATCAGCACCAACCGCACTCTGTGTAACTGCATGAACGTCAGCCAGAGCAAGGTCCGCGCAGGCATCGAGCGCGGGCTCGACCTCGCAGGACTGAAGCAGGAGCTGGGTTGCGGCACCAGCTGCGGCTCCTGCGTCCCCGAAATCAAGCGCCTGCTGGCCAGCCAGCCGGAACGCGCAATTTCCTGATACCGACCAAGACGAGGATTACCCCATGAGCGCAAAAGTCTGGCTGGTAGGCGCCGGCCCTGGCGACCCGGAACTGCTGACCCTCAAGGCCGTGCGCGCGTTGGGCGAGGCACAGGTGGTGATGATTGATGATCTGGTCAACCCCGCCGTGCTCGAACACTGCCCGAACGCTCGCATCATCCCGGTGGGCAAGCGCGGCGGCTGCCGCTCCACACCGCAAGCCTTCATCCACCGTCTGATGCTGCGTTACGCCCGCCAGGGCAAGTGCGTGGTGCGCCTCAAGGGTGGCGATCCGTGCATCTTCGGCCGCGGTGGCGAAGAAGCCGAATGGTTGTCGGCACGCGGGATCGAGGTCGAGCTGGTGAACGGCATCACCGCCGGCCTGGCCGGCGCCACGCAATGCGGCATCTCGCTGACCCAGCGCGGCGTCGCCCGCGGCGTCACCCTGGTAACAGCGCACACGCTCGACGACAGCAGTCCGGAATGGCAGGCGCTGGCCAAAAGCGGCACCACGCTGGTGGTGTACATGGGTGTGAGCAAGCTGGAACAGGTGCAGGCCGGGCTGTTGGAGGGCGGACTTTCCGCCGGTACACCAGTGGCGATGATCGAGAACGCTTCACTGCCGCAGCAACGCGAATGCCGTTCGAGCCTGGCCGCCATGTGCCGCGATGCATCGACCTTCAAGCTGAAGAGTCCGGCCATTCTGGTGATCGGCGAAGTTGCCGCACAGACGGCGATGGAAGCCATAAGCCAGAGCGCCTGATCTCAGCCGACCCATCACGATCCGCCATAAAAAAACGCGGCTCTAGGGCCGCGTTTTCGTTACTGCATGAACATCACGCCTTCTGACGCAGCTTCTCCGGCTTGATCAGGAAGCGCGCCAGGGCCGGCAGCAGCCAGATCGCGCCGACCATGTTCCAGAGGAACATGAAGGTCAGCATCATGCCCATGTCGGCCTGGAACTTGATCGCCGAGAACACCCAGGTCACTACGCCGATCGCCAGGCACACGCCGGTGAAGATCACCGCCTTGCCGGTGGATTTCAGGGTCTGGTAGTAGGCTTCCTGCAGGGTCATGCCCTGGCGCAGGAAGGATTCCAGACGGCTGTAGATGTAGATGCCGTAGTCCACACCGATACCCACGCCCAGCGCGATCACCGGCAGCGTGGCCACCTTGACGCCGACGCCCATGAAGGCCATCAGTGCGTTGCCGAGGATCGAGGTCAGCACCAGCGGCAGGATCACGCAGAGCGTGGCCGCCAGCGAGCGGAAGGTCAGCAGGCACATGATGCTCACGGCCAGGTAGACCGCGATCAGCATGGTGGTTTCCGACGCGGCGATGACCTCGTTGGTGGCCGCCTCGATACCGGCGTTACCCGCGGCCAGGACGAACTCCAGACCTTCGCGGTTGTTTTCCTCGGCGAAATCCTTCGCCGCGGCGACCACGTGCTCCAGCGTCTCCGCCTTGTGGTCGTTGAGGAACACCAGTACCGGCGCCAGCGAGCAGTCACTGTTGTACATGCCTTCGGCGCGGGCGATGGAGTTGTTCAACACATGCGGGTTACGCGACAGCGTTTCCCATTTCAGGCTGCCCTCGTTCATGCCCTTGATGCCTTGGCGCGCCACCGAGACCATCGACACCGCCGACTGTACGCCCTCAGTGTTCTGCATCTTCCACATCAGCTCGTCCATGGCGGCGAGCGTGTCGTAGTGCGAACAGCCTTCCGGCGCCGTCTTGACCATCACCACCAGTACGTCGGAGCTGGTCGAGTAATTGCGGATGACGAAGTCGTTGTCCAGGTTGTAGCGCGAATCCGGATGCAGTTCCGGTGCACCCTGATCGAGGTCGCCGATCTTCAGGTTCTGGCCGTACCAGAGGCCACCGGCCAGCGCGACCACCGCGATGGTGATGGAGATCGGCGCCACCTTCGGACTGGCGAAGTTCGACAGCGCGCGCCAGAACGGATGATCACGCGAGGCTTCTTCGCGGGCCTGCTTGATCGCCCGCTGGCTGATGCCCATATAGGAAATCGCCACCGGCAGCAGGATCAGGTTGGTCAGGATGATGACCGCCACGCCCAGCGAAGCGCCGATGGCCAGCTCGCGGATCACGCCGATATCGATCAGCAGCAGGGTTACGAAACCCACCGCATCCGACAGCAACGCCACCATGCCGGGGATGAACAGCTGACGGAATGCCATGCGCGCCGCCGTCACCGGGTCTTCGGTGTAGCCGGAGGCCATGGCGATGCCGTTGATCTTCTGCACGCCGTGGGAAATACCGATGGCGAAGACCAGGAACGGTACCAGCATCGAGTACGGATCGAGCCCGAAGCCCAGCGTGTGCAACAGGCCGAGCTGCCAGGTCACGGCGATCAGCGTGGTGATCAACACCGCGATGGTGCTCTTCAGGCAACGGGTGAACCACAGCAGCAGGACGAAGGTGATGCCGATGGCGACGATGAAGAACAGCGCCACACCGACCAGCCCGTCGATCAGATCACCGACCTTCTTGGCGAAGCCGATGATATGCACCTTCACATTCGGGTTCTGCGCCTGGTACTTCTCGCGGATCTTTTCTTCCAGCTCGTGGGAGAATTTCTGGTAGTCCAGCTTGATCTGCCGGCTCTGGTCTTCCGGGTCCGGGTAGGACTCGAGCAGCGGCACGTCGATGATGCTCGACTTGAAGTTGTTCGCCACCAGACGGCCGATCTGCCCGGATTTGAGAATGTTGTCGCGCAGGTCATCCAGGCTTTCGGGCGAGCCATCATAGGTCTGCGGGATCACTTCGCCGCCGGCGAAGCCTTCCTCGGTGACCTCGGTCCAGCGCACGCTCGGGCTCCACAGCGACTTCATGTTGGAGCGGTCGACACCATGGATGTAGAAGACTTCGTCATGGATCTGCCGCAGCGTCTCCATGTACTCCTTGGAGAAGATGTCGCCCTCCACCGCTTCCACGGAAATCCGTACGGTGTTGCCGAGGTTGGCCAGGTCGTTCTGGTGCTCGAGCATCTTCTGGATGTACGGATGCGCCAGCGGAATCATCTTCTCGAAGCTGGTCTGCGGTCGGACCTGCGCCGCCTGATAGAAGAGAAACGCGCTGATCAGCAGGCAGAGCACGACGACTGCCGGCCGGTTGTTGAAGATCAGGCGCTCAAGGAACGACGCCGGCTTCTGTTGGTGCTTGGTCATGCAGACTCTCCCGGCTTTATTGTTTTGGGGCCAGATCCGCGCCCGATGGCGAGGCGATGCGAACACCGCCCTGCCCTACCAGGATCAGGTTGCCTTGGGAATCGGAGGTAACGCCCGACAGCGAACGGCGGTCGGGACGGTTGACGAGTTTGAAGCTGCGGCCCTGATCATCGCTGGTGAGCACGGCACCGCCGTGGCCGACCACCGCGATGCGACCATCGCGCAGCAGGCTGCCATCGGCCAGACCTGACTCCAGCGCCTGGCCGTTGCCGTTGCTGAGCTCGATGGCCTGCCAGCTATCGCCGAAATCAGTGGAACGGAACAGGTGGCCGCGCAGGCCGAAGGCGATCACCACGCCTGGCTCCGAGCCGCCCACTACGCCGAAGAACGAACCCTTATAGGGCGAATCGACTCGTTCCCAGGTCTCGCCCATATCGGCGGAGCGGAACATGCCGCCCATTTCGCCGACCACGAACAGGCCGGAGCCTTCGATATGGGTGATGGCGTTGAGGTGGAAGCCGTCTTCGTTGTCGAGCCGCTCGCTGATGTCATCCCAGCTCTGGCCGCCATCGATGGTTTCGATCAGCGCACCATAGGCGCCGACGGCGATGCCGTGTTGGGTATCTTCGAACCAGACGTCCAGCAGCGGCGCCTCGCGCTCGCGTTCCTCGTACTGCACCGCCCAGCTTTCACCGCCATCGGCAGTAGCCAGTACCAGCGCGTCGTGTCCAACCGCCCAGCCATGCTTGGCATCGATGAAGTCGATGGCAGTCAGCAGCTGACGGGTCGGCACCTTGGCCTGGGTCCAGCTGGTGCCTTCGTCGTCGGAGTAGAGAATGTGGCCTCGATCACCCGCCGCAACGATACGGTCACCGGCCTGCGTGATATCGAGCAGAAGATTGGATGCGGCCTTGGCCGACTCGATCGAATAGCGAGTCTGGCCATCGGTAGCGGCCTGAGCGGGCGCCGATGCCGCGAGCAGCAGGAGCGAAAACGTGCCGCATAGCGAAAGCATGCCGGCAACCGATGAGTGAAAACGCGACGCCCTCGCCTGGTTTGCAACCTTGGCGCGGCCGGATAGTGTGCGCCGCAGAACGGGCTCACTCATACATACCCCCTTTATTCTTATTAGGTAAGGCCTGTAGTGCAGGCTCAGCCATCCTAGCCAGCTTACCCAGACAGGCACAATTGGCCGGACGTTATGAATTGTTAACTCTCACGCAATGATTGACGCGTGATCACCCAGGCTGATTGGGCCAGTGGCCAGTATGGCGGCTGGCTGAGTCGACGTCGAAGTGACGATCGGACGCGGAGTGCCGGCGCATGGTCACGATATGCAGAAGGTGGTTTTCGGGGACAGCAGCCCGGCAACAGGCTCGAGTCAGAGAAAGGCCGATCGCATTGCACGATCGGCCCAGGTGAATCAGGCGAGGCTCTTGCTCACCACTTCGTAGACGTCGCTGGAAAGCTCGCCGGAAGCAAGGATGCGCTCCAGCTCGCCCTTCATCAGCGCCTGGCGCGCGCTGTCGTACTTGCGCCAGCGGGTCAGCGGCGCCAGCAGGCGCGAGGCGATCTGCGGGTTCAGGGCGTTGAGGGTGATCACCTGATCGGCAAGGAAGCGGTAGCCCGCACCATCGGCGCGGTGGAAGTTGACCAGGTTCTGGTTGGCAAAGGCACCGATCAGCGCGCGCACCTTGTTCGGATTCTTCAGCGTGAACGCCGAGTGCTGCATCAGCGTCTGCACGCGCTCCAGGCCGCCGGGCAACGGGCTGCCGGCCTGTACGCTGAACCACTGATCCATCACCAGCGGGTTGTCCTTGAAGTGCTCGGCGAACGTCTGCAGCGCCTTGTCGCGCTCCGCTTCGAATGGCGAGTTGACCAGCACGGCGAGCGCGGTCAGGCGCTCGGTCATGTTGTCGGCCTGCTCGAACTGCTCCAGACAGGCTGCGACGACCTCTGCTTTCTCGCTCAGCATCAGGTACGACAGGGCGATGTTCTGCAGCGCGCGACGGGCGAAATGTTCGGCCGAAGCGAAATACGCGGTGTTGCGTGAGGTTTCGCGATTGGCCTGGTAGCGCTGCCAGAGCGGCTCGAACAGCGCATCGGCGATGCGCTTGCGGGCGAACTCGCGTGCAGCGTGGATGGCATCGACGTCCGCCACTTCGCTGATTTCGGTCAGATAGGCCTCGCCCGGCAACGAAAGCATTTCGGCAACCATGGCTGCATCGAGCGTCTCGTTTTGCAACAGGCTGCGTAGCGCCTCGACCAGGCGCTCATCCATCGCCAGCGCTTCACCACGCTGATGCTGAACGATCAGCTCCTGCAGCACCTGCACCGACAACTGCTGCCCCGCTTCCCAGCGATTAAAGCCATCGGAATCATGCTGCATGAGGAACATCAGCTGGTCGCGGCTGTACGGGTAATCCAGCTTCACCGGCGCAGAGAAGCCACGCAGCAGCGATGGCTGCGGGCGCTCGGCGACGTCGACGAAAGTGAAAGTCTGCTCGGCCTCGGTCACCGCCAGCACGCGGCTGGTCCCGACGGCAGTGGCTTCACCGTCCAGACGCAGCGGCATGTCCGAACCATCGGCAGCCAGCAGCCCCAGCTTCACCGGAATCACGAAGGGCTCTTTGGTCGGCTGGCCCGGCGTTGGCGGACAGCTCTGGCGGAAGGTCAGACTGTAGGTCTTCGCCGCCTCGTCGTATTGCTCGCTGACAGCCAGGCGCGGCGTGCCGGACTGGCTGTACCAGCGCTTGAACTGGGTCAGATCGGCGCCGTTGGCGTCCTCCATGGCCTTGACGAAATCGTCGACGGTCACGGCCTGGCCGTCATGCCGTTCGAAGTAGAGATCGCTGCCCTTGCGGAAGCCCTCTTCGCCCAGCAGTGTCTGGATCATGCGCACCACTTCAGCGCCCTTCTCGTAGACGGTCAGGGTGTAGAAGTTGGAAATCTCGATAAAGGATTCCGGGCGCACCGAGTGCGCCATGGGACCGGCATCCTCGGCAAACTGGTGGGTGCGCAGGTAGGCGACGTCCTCGACGCGCTTGACCGTCGCCGAGTTCATGTCGGCGCTGAACTGCGAATCGCGGAAGACGGTGAAGCCTTCCTTGAGCGACAGCTGGAACCAGTCGCGGCAGGTCACGCGGTTGCCCGACCAGTTGTGGAAATACTCGTGGGCGACGATGGCCTCGACCCGTTGGTGCGCGGCATCGGTGGCGGTTTCGGCACGGGCCAGTACGGCACTGGAGTTGAAGATATTGAGGCCCTTGTTCTCCATGGCGCCCATGTTGAAGTCGTTGACTGCGACGATCATGAAGATGTCCAGGTCGTACTCGCGACCGTAGGCCTCTTCATCCCACTTCATCGACTTCTTCAGGCTGTCCATGGCGTGCTGGCACTTGTCGACGTTCTCCGGCTCGACATAAATGCGCAGCGCCACGTCGCGCCCGCTCATGGTGGTGAAGCTGTCTTCGATCGCCCAGAGGTCACCTGCAACCAGGGCGAACAGGTAGGCCGGCTTCTTGAACGGATCTTCCCAGGTTGCCCAGTGACGACCGTTGTCCTCGCTGCCGCTGGCGATCGGGTTGCCGTTGGAAAGCAGCACCGGGTAGGCCTTCTGCTCGGCGCTCACGGTGGTGGTGAACTTGCTCATCACGTCCGGGCGATCGAGGTAATAGGTGATCTTGCGGAAGCCCTCGGCCTCGCACTGGGTGCAGAACATGCTGCCGGATTTGTACAGCCCTTCCAGCGCGGTGTTGCTTTCCGGGTGGATCACCACCGAGCTGTCGATGACGAAGCTGTCACTGTCCGGCTGCAGGGTCAGGCAGTCTTCGCTGAGCTGGTAGTCGCCTGCAGCCAGTTCGCGGTCGTTCAGCGCGATGGACAGCAATTCGAGTTCCTGCCCGTGCAGGTCCAGCGGTGGCAGCTTGCCGGCGGGACGCCCGGGGTTGCGGCGCATCACCAGCTGGGCGTGCACCAGGGTGCGATCCTCGTACAGCTCGAAGGTCAGGTGGGTTTCATCGATCAGGTACTCGGGAGCCTGGTAATCCTTCAGATGAATGACTTTCGGTTGTTCGGTGCGCATGGAAACCTCGTCGGCTGAGCTTCAAGCAACTAGCTTCAAGCGAAAATGTGCGATGGATTGCAGCCCTGACGCAGGGCTGCGGATGAGTTCGAGCTTAGCGTCTGTCGCAGCGGACTTGTAGGGTGGAAACGGCGCAGCCTTTTCACGCGATCGCCAGACAGCTCATCCTTGAGCCGGCAGCCCTTGGCGCCGTAGGGTGGATGTCGCTTCTGACATCCACCGTATGCACTCACTGTGTCCTGCCCAGCGATGGACAAGGCTGCGCCGAAGCCCACCCTACGCAGCAGTGCTGGCGGCGACCTGATAAGCGGTGAACTTGCGAATATTGATCACGCCAGTGTCGAGAATCAGATACTGACCCTTGATGCCCTTGAGTGTCCCCTCGACCACCGGTGTCTTCTCCAGATCGAGGCTGACCACCTTGGTTGGATAGGCCTCCACTGGATAGCGAATCTCCAGCACCTCGGCATCGGCCACCGGCTGGATCGCCTGCAGCCCGTAGCGCTGCTGCAAGTCGCGCAGGCCATCGGCGCAGGCATCGAAGATCTGCTCGCGCATTTCGATCAGGTCGATCGGCTCGGCGTCACTTTTAAGCAGTGCCCGCCAGTTGGTGCGATCCGCTACCTGGCTGCGCAGCAGGTCTTCGACCATGCCCGACTGCTGGCGCGTGGCGACGCGCATGATTGGCAGCGCCTGGCTGGCACCCTGATCGAGCCAGCGCGTCGGCAGCTGCGTGGCGCGGGTGATCCCGACCTTGATGCCCGACGAGTTGGCCAGATAGACCACGTGGTCGGTCATGCAGAAGTCCATGCCCCACTGCGGATCGCGGCAGGTGCCGAAATCGTGATGGCACTTTTCCGGGCTCATGATGCAGACATCGCACTGCGGCAACTTCTTGAAGCACGGGTAGCAATACCCCTGGCTGAAGCTCTTGTTGGTCTTGCGACCGCAATGGGTGCAGTTGATGGCGCCGAGGTATTCCAGCCGCAGGGTCTTGCCGATCAGCGGGTTGACCGGCACCAGTTCGTCATCCAGGCGGAAGGAATACTGCGCCGGTGCGCCCAGCTGGATCGACATCTTGCTCAGCGCACCGCGTCCCAATTCAAGCATCAGTGGCGGGTTCCCGAAGCGGGAGCGAACAGGCTGGTGTCGATGGCCGGCTCGGCCTTCTTGCTCTTGGAAGCACATTCCTGACCGCCCATGAAACCGGTGCGCTGCTCTTCAGGGAGGTTCTTCAGCTCCCAGGCGATCACCGCCTGCATGCAGGTTTCCTTCTGCTCGGGGGTCAGCTTGCGGCCGTCAGCCCATTTGCCGAGTTCGAGGGCCTGCTTGAGGCTTTGGTAGATTTCCGGGGTGATGTTTTCGGCGGTTTGGATAAAGGTCGACATGGCCAGCTCCGAGGGAAACGAGCGGCCATTCTACCGGGCTGTGGCGCTTTAGGGAAAAGCGCAGCCTGCTAGCGGCGCCGCGCCAGGGTGCCGCCTATCACACCGGTCACGCAGCCTGCGACGAGGCCACCGACATGCGCCGCGTTGGCGATGGCCAGCGCACCGAAACTGAGCACCTCGATGACGCCAGTGAGGCAGATCACCAGCCAAACCAGCATCAGCACCACCACGCCGGGCGGCAGCCGGTAGGCCTCGTTGGGGGCGAGCTTCTGATATAGCCAGCAGTGCCCGAGCAACCCGTACAGCACGCCGGAAAGACCACCGAAGATGCCCGGCCCACCGAACAGGTACTGGGCGAAGTTGGATACCAGGCCGAACAGCAGCGTCAGCGCCAGCAGCATCCAGGCACGCTGAAGGGCCTCGATGCGCCGCCCCAGCTCCCAGAACCACATGCTGTTCATCGCCAGATGCAGAATGCCGAAGTGCACGAAGATCGGCGTGATCAGCCGCCACCATTGTCCGGCAGCGAGTGTCTGCTCCAGCGAGGCGAAGTAGGCGTATTCACCGTCGATACGGAAGTCGACGAAGTTCAGCCAGCGGATCGTCGCGAAGTTCTCACCAAGCATGGTGATAGCCGCGACAACCAGGGTGATGACCAACACCGCCGCGGTCAGCGGGCTGGCGCGCAGGGCGGCGACGAAACCGCCGCGGCGACGCGGCTGTTCGATGACGACGCTGTCATCGCCATGGGGATGCCGCGCGTACAGGTCACGAACCTGCTCGACAACCTCAACCGGCACGCGCAGTACCTGTTGATCGCCCTCTTCCGAAACCCGGCACGGCACCCGCAGACGGCGCAGCAGGGCGATGAAGCCGCTGAGGTCTTCCGACAGCGGCAGGCGCAGCGCTTCGCTCACCTCGACACTCATGTTCGGAACACCGCGCAAACATCGACCCAGACGAACTTCGCCGGGTCTAGCCGGACTTCCTGATCCAGCCGATAGGCCACCAGTTTGCCGTTCTTCACCGCGCTGTAGTCCAGGCAGGCCAGATTGTCGCGCAGCGGCCCCGGCTGGCCACGCCGCCAATAGTGGCCGACGAACAACAGCGGCTCGTCCGGACCGTAGAGGAACAGGCGATTCTTCTGTTGCGCAGACAGCGGCATGCGCGCCGCATGGTCCGGCAGGCCATCGGGCTGGAACACCACGTCACCATAGGTCTGTGGGTTCTCTTCCCAGAACTTGGTGCGGAAGAAGGTGCGCACAAAACCTTCCTCACTGGTCAGCGTCATGCCCTCGGGCAGCGGCATATCGGTGCCGCGCAGCAGCCGATCCAGCGCTTGGCAGATGAAGGTGCCCGGCAGGCCGGCTTCGCGCAGGATTGCCGGATTGAGGCAGGCGTCGTTGAGAAACGGACGCAGGCGTGCGATCACCCAGCTGTCCCAGCAGGCATGCACCACGCGAAAGCGCTCGGATTCTAGGAACAGTGGCAACTCGTAGAACCATTCGCGGAACGCTCGCCACTCGTCCGGATACCGCTCGAACTGCTCGAACGTCTCCTGCAGCAGGCGGGCGAAGCGCGGCGAATGCTCGCGCACGAAGTCGCGGCCGCTGCCCGGCGGTGCCGGCATGTACCAGCCCAGCGCATTGAACTCGTGGTTACCCATGATGCAGTAGGCTTGCCCACGATCGACCATGTCGTAGACCAGATGCAGCGCCTCGCGGATATGCGGGCCGCGGTCGATGATGTCGCCGAGGAAGATCACCTGTCGGCGCGAATGGCGCCAGACCCCGCCCTGCAGGCGGTAGCCCAGCTGATCCAGCAGACGCGCCAGCGCACGACCGCAGCCATGCACATCACCGATCAGGTCGTAGCCGCGTTCGGGATCAAGCTGCATCAATCGCCCCCGCCGAGGCGACTGCCCCAGCCCAGCTTGGTCCGGCACACTTCGTAGTAGTTGTGATCCAGCGGGTGAATCAGGTGCAGCTTCTGCGGCTTCTTGCGCACCGTCACGGTGTCGCCCGGCGCGCAGGTGAAATGGTTCTGTCCATCGCAGGACACCTGGGGGTAGATCTGCATGTTCGGCGACACCACGATCTTCAGCTCGCTGTTGCCATCGACCACGATCGGGCGGCTCGACAAGGTATGCGGGTACATGGGCACGACGACGATGGCGTCCAGACGCGGATGCATGATCGGGCCACCCGCCGACAGTGAGTAGGCAGTAGAGCCGGTGGGCGTCGCCACGATCAGGCCGTCGGCCTTCTGGCTGCAGACGAACTGGCCGTCGATGTACAGCTCGAATTCGATCATCCGCGTGGATTTGCCGGGGTGCAGCACCACATCGTTGAGCGCATCGCCCTCGCCGATCGGCTCATCGAAGCGTCGCGCCTGGGCTTCGAGCAGGAAGCGATTCTCCAGCGTGTACTGGCCGTTGAGCACCTCGGCAACCTTCTCTTCCAGCTCATCCGGACGGATATCGGTGAGAAAGCCGAGGCTGCCGCGGTTGATGCCCAATACCGGCACCCGGTGCTTGGCCATCGCGCGAGCGGCGCCGAGCAGGCTGCCGTCACCGCCAACCACGATCACCAGATCGCAGGATTCGCCGAGGCGCTGCCTGGATGATGTCTGCATGCCATGGCCCGGCAACACCTCGGCGATGTTTTCTTCGAGAATCACATGCAGATGGCGTTCGACGAGAAATCGCTTCAGCCGGCGGATGGTATCCAGCACCTGGGAGCTACCCAGGCGGCCGATGATGCCGATATTGCGGAATTGCTCCATTGACGTTCCCTGGTGTGGCTGGGCGGATGGTTGCGGGCAGTCGCAACGCTCGAAAAGTACCATGCAGCGCGCCGGCAACGTGACCGATCAGCGATCTGCGCCAGTCTGCATTCCACCAACAGGCGTTAGAGCGCCTGAGCGACGGCGGTGTTCAGCGGCAGCGGATTATCGGCGAAACGCCAGACCATCAGCAAACCGACGGCTATGCTGCACCCATGAGCCTTCGCAGTCTTGCCGACCTCCCCCGCCGTCTCCAGCATCCGCAGGTGCGCGATCTTGCCTGGACGATTCTATCGCCACCCTTGTTGAGCGAAGCGCCGCAGCGCCAGCGCCATCCATTGCACGCAAGCCGCTGGAGCAGCGAGCCGGAGTTGTTGGCAGGTTGGCTGCTGCAGCAGGATGCCGATCAGTCCATCCTCGAAGCCTGGCTGTCGCTGCACAGCATCCGACGGCTCGGCCTCTATTACGAACGCCTATGGCAGTACGCACTGTCCCAGGCGCCGGACATTCAATTGCTTGCAGCCAATCTGCCAGTTCGCCAGAACGGCACCACCCTGGGTGAGCTGGACCTGCTGTTCTGCGATGACGAGGGCGTGCACCACCTCGAGCTGGCGGTGAAGTTCTATCTCGGAACCGGACAAGGCGATGGCAGCCTGCACGCGCAATGGCTTGGCCCGGGCAGCCACGACCGCCTCGATCTCAAGCTGGCCCATCTGTGCGAGCACCAGCTGCCGCTGTGCAGCCAGCCGGCAACATTGGCCGTACTGGCGGAGCTGACCGGGCGTGCCGTGCAGAGCAGCTTCTGGCTAGGCGGCTATCTGTTCCAGCCGTGGCCCCAGGGCTGCAGGCCACCACGCGGCGCGAATCCACTCCATCTGCGTGGGCAGTGGTTGCGCCAGGCCGATTGGCCGGGTTTCACAGCAGGAACACCGGATTCGGTCTGGCAGCCCATTGCCCGTGCGGCCTGGCTGGCACCGGCGCGCATTGCACCTGCTGACGTGTGGGAAGCAAGCCGCTATGCCGATTGGCTCGCGGGCAATCCGGCGCAGGCCCGGGCGCAACTGCTGGCACGGCTGGAACCGGATACGGACGGCGTCTGGCACGAGCAGGAGCGGCTTTTTCTGGTTGCGGACGATTGGCCGCACAACGGCGCAGCGACGCTTGAACGTCACCAGCCTGACATGTTCAGCGGATAGAATGCCGCCCGACTCATCCCTGCACATTTCAGAACCCGCATGCCTAACGAATCTCACCGCGATACGGCAAACAGCCGACTCGGCGCCTGGACCATCTTTCTGGTGTTTCTTCGCCTCGGCCTGACTTCCTTTGGTGGGCCGGTGGCTCATCTCGGCTATTTTCGCACCGAGTTCGTCCAGCAGCGCCGCTGGCTCGACGAGCGCAGCTACGCCGACCTGGTCGCCCTGTGCCAGTTTCTCCCCGGCCCAGCCAGCAGCCAGGTCGGCCTGGCGATCGGCCTGCTGCGCGGGGGCTATCGGGGCTCGCTTGCCGCCTGGGCCGGATTTACCCTGCCCTCAGCGGTCGCCTTGACGCTATTTGCGCTGGGCATCGCGCGCTGGGGTGATGCACTGCCGAATGGCTTTCTCCAAGGCCTGAAAATCGTCGCCGTGGCAGTGGTTGCTCAAGCCGTGCGGGGCATGGCGCGCACGCTGTGCACCGACGGGCCGCGAGTAGCCATCACCCTGGCCGCCGCTAGCGCCGTGTTGCTGCTTCCCTTCATCTGGAGTCAGGTTGGCGTCATTCTTGTCGCCGGTCTGCTTGGATTGTTGATCTTTCGTCCAGTCCCCAGCGCAGCGCATGTAGCGGTGCCCGTAAGCGTGACAACGCGGATGGCATTGATGGCCTTGGCTTTGTTTTTCGCGCTGCTTGCCCTGCTCCCGCTGCTCGCCAGCAGCACGGGTAACCAGGCTCTGGCCCAGGTCGATGCGTTCTATCGCACCGGCGCGCTGGTGTTCGGCGGCGGTCACGTAGTACTGCCATTGCTGCAGGCGGAGGTGGTGCCGGCGGGCTGGGTGGACAACGATTCATTCCTGGCCGGTTACGGCGCTGCACAGGCGGTACCAGGGCCGCTGTTCACCTTCGCGGCGTTTCTCGGTGCCTCGATGAATGTCGGCCCCAGTGGCTGGCTGGGCGCGGCGCTGTGCCTGGCGGCAGTCTTCGTGCCTTCGTTCCTGCTGGTGATCGGGGTGTTGCCGTTCTGGGAAAGGCTGCGCAGTAATCGACGCACTCAGGCTGCTCTGGCTGGGGTGAATGCCGCTGTGGTCGGCCTGCTGCTGGCCGCGCTGTACGACCCGGTCTGGACCAGCGCGATCAAGGCACCGGAACACTTCCTTCTGGCTCTCCTCGCGCTTGCCGGGCTCATGTACTGGAAGCTGCCGCCTTGGCTGGTGGTGGTTGGCGGGGCCTTCGGCGGCTGGGCGCTCGCGCTGCTGGCTTGACCGATCAGCTTTCCAGGGCCAGCAGCACGGCGCTGGCCACCAGAAACAGGCTGAACAGCAACCGCAACAACCGCTCAGGCAAAGCATGCGCAAGCCTGACGCCAAGGCTGATGCTGAGCAGCCCACCGGCCGCCAGCGGAATCCCCAGCAGCCAGTTGACCTGGCCGTGCAGCGCATAGGTGACCAGCGTGACGCCGGTACTTGGCGCTGCCAATGCTAGCGAGAGCCCCTGGGCGACCACCTGCGAGGCGCCGAATACGCTGGTCAGAATCGGCGTGGCGATGACCGCCCCCCCCACGCCGAACAGGCCGCCAGCTGCGCCGGCACCTGCACCGAGCAGACTGAGCCAGGGCCAGGAATGGCGCAGCTGACCGTTACCCGGCGTCGGACGCAGAAACACGCGCAGCAAGGTGTATGCGGCCAATGCCAGCAGGAAGCCGACGAACGCCATGCGCATGCGTCCGGCATCCAACGACACCGCAACGGCCGCGCCGAGGATCGCAAAGAGAAAACTGGTGCTGCCCAGCGCAACGGCATTGCGCCAGTCGATGCGATTACGCTGGTGGTAGCGCCAGATGGCGAGCAGGACGTTGGGCACGACCATCACCAGTGCGGTGCCCTGCGCCAGTTGCTGGTCCAGGCCAAACAGCACACCCAGCACGGGAATCGCGATCAATCCACCACCGATACCGAACAACCCGCCGAGGGTGCCTAATGCCAGTCCCAGCAGCACGTTCAGTCCGATATCCAGCAACATTCGTCCGCTCCAACGTCAATGAGGCGCTTATGCTACGCCGCCATGGCTGGCACCGGTACGCATAGCCAAGCACAATGGCTTTGCGAAAACCGCAAAAGCGAGAATCGAATGCTGCCCGATGCCCTCTCCGCCCAGCTGAACCTGTTCATCGACGTACTCGATACCGGCAGCTTTTCGGCCGCGGCGCGCCGCCATGGTCTGACGCCATCGGCAGTCGCTCGACGTATCGATGCGCTGGAACAAGCCCTTGGCTGCCAGCTGTTCAGCCGCACTACCCATGCCGTTCGCCCAATGCCGGCCGCGCTGGCATTTGCCGAGCGTGCACGGCGGATCGTCCAGGAACTGCACCTGGCGCGCGCGGAGGCTGCCTCGCTGGACAGCGCGCCGGAGGGTCGCATTCGAATCGACGCGCCAGCGCCGTTCGGGCGTCGCCACCTGGCCCCGGCACTGGCCGAGTTTCTCCAGGCCTATCCCGGGGTGGACATCCAGCTGCGGCTGATCGACAGCTTCGTCGATCTGCACGGCGAGCACCTGGGTGAGGTAGATCTGGTTCTGCGTATCGGCCCGCTCGCCGACACGCGGCTGGTCGCCACGCCGCTGGCGCCGATGGTGCGCATCGTCTGTGCCAGCCCGGCCTATCTGGAACGTCGCGGGGTGCCGCTGCAACCGGAAGAACTCCCCGAGCATGACGGGCTGGACTGGGATGCGCTGGCGCCGCCCCACGCCTGGCGGTTCGAGCGTGGCGGTCGGCCACAGCTGCTGCGGCCGGGCCGAATGCGCATGGTGGCGAACAACGCCGAGGCACTGCTGACCGGCACGCTGGCCGGGCTCGGCATCGCGCACCTGCCAACCTGGCTGATCAGCGATCAGCTGTTGCGCGGCGAGCTGCTGCCGTTGTTCTGCGAAGGGGGGTTACCGCAACCGGAAGCCAGCGGCATCTACGCGCTGCGTCTGACCCGAGAGGCTGACTCGCGCAGTCGCTTGCTGCTGGAGTTTCTGAAGAACCGCTTCGGCCCGGTCCCTCCCTGGGACCAGGCACTTCAGAGCGGTTTCAAGAGAGGATGAAAAGGATCAGACGCTCAGACCTTCGATTTCCTGGGTGACACCCCAGCCATCGAGCACTCCCCCGAGAGGTTCGACGAGGTGTTCGAGGTCCTGCTCGAAATCGCCGATGCCATCGAACGTCGCATACATCACTTTGCTTATCTGCAGATTCCAACTTCCGTCCTCACGCGGAAACACCTGGGTATTGATGGTTTCGCCGCGAAAGTTCTGTGCGGCTATCTGGGCGCGGTCCTGTTCCGGGAATACCGCGTAGAACTCGATGGGATGGACTCGGGCAAAATCGAAACCGCCCTCCTTCATCCGGCGCAGAACGGTGCTGCTGACATCCTCGTGGAAGGTGGTGCTCATAAATCAACCTCCTCTCATACCTGGATGAAGTTGCCACGAGCTCAGCGGGAGATCGGCTCCGTCGTCAAGACATCGGGCAAACGGAAGTCGCAACAGCTAGTCGAAGAGACGCGGTGGACACTGTCCACGCTGACAAGCTAGCAGGCCGCGAAGCTGACTGCACGGGCTATGTGGCAAACCGCCACGCCAGCTTCAGCGATCACGACCTCATGTCAGTAGAACCCCGTGACGTACCGGCAGTTCAACATGCCGGCGGACGCAAAGCGGCCCGCCCCGTTGCCGGGGCGGGCCGCCGAGCTGCGATTGCCGACCTATCCGCAGCTGAGCTCAGTCGTTGCTGGGCTTGGCGATCGCGTGCAGAACGTACTGAGGCAGTGCGAACGCAGCGATGTGCACGTGCGGGTTGTAATAGCGTGTAACGATGCCGCTGCCGACGAAACGCTGCAGCAAGGTTTCCAGCGGCAGCTTGCGACTCTCGGCGTTGCAAGCGCCCCAGGCGAAAGCCATTGCGCCACCCAGATAAGTAGGCACTGCTGCCTGGTAGAAGTGCCAATCGGCAAACAGGCCATGCAGGCGCTTGGCAGTCGTCTGCACCTCGCCCAGCTGCATGAAGGGCGTGCCGTTCTGAGTGACCAGGATGCCACCGTCGTTCAGGCAACGCCGGCAGGCCTGATAAAAGTGCTCTGAGAACAGCACCTCGGCAGGACCGATGGGATCGGTGGAATCAGAAATGATGACGTCGAACTTCTCCTCGGTGTTCGTCACGAAGTGCATGCCGTCAGCGATCACCAGTTTCAGCCGCGGATCATCGAAGGTTCCAGCGGAATGGTTCGGCAGGAATTCCCTGCATGTTTCCACCACGGCGCCATCGATCTCGACCATGGTGATGCTTTCGATATCGCGGTGGCGCGCCACTTCGCGCAGCACACCACCGTCACCGCCACCGATGATCAGCACGCGGCGCGCCAATCCATGGGCCAGGATCGGCACGTGGGCAAGCATCTCGTGATAGATGAACTCGTCGGCTTCGGTGGTCTGGATCACGCCATCGAGGGCCATGACCCGGCCCATGCGCGCGTTCTCGAAGATCACCAGATGCTGATGCTCGGTACGCACTTCGTGCAGCAGCTTGTCGATCTGGAACCGCTGGCCGTATCCCTCGAAGAGAGTTTCCTGAAAGTCACTCATGGGGTATCTCCGTTGGCAGACACCGGCACAGCGCTCCGGTGTCTGAAGCTGGCTGAGGTGACGGACGATCCGAATCGCCCACCGAAAAGAGAGGCATTCTACGTTGGCCAACATGACAGCGGGAGGCGTGGGACTGGAAAGCACACTTCGGGGCGACAAAGTGAATGACGGACGCTAGTGTCTGGTTATGACCGAAACCTTGCATTTGCCCTACCTGCAACCCTGGGACTGGCAACAGTTCCATCGGCATTTCGCCCTGCGTCTGCTGCCGGGCGTGGAGCGCCTGGACGCCGACGGCTACGCCCGCACGTTGCGCCTCGGCGACGCCCGCGGCTGGCTCAGCGTGCGAGCGCTGACCGATCGCCCGGCCCTCGAAATGACCCTCAGCGATTCCCTGCAGCACGCCGCCAAACCGCTGGTCAGCCAAGTACGCAAGATGTTCGACCTGGACGCCGACCCACAAGCCATCGCGGCGCATTTCACCAGCGATCCGACATTGGGGCCGCTGATTGCGGTACAACCCGGCCTGCGTCTGCCCGCCGCCTACGACCCGTTCGAACAGGCCGTGCGGGCGGTGGTCGGCCAGCAGGTCACGGTCAAAGCGGCGGTGACCATCACCCGTCGTCTCGTGGAGCGGCTGGGCGAGCCACTGCAGGGCGCACCCTCCGGGCTGGAACTGCTTTTCCCTACCGCCGGGGCGATCGCCGATGATCCATTGGAGAACATCGGCATGCCAGCCAGACGCGCACAGGCTCTACGACGCCTGGCGGCGGCGGTGGCTGACGGAGCACTGCAGCTGCATGTGGAGGATGGTGCCGACGCACTGGTCCGCAAACTCTGCGAACTGCCGGGGATCGGCCCGTGGACGGCCGAGTACATTGCCTTGCGCGGATTCGGCGTTGCGGATGCCTTTCCAGCGGCCGATCTGGGGCTGCTCAAGGCCCCGTTGTGGGGAGACGGCGGTATCACCGCAAAGGCGCTGACGGCACGCGCCGAAAGCTGGCGGCCCTGGCGGGCCTACGCCGCCATCCACATCTGGGATAACTACGCCAAAGGAAGCAAGGGTGGCTAAGACGGAGCGATGCGCGCCAATATCACCGGCGGCTCTGCGAGCGGCAGCGCCACAATCAGCCCCTCACCCGATTGCGGGAAGATGCCGGTTAGCGCAGTGATGTTGACCTGATGGGTCACCAGTACCGCGACCGAGCCCGGCTCCAGCGCCCCGACCGCCTGACGTAGCGCGGCAGTGTGCCGTCGCTCGGTTGCGGGCAATGCAAAGAAGGAGTCCAGCGCCGGGAGCGCTTCAACTTCACCAAGGGCCATGCCCTCCGCCGTGTCCCGCGCCCGGCACCAGCGGCTGCTCAAGATACGAGCGTTGGTGATGCCGGCGTCGCGCAGCCGCACACCCCATTGTCGAGCCTCGGCACGGCCACGCTCGTCGAGGTTGCGCTGGGTGGTGCAGTCGTCGAGGCGAAAGCCGTCAGGGTCACCGAGGCCGGGCGCCGCTGCATGGCGCATGATTAGAACAGCACGTCCCTCACGCAGTGCCTGCCACCCGCCGCGGTCATCTGCCTGCGCCACTTCAAGGCTGAACAGCAGGCAGATCAACAGGCCAGCGCGACCCACGGTCTACAGTCGTGCCTTGCCGAACGGCCCGGCAGCGACCGCCCACATGATCAGGCCGACCACCGGCAGCAGGACGATTACCAGTGACCAGATCACCTTGCGGCCGACCTCGATGGAGCTGCGCCAGACCTGCACGAGCGCCAGGATATCCAGCACCAGCACCAGAATGGCGAACGGACCGCTCAGGCTTTCCACCACGGATTACCGGTATGGCCCGCGCGCATCGGGACGATTGCCACGCGGCCCCATGATTCCCCAGATGATCAGGCCGAGCACCGGCAGGAGGACGATCAACAGAACCCAAAGCACCTTCTTGCCGCTGGTGCTGTCGCTGCGAACGATGCTGATGATTGCCCAGATATCCAGTATCAGGATGAGCAGGCCGAAAATACCGCCGAAGGCATCTCCCATGGGTTCGCTCCTGTTTGGGTGAGTACCTAATCTAGGATGCCAGCGCGGCGGCAGGGTTCAGTTCCCAGTCCAGAGCGGCTCGATAGCCGGCGCTGACGAATCCAGCCGAGCAGTATCTGGATGACGCGCTTGATACCGACATCGGCCTCGCCGCCTTCGCGACGCGCTGCTTCGCTGCGCAGCGCCGGTGCGAAGGCGGATGTACGCCTGCGATGCGCGTCGATGATGAAGCTAAGCGCGCTTGCGGTGCCTGCGATATCGGCGAGGACGCGTTGACCGGCGTCTCAGTCGTCCAATCGCGGGAACTGATCGGCAATGCTTTCGCCGGTGTACTCGGCGACCCAGCCTTCGGGGTTTTTAAACAGGCGGATGGCGACGAAGTGCGGCTCCTCGCCCATGTCGAACCAGTGGCGTGTGCCGGCGGGCACTGAGATCAGGTCATTCTTTTCGCACAGTACGGCGTAGACCATGTCCTCGATGTGCAGACTGAACAGCGCGCGCCCGGCGACGAAGAAGCGCACCTCGTCTTCAGCGTGCCGATGCTCGTCGAGGAACTTCGCGCGCAGCTCGTCCTTCTGTGGATGGTCGCGGGTCACGCTGATCACATCGACCGTGACGTAGCCGCGCTCGGTCATGAGCTTGTCGATCTGCGGCCGGTAGGCGGCAATCACCTCTTCCTGGCTGGCCCCGGCGGCAATTGGCGCGTTGGCTTCCCAGCGCTCCACCTGCACACCGACCTTGGCCAGCGTCGGGGCGATGTCTTCGAGGTGGGTCAGCACCTTGAGCGGCTGATCGGGGCGGGTCTCGTGGTAGACGCTGAGGACACTCATGTTCGGCTCTCCGAAAAGTCGTCTGGTCGGTCGCTACCGGCCAGGCAGAAATTTAGCTGGGCTGCAGGGCGCGCATTCTCAGTTCGCGCCCGAAAGAAATTGGCGGCGCGTGATCGTCAGGCTCGGTTCTCCTGCAAGCGGAAGGCAATGATAACGGCTGCGGCCAATGCCGCCAGGCTGGCGATGGCGAAGGACCAGCTCGGCCCAAGACCGGACCAGGCATAGCCGGCGTAAAGTGCGCCCAAGGCCCCACCGATACCGGACAGACTGGCGTACAGCGCCTGGCCCTGGCCCTGCTGGCGGTGGCCGAAACTGCGCTGAACGAAGTGAATGGCCGCGGCATGGAAGCTGCCAAACGTAGCGGCGTGCATCAGCTGTGCAATCAGCAGCACCGCAAGATGATCGGCGAACTGTCCCAGTAGGACCCAGCGCAGCGCGGCAATCAGGAAACTGGCCAGCAGCACCTGGCGCAGGGAGAAACGCTCGAGCAGGCGCGCCATGCCCAGAAACAGCAGGATTTCCGCGACCACGCCCAGCGCCCACATCAGCCCGATGAAACTGCGGCTGTAGCCGAGCGCTTCGAGGTGAATGCTGAAGAAGGTGTAATACGGGCCGTGTGCCAGCTGCATCAGCGCCACGCAGGCGTAGAAAGCCAGCACACCAGGACGCCGCAGCTGAGCGAGAAAACCGCCCTGCCCGGCCACGTCGGCGCGCTGGCGCGGGTGGGCATTGGGCACCCAGAAGCTGCTCAGCACGATACCGACCATGACCACGGCCACCGCTGTCGGGTAGAGATCAAGACTCAGCCGCTGGAACAGCAGCCCGAGCCCGACCACCGCGAGGATGAAACCGATGCTGCCCCACAACCGGACCTGGCTGTAGCGCTCCGCCTGTTCATGCAGATGGGCCAGGGTGATGACTTCGAACTGCGGCAGCACCGCGTGCCAGAAAAAGGCATGCAACGCCATCACCATCGCCAGCCAGGCAAAGCTCTTGTCGAAAAAGATCAGCCCGAAGGACAACAAGGTGCACAGCGCACCGAGGCGAACGATCTCCAGCCGACGCCCGGTGGCATCGCCCAACCAGCCCCATAAATTCGGCGCCAGACAACGCATCAGCATGGGAATGGCGATCAGCTCACCGATCCGCTCCGGCGAAAAGCCCAGATGATCGAAGTACAGGCCGAGAAACGGCGCCGTGGAGCCGAGCAAGGCGAAGTAGAAAAAATAGAAGCCGGACAGGCGCCAGTACGGCAGCGGAGCATTCATACGCAGCGGGCTTCAGGCCGCAAACGGAGGCATAGAGGCCAACCGTGTGCGGCTCGCAGCGTCTCGATTGCTGGTCAAAGCTGGCCTAGCACCGGTGTCGTCACCTGCACGTCGGCGTTCTGGCCGCGATTACGCAGCAGGTGATCGAGCAGCACGATGGCCATCATCGCCTCGGCGATCGGCGTGGCACGAATGCCGACGCACGGGTCATGGCGGCCCTTGGTGATGACATCGACCGGCGCGCCACTCACATCGATCGAGTGGCCCGGCGTGGTGATGCTGGAAGTTGGCTTGAGCGCCAGATGGGCAATGATCGGTTGTCCCGAAGATATGCCGCCGAGAATGCCGCCGGCATTGTTGGAGAGAAATCCCTGCGGCGTCAGCTCGTCGCGGTGCTCGGTGCCACGCTGGGCGACCGAAGCGAAACCGGCGCCGATCTCCACGCCCTTCACCGCGTTGATGCTCATCAGCGCGTGGGCCAGCTCGGCGTCGAGGCGGTCAAAGATCGGCTCGCCAAGTCCCGGCGGCACGCCCTCGGCGACCACGGTGATCTTCGCACCCACCGAATCCTGATCGCGACGCAGCTGGTCCATGTAAGCCTCCAGCTCCGCCACCTTGTCCGGATCGGGGCTGAAGAAGGCGTTCTGCTCGACGCTGTCCCAGGTCTTGAACGGAATTTCGATCGGGCCGAGCTGGCTCATGTAGCCGCGCACCTGAATGCCCAGCGTCGCCAGGTACTTCTTGGCGATGGCGCCGGCCGCCACGCGCATGGCAGTCTCGCGCGCGGAGCTGCGGCCACCACCACGATAGTCGCGCACGCCGTACTTGTGGTGATAGGTGTAGTCGGCGTGGGCCGGGCGGAACTGGTCCTTGATCGCCGAGTAGTCCTTGGACTTCTGATCGGTGTTGCGGATCAGCAGGCCGATCGGGCAACCGGTGGTCTTGCCCTCGAATACGCCGGAGAGGATTTCCACCTCGTCGGCTTCCTGGCGCTGGGTGGTGTGCCGGCTGGTGCCCGGCTTGCGACGGTCGAGGTCGCGCTGCAGATCTTCCAGCGACAGCTCCAGCCCGGGCGGGCAACCGTCGACGATGGCCACCAGCGCAGGACCATGGCTTTCGCCGGCAGTGGTGACGGTGAACAGCTTGCCGTAGGTATTGCCGGACATGCAGGACGCTCCGCGATCGACCGAAAAACAGGGGCCGGAAGTATACCTGAGGGCGCTGCGGTGTCATCGCCCCTGTTGCCGGCGCATACTGACCTTTGCGCCGATTGCTGCGTCCAACCTGCTCCGTGACCAACGAAGTCCATCCATGCGTGCCCTGCTGATACTGCTGCTACTGACCATGCCCTCTCTCTCGCAGGCTCAGACCCTGCTCAATCAGACCCTGAATCTGGACACCGGCAACGGCGTACTGCAGGGCAGCCTGCTGTTGCCCAAGAGTGAGCAACCGGTGCCGGTGGCACTGCTGATCGCAGGCTCCGGGCCGACCGATCGTAATGGCAACAACCCGGCCGGGCACAACGACAGCCTCAAACGCCTCGCCCAAGGCCTGGCGCGGCAAGGCGTGGCCAGTCTGCGCTATGACAAGCGCGGGGTTGGCGCCAGCCTGGCAGCCGCACCGAACGAGCGCGACCTCAGCGTCGACGCCTACGTCAGCGACGCGTTGGCGTGGAGCGCGAGGCTCAAGGGCGACCCCCGCTTCAGCGAGCTGATCCTCGTCGGCCACAGCGAGGGCGCACTGATCGCCAGTCTCGCCGCGCCGAAGTCGGGCGCCGCCGCGCTGATCAGCATCGCTGGCAGCGGCAGGCCAATCGACGAAGTACTGCGTGCGCAGTTGCAGGGTCGCCTGCCGCCCGCGCTGCTCGCCACCAGCCAATTCCTGATTGACGAACTCAAGGCCGGACGCACCCACGCCGAAGTGCCCGAACCACTGCAGGTGCTGTTCCGACCCAGCGTGCAGCCTTATCTGATCTCGCTGTTCGCCTACGACCCGGCCGCGGCCTTCGCGGCGGTGGATGTTCCGGCGTTGATTCTCCAGGGCCGACACGACATCCAGGTGGGTGTCGAAGACGCCGAAGCGCTGCAGCGAGCGAAGCCGGACGCCCAGCTGGCCCTGATCGACGGCATGAACCACGTGCTGCGCATCGTGCCGGCGAGCGCCGCACAGCTGGCTTCTTACGACGACACGAATCTGCCGCTCGCACGCGGCGTGCTCGAGCACATCAAGCACTTCCTGCGGACTAATGGCATCCTGCCAGCCTCCAGTTAAACGCTGCGCAGCCGATAGCCCCCTGACGATGGCCCGATATCACTCCGGAACGAGCCGCCGCGCAGGCCAGGAACGCGCAGATGACCGACACCGAGACCGCCCAGAGCACCGACAAAGAACAGCCGGCACCGCCCAAGCATCCGTGGGCGGAGCTCAAGCCTGACCGTTTCCGCTTGCTGCGCCTGGCCCCGCTGCCAACCGAGCGCGACGGCGGCGCGCGCCCACTGCGCTTCGTCGAACTGGCACAACTGGAACGCCATACCCCTGAGCAGAGTCTGCTGCGGATGTTCATCAACATCCCCGGCCAGGTGCGCTCGCGCAAGAACAACGTACTGGAGGTCTGGGCCGATCATCGCAGCAAGGAGCTGCGCTTCGGGCCGGACTCGGGTTTGCGGCTGGAACCGGCCAATCGCGGACTCGGCCGTTTTTTGCTGGCGCAAGGCGCGACGTGGGCACAGCGACGCTGGGGCCATTATCTGGTCGAGGGCGGATCGCTGCCCAAGGATGTGACGAGCGACGACCAGCGCCTGCGCCGTGACCACTGCCTGCGCACCCAGGGCTTCGATATCGACTACCCCAAGGATCAGGCGACCAAGGCGACTTACGGCGCGCCGCGGGTCAGCGCGCTGCGCCCCGACTGGAACGGCGAGAAGGTGCAGGTCGTTGAACTGCAGGATGCCGCAGCGATGCTGGAGCAGGCCGACCGCAACCTGCAGGCGCAGGAAAACCAGATCCGCGACCTGCAGGAGCGAATCGCCCGCTTCCGTCGTGAAGACGGTGCGCTGCGATTCACCATCGTTTGCCTGATTGCGCTGGCGCTGTTCCAGGCCGGACTGCTGATCTGGATGGCGACGCGCTAAGGCGCGACTGTTACCACCAGTGTTCTACCTGTACACCGAAGTTCGAACCGTGCTGCGCATTGCCGAACGCGCCAGTGTCGGACAACGCAGAGCCCTCGGCCATCAGGTTGGCGGCACGCTGCGCGGCATCGTTCCAGCTGGCGTAGGTGTAATACAGACGGAACTCGGGCCGCGCCCAGAAGCCTGGACCCGCGGGTGACCAGGTCGGCGCGACGGTGAACTTGCTCAGCTTGCGCGTACCGTCGGTGGCATCGATCTGATCATGCCCCACTTCGGCGACGAGTTTGAACTGCTCGCTGAATGCATAGACCGGGCGCGCACCCACCGACCACCAGTCCTGATCGCCGCCGTCAGCACGCTTGTCCTTCTGGTAGACCACCTGGAACTGGCCGCCGAAGCGCGGCGTCAACTGCCAGTCGAAATACTCCACCACGCGCCAGCTCTTGGCGCTGTCGTCCAGGGTCACGTCGCCGGTATAGCCGAGGCCGGTGCCGGGCCCTTCGCCATACTGCAACGCCAGGGTGTTCTTGCCACCGAGAAAGTCGGACTGCACGTGCTGCACCGTCACCGCCCAACCACTATTGGCGTCGTCTCGACTGGGCTTGTCGATGTAGCTGAGGCCAAATTCCAGCTCCCCGCCCGGGTTGCTGTCGAAGCCGCCGACGTTGAAGTCGTGGCGATTGACGTAGTCCTTCTGAAACACGCTGTCCTTGCGCGAGAAGGCGTAGCTGTACTTCAGCCCGCCAATCTCCATGTCCTCGACACCGGCGCCGGTGGCGCTCTGGTTCCAGTAGTAGAAATCGGAGATATGAATGTCATTACGCTTGTAGAAGCGGCGACCAGCCCAGAAAGAACCGTTGTTCAGCGCCGGCACCTTGCTCCACTCGGCATAGGCCTGCACCATCCGCGCCCAGCCATGATCACCGGTGAACTTCGGGGTATGGTTGTACTGGTTGTACAGCGCCGCCATGCCCTCCACGCTCAGCACCGAACCATCGGCAAAGGTGTAGAGGTCGTGACGAAGGTCCAGCTCGCCGTACTGCTCACATTCGTTACCGAGGCGATACTTGGTCGGTGCGCCGGGCAGCTGGAAGCACGATTGCGAGTCGCTGTTGACCGATTCACCGACGCCGCTACGCATGTAGCCGGTGAATTCCAGGGCATGGCCGCTCAATGGCAGGGCCATCGCGGCAACGGCAGTCGCTACGCCCAGGGCTGTCAGGTTTTTTTTCATATCCACTCCGCTTTTGTTGTTATTGATCGCTGGATCGAGCCAAGACGACTCTGTTCATTCCTTAACCGTCCACTTTTCGCACCGCCTGCTGGCAAGGCAGGCGGCGTTTCACTGCGCGGTACCCGCTCCGTTGGAAACCAGTCGGGTGACCTTGCTCTCACGCACGGGCTCAGGCTGCACCACGCCCAGCCGCTCGCCGGTCTGGGCATCGAACAGCAGCGCCCGGCGCGGATCGAATTGCAGATTGAGCGTTTCCCCCACCCGCGGCGCCTGATCCGGCGCCAAGCGGCAGCAGGCCTTGACCTGATTCAGCGTGAACACCACCAAGGTGTCTGGCCCGGTGGGTTCCACCACTTCGATGTCGACCGCCAGAGAAAAATCCGCTGATCCTGCTGGAGCCAGGCCGATTTGTTCCGGTCGGATGCCGAGAATGAGTTCGCGATCACGCAACCCGTCGTCGCTGGTAATCGGTAACGGCAATTCACAGCTGCCCTGCTCGCTGTTGAGCACACCCACCCAGCGCCCGTCACGCTGACGGATGCGCAGCGGTACGAAGTTCATCGGCGGCGAGCCGATGAAGCTGGCGACGAACAGGTTGGCCGGGTTGTTGTAGATCTCGTGGGGCGTGCCGAACTGCTGGATCACGCCATCTTTCATCACCGCGACCTTGTCGCCGAGGGTCATCGCCTCGATCTGGTCATGGGTGACGTACACAGTGGTGGTCTTCAGCCGCTGGTGCATCAGCTTGATCTCGGTGCGCATCTCCACCCGCAGCTTGGCATCGAGGTTCGACAGCGGCTCGTCGAACAGGTAGATCTTCGGCCGCCGCGCCAGCGCCCGGCCCATGGCCACGCGCTGCTGCTGGCCACCGGAGAGCTGCGACGGCTTGCGCTCGAGCAACGGTTCGATCTGCAGCAGCTTGGCGACCCGCGCCACCTCCTCCTCGATCTTCGCCGCCGGCACCTTGCGCATCTTCAGGCCGAAGGCAATGTTGTCGCGTACGCTCATGGTCGGATACAGCGCGTAGGACTGGAACACCATGGCGATGTCGCGATCCTTCGGGCTGGCCTGGCTGATGTCCTCGCCGTCGACGAGAATCTCGCCGCCGGTGATGTTCTCCAGCCCGGCGATGCAGTTCATCAGGGTGGATTTTCCGCAGCCCGAAGGCCCGACGAGGATCAGGAACTCACCGGCGTCGATCTTCAGCGCGATGTCCTTAAGCGTCGCGATCTGGCTGTTGCCATAACTCTTTTGAACGTTGCGCAGTTCCAGGGAAGCCATCGTTGTTCTCCTCAACCCTTGACGGCGCCGGCAGTCAGCCCGCGCAGGAAATATTTGCCGGCGACCACGTAGACCACCAGTGTGGGCAGGCCAGCGATCATCGCGGCGGCCATATCGACGTTGTATTGCTTGGCACCGGTGCTGGTGTTCACCAGGTTGTTCAGCGCCACGGTGACCGGCTGGGTGTCGCCACTGGCGAACACCACGCCGAAGAGGAAGTCGTTCCAGATCTGGGTGAACTGCCAGATCAGGCAGACCATGATGATCGGCACCGACATCGGCAGCAGGATGCGGCCGAAGATGGTAAAGAAGCCGGCACCATCCAACCGCGCCGCGCGCACCAGCGCATCCGGCACGCTGACGTAGAAGTTGCGGAAGAACAGTGTGGTGAAGGCCAGGCCGTAGACGACATGGACCAACACCAGACCGGTGGTGGTATTGGCCAGGCCCAGCTTGCCGAGGGTGAAGGACGCCGGCAGCAGGATCACCTGGAACGGCAGGAAGCAGCCGAACAGCAGCAGACCGAAGAACAGCTGCGAGCCACGGAAGCGCCACATCGACAGTACATAGCCATTGAGCGCACCCAACGCGGTGGAAATCAGCACCGCCGGAATGACGATCTTCACCGAGTTCCAGAAATAGCCGCCGATACTGTCCCAGGCCGTCAGCCAGCCCATGGCGCTGAACGCTTCAGGCCAGCTCAGCAGGTTGCCGGTGCGGATGTCTTCCGGGGTCTTGAAGCTGGTCAGCAGCATCACGATCAGCGGCACCAGGTAGACGGCACAGGCCAACAACAAGGTGGCGTAGATGGTCAGGCGCCCGAGGGTCAGGCGCGGTTGCGCGAAGTCAGACATGGCGCTTGTTCCTCAGCTCGGAGTACAGATAAGGCACGATGATCGCCATCACCGCGCCGAGCATCAGCATGGCGCTCGCCGCACCCAGGCCCATCTGGCCACGGGTGAAGGTATGGGCGTACATGAACATCGCCGGCAGATCGCTGGAATACCCCGGACCACCGGCAGTCATCGCCGCGACCAGGTCGAAGCTCTTGATCGCGATATGGGCCAGAATCATCAAGGCACTGAAGAACACCGGGCGCAGGCTCGGCAGCACGATGCGCAGGTAGATGGTCGGCAGGCTCGCACCATCCACCTGGGCGGCGCGGATGATCGATTGATCGACGCTGCGCAGACCGGCGAGGAACAGCGCCATGACGAAGCCCGAGGCCTGCCACACCGCGGCGATCACCAGGCAATAGATGACCCGATCCGGATCGACCAGCCAGTCGAAGCGAAAGCCTTCCCAGCCCCAGTCGCGCAGCAGCTTGTCCAAGCCCAGGCCGGGATTGAGCAGCCACTGCCAGGCGGTGCCGGTGACGATCATCGACAGCGCCATGGGGTACAGGTAGATGGTGCGGATCAGCCCTTCGCGACGGATGCGCTGGTCCAGCAGTACGGCAAGCACGACGCCGATGATCAGGCTGACGGCGATGAACAGGCCGCCGAAGACCAGCAGGTTCTGGCTGGCGACCCACCAGCGGTCGTTGTCCCAGAGGCGCTCGTACTGCTGCAGACCGACCCACTTGTAGCTGGGCATGAAGCGCGAATTGGTGAACGAGAGCAGGAAGGTCCAGCCGATGTAGGCGTAGAAGCCGACCAGCACGATCAGCATGCTCGGCGCCAGAACCAGCTTGGGCAGCCAGCGCTGCAGGGCGTCGAGCGGCGAGGCCTTGGCGGGCCTGGCTTGAAGCGCGATGGAGCTCATGGATTTGATCCCTCATGGAAATCCGGGATGTCGTCGCCCGCGGCACAGGCCAAAGCCTGTACCGGGACGCACGTTTCGGGAACCGGGCGAACGCGGTCCGCCCTTGGCGTTACTGCACGGCCTTGATCGCCGCCGCCAGCTGCTTGGCCGCCTTTTGCGGGTCGGCCTTGGGGTCGTTGAAGAAGTTGGTGACGACGTCGAACACCGCGCCCTGCACGTAGCTAGAAGCAGCCATGCCATGAGTCAGACTGGGCTGCAGACCGCTGCCCTTGGCGGCTTCCTTGAAGTCGGTCATCGACTGCTGGGCACAGGCATCGAACTCGCTCATGTCCTGGTCCTGGCGAACCGGAATCGAGCCCTTGTTCTGGTTGAAGAAGGTCTGGAACTCCGGCTCCAGCACGGTGCGCGCCAGGTCTTCCTGAGCCTTGCGGTTGTCGTCGCTGCTGAGCTTGAACATCGCCAGGGAGTCGATATTGAAGGCGAAGCTGCCCTGGGTGCCGGGGAATGGCAGGCACTGGTAATTCTTGCCGGCGACCTTGTTGGCGGCGGTGAACTCGCTCTTGGCCCAGTCGCCCATGATCTGCATGCCAGCCTTGCCGTCGATGACCATGCCGGTAGCACGGTTCCACTCGCGCCCGGCCGCATCGGCATCGATGTAGTCGCGCAGCTTTTTCAGGGCGGTGAAGGCCTGGACCATCTTGTCGCCGGTCAGGGTGTCGTTATCCAGCTCGACGAAGGCCTTGTGATAGTCGTCCGGGCCGAGAATGCTCAGTACGAAGCCCTCGAACACGGTGCCATCCTGCCAAGGCTGGCCGCCATGGGCGACCGGAATGAAGCCGGCGGCCTTGAGCTTGTCCGCCGCGGCGAAGAATTCATCGAGGGTCTTCGGCGGCTTGGCGCCGGCCTTCTCGAACACCTCCGGGTTGATCCATAGCCAGTTGACCCGATGCACGTTGACCGGCACAGCCACGTAGGAGCCGTCGTACTGCATGATCTTGCGCACCTGCTCGGGCAGCAGTGCGTCCCAGCGCTCGGCCTTGGCGGTGTCATCGAGGTTGGCGAGCAGGCCGAGTTCGCCCCACTCCTGGATGTCCGGACCCTTGATCTGTGCGGCGGACGGCGGGTTGCCGGAAACGGCGCGGGTTTTCAGTACGGTCATGGCAGCCTCGCCACCACCGCCGGCGACGGCGAAGTCCTTCCAGCTGTGGCCTTTCTGCTCGACCAGCTTCTGCAGGGTATCGGCCGCGCGCTTTTCACCGCCGGAGGTCCACCAGTGCAGAACTTCGACTTCACCAGCGTGGGCGAGTACAGGCAGGGCAAGGGAAACGGATAGAGCGAGACGATGGAACGCATTCATGGAGGGGCACCTTCTTGTTTTTATCCTGCAAGTCATGGTCGCTTGCGATGGATCGAGTCTATGCGCAGAAAAATGGACACTGGGTAACGAAGGGATGGCCGATGGTCACAAGGCCGTTACAAAGGTACGCGGCAGGTAACGTGGGGCGGACGCTCGGGTCAGCGCGGCAGGGTAAGCGTCACCCTCAGCCCGCCCTGCTGCAGGTTGCGCATGCTCAGCTCACCGCCGTGGGCGTGAGCGATGTTGCGCGCAATGCCGAGGCCCAGCCCATAGCCCTGCTGTTGACCGGAAAGCCGCACGTGAGGCTCGAAGACCTGTTCCAGACGCTGCTCCGGCACACCGGGGCCCTCATCATCGACGTGCAGCACCAGCGCCTCCTTGCCATCCTCGACATGCAGGTGGGCGCGCTCACCGTACTTCAAGGCGTTATCCAGCAAGTTGCCGATGCAGCGCTTAAGCGCCAGTGGCTTGCCGGGATAAGGCGCTGAAGCGTGCCCGTCGAGGGTCACGCGGGTGCGGTCACAGGCCTGATACGGCTCGACGATGTGCTCGAGGAGCAGATTGAGATCCACCGCCTCGACGTTCTCGTGGATATCGGTGTCCTTCACGCACTGCAAAGCGCCCTTGACCAGCAATTCCAGCTCGTCGAGGTCACGGGTGAACTTGATCTGCTGGGCTTCATCCTCCAGCAGCTCGACCCGCAGACGCAGCCGCGTGATGGGCGTGCGCAGGTCGTGGGAAATCGCACTGAACAACTGGCCGCGTTCGGTGAGGTAGCGGCTGATGCGCTCGCGCATGTTGTTGAAGGCGCGACTCACCTCGACGATCTCACTGGCCCCAGCCTCGGTCAGCGGCCGCACCTCGCCGCCCACCGACATTTCCCGCGCCGCCTTGGCCAGGCGCTTCAGCGGTCGGCTCTGCCAGCGCACCAGTAAGCCGATGAACAACAGCAGGAAGGCGCTGGTGAGCACGATGAACCAGAGCTGCTGAATCGGCAGGCCCTCGTCTTCCAGGCTGACGTAGGGTGCCGGCATTAGCGATGCGAGGTAGAGCCATTCCTGCGGGGCGATCTGGATCTGCGTCACCAGTACCGGTGGCGACAGCGGCTCCAGCCCCAGCGCGTAGTGCGCCCAGGAGCGCGGCAGCTCGTCGAGCTTGATGCCGCTGTTGAAGATGCGCAGGTCGTCCGGGCTGACGAACTCGATGGTCAGGTCCACCTCGCCACCGAGCCGTTGGCGCAACACCTGTTCCACCTCATGTAGGACGGCCCGCTTGCGCGGCGTCTCGGGAAGGATTTTCATGTCCAGCGGATTGTCGTTGAGCGAGACGAAGAAGCGCGTGCCGCCCATGCTGCGCAACTGATCGAGTACCAGCGGACGATAGCCCAGTGGCAACGAACGGAAGTAGCTGACACTGGCCGCCATCGACTGCGCCAGGCTGCGGGCGCTGGTCAGCAGGCCCTCCATCTGGCTGGCGCGCAGCTGTGACAGCCAGATCAGGCTCGACAGGCCCTGAGCCAGCAACACCGCCAGCAGGGTCAGGAGCAGCATCCGTCCGAGCAGCGAGCGCGGCACCAGCCGCAGGCGCCGCCGCTCAGTGCGCAGATTCATGATGCGGCGTTACCTGAGTAGCCAACAGATAGCCGCTGCCACGCACGGTGCGGATCAGCCGCGGCGACTTGCCGGTGTCGCGCAGGCGCTGGCGCAGACGGCTGACCGCCATGTCGACGATGCGCTCCAGCGGCATCACCTCGCGGCCGCGCGTGGCGTTGGCGATGGTGTCGCGGTCGAGGATCTGCTGCGGATGGTCGAGAAACAGCTTGAGCAGGGCGAAATCGGCGCCAGAGAGAAAGACTTCTTCGCCGTCAGCGTGAAACAGGCGGTGGCTGATCATGTCCAGCCGCCACTCATCGAAGGCCAGCACATCGCTGCCGCGTTCCTGGGCGAAGCTGACCCGCCGCAGCAATGCCTTGATCCGCGCCAGCAACTCGCGCGGGCTGAAGGGTTTGCCCAGGTAATCGTCGGCACCCAGCTCCAGGCCGATCACCCGATCGGCCTCGTCGGAGCTCGCGGTGAGCATGATGATCGGCATTGAAGCCAACCGTTCATGCTGACGAATCCAGCGACAGAGGCTGAAACCGTCTTCGTCGGGCAGCATCACGTCGAGAATCACCAGATCGGCCGGCTCGGCACACAGGGCAGCGCGAAACTCACCGCCGTCCGGCACGCCGCGCACCTGAAAGCCCGAGCGGCTGAGATAGGTCTGCAACAGTTCGCGGATTTCCTGATCGTCATCGACCAGAAGGATGTTCTTACCTGCTTGGCTCACGTCACGTCCCTTTTCTTGTTGTTATTGGGTCACCCGCCGACCCGCCATGTCGCAGCCTAGGCTCCCTCCAACAACGGTTGCAATGCCACGCCCGCGCCTTCCAGGCCCGGATACGGCGCGGTCACCAGCCATACTGGCAGGCGATCGAAATAGCGGCTCATCTGCCCCTTCTCGCGCAGCGCCTCGCTGAAACCGCTGCGCAGGAACATCTCGGCGAAACGCGGCACCACGCCACCGACGATGTAAACGCCGCCACGGGCGCCGAGGGTCAGCACGTTATCGCCGACGATACGCCCCAGCCAGCGGCAGAACTGCTCCAGCACCGCCGTTGCATAGGCATCGCCGGCCAGCGCGGCCTTGGTGATAGCGGCGGGCGAATCGAACTCCACCTGCTGCCCGTCCAGCGCACAGCAGGCGCGGTAGAGCGTCAACAGGCCCGGGCCACTGAGTACTGCCTCGGCATTCACATGGCCCTGGGAACGATGCAGATGCGCCCAGATCGCCGCTTCTCGCTCGCTGCCGATCGGCAGGCAGATATGCCCGCCCTCTCCGGGCAACGCGCGCCATCCGCCGCCCGACAACGGCAACAATCCCGCAACGCCAAGCCCGGTGCCGGGCCCTATGACCAGCCTCGGGCGTCCTGGTTCAGGCTCGCCCTGGCAAACCGTGATGCGCTCACCGTCGTGCAACCGCGTCATACCAAGGGCCATGGCGGTGAAGTCGTTGATCAGCAACAGCTCTTTCACGCCCAGCTCGCGGCAGAAGGCTTCGCGGCTCAGCTGCCAATGGTTGTTGGTGAAGCGAAACAGATCGCCGCCCACCGGCCCGGCACAGGCCAGGCAGACCGCTTCGAGCGCGTCCAGCGGCTGGTCGACTTCACGCAGATAGGCGCGAATCGCCAGCTCCGGGCTCGCGTAGTCCGCGGTGGGGAGCACTCGAATCTGCTCGATGCGCTGATCACGCCAGAGGGCAAAACGTGCATTGGTACCACCGATATCTCCAACCAGCGCTGTGCTCATCTGAGCGCCTCCAGGCTCTCGGTGAAGGCACTGGCGCCCTGTTCTGCCGTACTGAACGAGGCGCGCATGAAGGCGAACAGCTCACGGCCGCAACCGATGCCCACGTCTTCTGGGCGAATCGCCGGTTCCCGCGCGCCCCACTCGACGGGGTCGACCAGCGCCAGCAACTCTCCGCTTTCGCCGTCGACGCGAAGGATGTCGCCATCGCGCACGCGCGCCAGCGGCCCCCCGTCCAGCGCCTCGGGGCAGACATGAATGGCCGCCGGCACCTTGCCCGACGCACCGGACATGCGCCCGTCGGTGACCAGCGCCACCTTGTAGCCTCGGTCCTGCAGCACACCGAGGAATGGCGTGAGCTTGTGCAGTTCGGGCATGCCATTGGCTTTCGGCCCCTGGAAACGCACCACGGCAATGAAATCGCGCTCCAGCTCGCCGGCCTTGAACGCCGCCGCCAGCTCGCTCTGATCGATGAATACCCGCGCCGGCGCCTCGACTACACGGTGCTCGGGTGCCACTGCGGAAATCTTGGTCACGCCGCGGCCGAGGTTGCCCTCCAGCACGCGCAATCCGCCTTCCGGCGAAAACGGCCGCTCCGCCGGACGCAGGATGCTCTCATCGAGACTCTGCGTCGGGCCGTCGCGCCAGACCAGCCTGTCACCGTCGAGGAACGGTTCCTGGATGTAGCGGCGCAGGCCTTTGCCGACCACGGTGTGCACGTCCTCGTGCAACAACCCGGCGTCGAGCAGCGTGCGCACCATGAACGGCACGCCGCCACAGGCGTGGAAATGGTTCACGTCGGCCTGACCGTTGGGGTAGACCTTGGCCAGCGTCGGCACCACCTCGGAAAGATCGGCCATGTCCTTCCAGGTCAGCTGGATACCAGCGGCGCGGGCGAACGCCGGGATATGCAGGGTGTGGTTGGTCGAACCACCGGTGGCGTTGAGCGCGACCACCGAGTTGACGATGGATTTCTCGTCGACCACCTGACACAGCGGCGTGTAGTTGCCGGCCTGATGGGTCAGGCGCGTGACCTGCTGCGCCGCTTCGCGAGTCAGCGCATCGCGCAGCGGCGTGTAGGGGTTGACGAACGATGAGCCCGGCAGATGCAAGCCCATGATCTCCATCACCACCTGGTTGGTGTTGGCGGTGCCGTAGAAGGTGCAGGTGCCGGGGCTGTGATAGGACTTCATCTCCGATTCCAGCAGTTCCTCGCGGCTGGCCTTGCCCTCGGCATAGCGCTGGCGCACCTCGGCCTTCGCCTTGTTGGGAATCCCCGAGGGCATCGGCCCACCCGGCACGAAGATGGTCGGCAGATGGCCGAAGCGCAGCGCGCCGATCATCAAGCCCGGTACGATCTTGTCGCAGATGCCGAGCATCAGCGCGGCATCGAACATGTTGTGCGACAGCGCAACGGCGGTGCTCATGGCGATCACTTCGCGGCTGGCCAGGCTCATCTCCATGCCCGCCTCGCCCTGGGTCACGCCATCGCACATGGCCGGCACGCCGCCAGCGAACTGGCCGACCGAACCGATCTCGCGCAGCGCCTGGCGAATCATTTCCGGAAAATGCTCGTAGGGCTGATGCGCCGACAGCATGTCGTTGTATGCGGAAACGATTGCGACATTCACCGCGTTCATCAGGCGCAGGCTCTGCTTGTCCTGGGGAGAATTGCAGCCGGCGACGCCATGGGCGAAGTTGGCGCATTGCAATCCACCTCGCTGCGGGCCTTCACTAGCGGCGGCGGCCATCATCGCCAGATAGCGCTCGCGGGTCTTGCGGCTGCGCTCGACCAGGCGCTCGGTGACTTCCAGAACTCGCGGGTGCATGCGTCTCTCCTGCTGCGGAATTTTGTTCTTCGACAACCATAAACCATCCGGAGTCGGTTGGCGTTCGGACAGGACGCAAGGCCAATGGTTGCGCGCGACGTGCAGCCAGACAGTGCGGGCGCCTCGGGCGAGCGTTCGCAGCGAGACGCGCTCGGCATCCCGCGATAGCCGCACTCAGGGGCTCGACTGTTCCTCGTCGGGGTCGATGTCCGCGGCTTGCGCTTCGAGCAGATCGTCGAAGTCGGTCTTCAGCCCCTGCTCCATGCCGTCGAGTTCGGCCAGCAGGCTGCGGAAGCTGGTCTGCTCACGCAGCGGCGCCGCCTCCTCGTCGACCACCTCGTCGGCCCGCGCCTGCAAGGCGACAGGCACCGGAGCGTCCTCATCGTCGAGTATCGGCTGCAACTCGGGCTCCATTTCGCGCAGCACGGCGAGCGGCGGCAGCTCATCGAGGTTCTTCAGGTTGAAATGGTCGAGGAACTGCCGGGTCGTGGCGAACATCGCCGGCCGACCCGGCACGTCACGATGGCCCACCACACGAACCCACTCGCGTTCCAGCAGTGTCTTGACGATCTGACTGTTAACCGCGACGCCGCGGATGTCCTCGATCTCACCACGGGTGATCGGCTGTCGATAGGCGATCAGCGCCAGGGTTTCCAGCATCGCGCGGGAGTAACGCTGCGGACGCTCTTCCCAGAGCCGACCGACCCACGGCGAAAAGCGCTGACGCACCTGCAGGCGGTAACCACTGGCGACCTCCTTGAGTTCGAAGGCGCGGCCCTTGCAGGATTTTTCCAGCACCTCGAGCGCTTTTTTCAGCTGCGCCGATGACGGCCGTTCGTTTTCCTCGAACAGCTCGCCGAGGCGCTCCAGGGATAGCGGTTTGCCGGATGCGAGCAGAAAGGCTTCGAGCAGCGAAGCGAGATCCTTGGGATCGGACAAGTCCACGATTGACTCCTGCAAATGCCTATTCGGTACGGCTGCGCACATGGATCGGCGCAAAGGGCTCGTTCTGCACCAGCTCGACCAGCGACTCCTTGATCAGTTCGAGCACGGCCATGAAGGTCACCACCACGCCGAGGCGCCCTTCCTCGATGCGGAACAGCGCTACGAAGGGAACGAAGCCACCATTCTTCAAGCGTTCGAGCACTTCGCTCATGCGTTCGCGGGTCGACAGCGCTTCGCGGGTGACCTGGTGACTCTCGAACATATCGGCGCGGCGCAGCACTTCGGCCATCGACACCAGCAGCTCTTCCAGACTGACTTCCGGAAGCAGCTTGCGCGCCCGGGCCTCGGGTGCATCGAGACGCGGCACCTGCAGGTCGCGGCCGACCCGCGGCAGCTCGTCGATGTCTTCGGCGGCGGCCTTGAAACGCTCGTACTCCTGCAGCCGGCGGATCAGCTCCGCGCGCGGATCGTCTTCTTCCTCGGCGACCTCCGCCGAGCGCGGCAGCAGCATGCGTGACTTGATCTCGGCGAGCATCGCGGCCATCACCAGATACTCGGCGGCCAGCTCCAGGCGCACCGATTTCATCAGCTCGACGTAGCCCATGTACTGACGGGTGATCTCGGCGACCGGAATATCGAGGATGTCGATGTTCTGCTTGCGGATCAGATAGAGCAGCAGATCCAGCGGGCCTTCGAACGCTTCGAGAAAGACTTCCAGCGCATCCGGCGGGATGTAGAGGTCCAGCGGCAACTCGGTCACCGCCTCGCCATAGACCAGCGCCAGGCGTAGCTGCTCGCCGGGCTGGAGCGCTTCGGGACTGGGGGACTCGGTTTGCTGCATGGACATCCTCAGAGGCTGCGGGCGCGCGTCAGCGGTAATTCAGGCCCATCGCCTGACGAACTTCGATCAGCGTCTCACGGGCTTCGTCACGCGCGTGTTCAGCGCCTTCGGCGAGGATGCTGCGAACCAGATCGGGGTTCTGCTCGTAGTCCAGCGCGCGTTCCTGCAACGGCGCCAGGTCCGACTTGATCGAGTCGATCAGCGGCGCCTTGCACTCCAGGCAGCCGATACCGGCGCTGCGACAGCCCTGTTCGGCCCATTGGCAGACATCCTGAGCGGAGTGCACCAGATGCATCTGCCAGACCGGGCAGCGCGTGGGTTCACCCGGGTCGCTGCGATGTACGCGTGCCGGATCGGTGGGCATGCGACGGATCTTCTCCTCGATCTCGTTCGGCGTGTCGCGCAGGTAAATGGCGTTGCTGTTCGACTTGGCCATCTTGCCGCCGTCGAGCCCGGAGATCTTCGGCGACTCGCCGAGTAGCGCCTGTGGCTCAGGCAACAGCAGCTTGCCGCAGCCTTCCAGATAGCCGTAAAGGCGCTCCTGATCGCCGATGGTGATGGTCTGCTGTTCCTTGATGATGGCGCGCGCGGTGTTCAGCGCGTCGACGTCACCCTGCTCCTGATAGCTCTTGCGCAGGCTGACATAGAGCCGCGAGGTCTTCTTGCCGAGCTTGCGGATCGCCGCTTCGGCCTTGTCCTCGAAATCCGCTTCGCGCCCATACAGATGGTTGAAGCGCCGCGCGACGTCGCGGGCGAATTCGATATGTGGCAGCTGGTCGGCACCAACCGGAACCAGGCCGGCACGATAGATCAGGATGTCCGCCGCCTGCAGCAGCGGATAGCCGAGGAAGCCGTAGGTATCCAGATCCTTGTGCTGCAGATTCTGCTGCAACTCCTTGTAGGACGGCACCCGCTCGAGCCAGCCCAGTGGGCTGATCATCGACAGCAGCAGGTGCAGCTCGGCGTGCTCCGGCACCTGTGACTGGATGAATAGCGTTGCGGAACTCGGACTGACGCCTGCGGCCAGCCAGTCCACCGCCATATCCATGATGTTCTGCGAGATTTCGCCGGAGTTTTCGTAGTCGGTGGTCAGCGCGTGCCAGTCGACGATGCAGAAGAAACACTCGTACTCGTGCTGCAGTTTGACCCAGTTCTTCAGCACGCCGTTGTAGTGGCCGAGGTGAAGCCGGCCACTCGGGCGCATACCGGAAACCACGCGCCGCTGCGAATCCATGGAGCTCAAAAGGGTGTCCTTAGTTGATAGTGTACGGGCACGCTGCCTTTCAGCCTCAGGCCATAAAGGGTGCCGGATCGCCACAACCGACCCGCACTACCTCGGGTTGATCGTCGACCAGGCTGACCACCGTCGATGCCTCGACGCCACCGTAACCGCCATCGATGATCAGGTCTACCTGATGCTCCAGCGCATCGCGCATCTCGTACGGATCGCTCATCGGCAGTTCCTGCCCGGGCAGGATCAGGCTGACGCTCATCAGCGGCTCACCGAGTTCCTCCAGCAGTGCCTGGGCGATTGGCTGCGCCGGCACACGCAGGCCGATGGTGCGCCGCTTGGGGTGCAGCAACATGCGTGGCACTTCGCGGGTGGCCGACAGGATGATGGTGTACGGCCCCGGCAGATGAGCCTTGAGCAGGCGGAAAGCGGCGGTATCGACCTTGGCGAATAGCCCCAGCTGCGACAGATCGCGACAGGCCAGGGTGAAGTTGTGCTTGTCGTCCAGCTGGCGCAGGCGACGGATGCGCTCGATGCCCGCCTTGTTGCCCATCGAGCAACCGACGGCATAACTGGAATCGGTCGGGTACACCACCACGCCGCCCTTGCGGATGATTTCCACGGCCTGTTTGATCAGGCGTGGCTGGGGGTTATCCGGGTGGATCTGAAAAAACTGGCTCATGGAAACTCCCTGTTCAGCTGGCAGCAGATGTGCGGCGCTCATGATCGAAATGTCTCCAAAGCGGCGACAGGTCTTCCGGCAAGCTGCGGTACAGCCCAAGCTCCGACCAGTCGCCGGGCGCATGGAAATCACTGCCAACCGTGGCCATCAGGCCCAGCTCTCGTACCAGCGTGGACAGACCGCCGACCTGTTCCAGCGGCTGCATGCCATTAACCACTTCCAGCGCATGACCGCCAGCCTGGGCGAAATCGACGACCAGTCGGCGCCGCTTGCTGCGCGTGAAATCATATTGCCAGGGGTGTGCCAGGCTGATCCAGGCGCCGGAGTCGCGCAAGGTCTGCACCGTCTGCTCAAGGCTCGGCCAGTGCTGCTTGACATCACCGAGCTTGCCCGAGCCCAGCCACTTGCGGAACGCCTCGGCGCGGTCACGCACATGACCGGCGCGTACCAGGAAATCGGCGAAGTGCGGCCGCGCCGGTGCGTTGCCGCTATCGCCGAGTTCCTGCTGGATCGCTCGGGCACCTTCAAGCGCACCGGGCATCCCCTTCGCCTCTAGCCGCTGAGCAATCAGCTCGGCGCGGCGCCAGCGCCCCTCGTGCAACTGCGCGATCGACTGCTGCAACGCCGGTGCCTCGGCGTCGAACGCATAGCCCAATACATGAATGGTAGCCCCGTTCCATAGACACGACAGCTCGATGCCGTTGACCAGCTGCATGCCCAGCCTCTGTGCTGTGCTCCGCGCCTCGGCAAGACCGTCCACCGTGTCGTGGTCGGTGAGTGCCAGCAACTGGATGCCCCGCGCATGAGCGCGTTCTACCACAACGGCAGGCGCCAGCGCGCCATCCGAGGCGGTGCTGTGGCAATGCAGATCGACAATCATCTAGTAACGCACTCCAGTGAGGTGCTGAGACCTCGAGAAAAAACAACCGTGAGCCGTGGCGTTTGGCGTTTTACCGGCCCGAACAAACAGGCGCTCACGTGCAAACGGCCGGCTAGTCTAACGCCGCGCCGAGGCTTTGGCTTGCATACGCGCCTTCGGCACAGCGCCGGTGCCTGCAAACTCGCTCCTGCTTCGACCGCTGATCCCGTTCACCGTGCGGTCTACCTGCGTCCCGAACAAGCGTGACACTTCCGCCACAAGCGCCGTTTGCTATGATGCCGCGCTGCACGGCAGGCAACGCAACGCGTCCGGACTAGCGCCGCCGGCAACGCTGCTGCCGCCGACATGCATGCGCCTAGCTTTTCTACCGCTACACCCGCAATCCACGCGAACGAGGACCGACCATGCTGTACGCCGTTATCGCCACTGACGCCCCGAACTCCCTGCAAAACCGTCTCGCTACCCGCCCGGCCCACCTGGCACGCCTGGAACAGCTGAAGAATGAAGGTCGCCTGGTGCTCGCCGGTCCGCACCCGGCCATCGACAGCAACGACCCGGGCGAAGCAGGCTTCAGCGGCAGCCTGGTTGTCGCCGAGTTCGACTCTCTGGAAGCGGCACAGCAGTGGGCCGATGCCGATCCCTATATAGCCGCGGGTGTTTACGCGAACGTAGTGGTCAAGCCGTTCAAGAAAGTGCTGCCCTGAGCCGACACAGCAGGGAATAGCGATTCTGCCCCGGCCGCTGGCGCTCCACGGCCTCGTAAGGAAATAGGAGTTCCGATGCGTCAACGACCGCTCTCCCTGCTGTTTGCCCTGACACTGCTCGCCCCCGTGCTACACGCCGAGGAAGCGGCGCCGGAACCCTACGTTCCAGCGGTCGAATCCAGCGAGCCCATCGACTTCGAAGAGATGGAAGGCGCCCCTGAACCGCAGGCCGCGACGCCGGGTGCCGACACTACCCAAGCATTGCTACTGCGCCTGCGCGAAGAAAACCGGCGCCTGCGCCTGCAGTTGCAAACCGAGCAGGCGAAAGCGATACCGGTACTGCTGAACGATCAGCAGCAATGGTTTGCCGTGGGCGGTGCAGTCGGTGTCGTCAGTTTTACCCTGGGCCTGCTGGTCTCGCGCGGTCGCCGCCGGCGCCAATGGCTCAACTGATCATTCGAGCCGACATGAGTGAACTACTGCTTATCGACGACGACCAGGAGCTCTGCGAGCTGCTGATCAGCTGGCTGGCTCAGGAAGGCTTCGTCGCCCACGCCTGCCACGATGGCAAAAGTGCGCGCCAGGCACTTGCAGAGCACCAACCGGCAGCGGTGGTCCTGGACGTGATGCTCCCCGATGGCAGCGGCCTGGAGCTGCTCAAACAGCTGCGCAGCGAGCATCCGCAGCTGCCGGTGTTGATGCTTTCCGGCCGTGGCGAACCGCTGGATCGCATTCTGGGTCTGGAACTCGGTGCCGACGATTACCTTGCCAAGCCCTGTGACCCGCGCGAACTTACCGCGCGCCTGCGTGCCGTTCTGCGCCGTAGCCAGCCTACGGCGACGCCGAGTCAGGTCGAACTCGGCGATCTCTGCTACAGCCCAGCGCGCGGCATAGCCAGTGTCGGCGGTGCCGAGGTCAGCCTGACGTTGTCGGAGGGCCGCATTCTCGAGGCGCTGCTGGCGCAACCCGGCGAGCCGATGGACAAACAGGCCCTGGCCCAGCATGCACTGGGGCGCAAGCTCACCCTCTACGACCGCAGCCTGGACATGCACGTCAGCAACCTGCGCCGCAAGCTCGGCCCCCACGCCGACGGCAACCCGCGCATCGTGGCGCTGCGCAGCCGTGGCTACCTTTACGCTGTCTGACCGTCTTTACCGAGGCTTTACCCTGGGCTGACCGCGCTTGACCTTGCCCTGCATAGACTGAGCTCATCCGGTCACAGCCCGCCGCCAGCAATCAGATCATGCTGCGGCACGGCCGGTGTCCCACATCCAGGAGAGTATTCAGATGCGCAAATCACTCGTAGCCCTACTGTTCGCCGCCGCCCTGCCAGCCCTCGCCGTAGCCATGCCTGGTGGCATGCAGGACGGCCAGCACACGGGCAAGCGCGCCCCACACATGTTTCACGGCCTGGACCTGACCAAAGAGCAACAGCGCGAAATGCGCAAGCTGATGGGCGAGCAGATGAAGCAGCGCCAGGAAATCACCCAGCGCTATCTCGACAAGCTGCCTGAAGCCGAGCGCAAGGCCATGCAGAAGGATCTGGACGCCAGTCGGGAAACGACCCACCAGAGCATGCGAGCCCTGCTCAAGCCCGAGCAGCAACAAGCCTTCGACGAAGGCATGAAGAAAATGGAAGAAAAGCGCGCCGAGCGTGCCGAGTTCCTTGAGTGGAAGGCCGAACGCGATCAGAAGAACTGATCTCGAGCTTTCCTGAAACCTGCCCGGCCAGCTTCCGCCAGCGTACGCAACGCTGGACGGAAGCTGGCCGGGCTTTGCCGTGGAGAGACCTGTGCGATCACTGTTCTGGCGCATTCTCGCGACATTCTGGCTGGCCATCGCGCTGGTTGCCGGCCTGGCGATGCTGCTTGGCCATGCGTTGAACCAGGACGCCTGGATTCTCGGTCGTCACCCGGCCCTGCAAGGTCTTGCCGAAACCTGGACGGAAGTCTACGAGCGCCAGGGCCCCGTGGCCGCGCAGCGTCTGCTCGAACAGCACCGGCATCGCTCGCGCGTTGATGTGCAGGTACTTGCCGAAAACGGCCAGCCGATCATTCGCGGCACCTTTCCCGCGCGCGCCGCCGCCTTCGAGGCACGCCATCAGAATCGTGAGCGCCAGCTACCCTGGCGGCGCCTGACCGCCGATTACACCAGCCCCACCAGCGGTGAAACCTATCTGTTCATTTACCGCATTCCGCATCCCGAGCTGCAAGCCTGGCACCGAGGCAGCCTGGCGTGGCCGCTGAGCGCATTGGGCATCGCGCTGGTGGTGCTCACCGGCTTCAGCCTGCTACTGACGCTATCGATAACCCGCCCGCTGGATCGACTGCGCCGGGCGGTGCATGACCTGGGGCAGACCAGCTATCAACAGCAATCTCTGGCCCGCCTGGCGACCCGCCGCGACGAGCTTGGCCTGCTGGCCAGCGACTTCAACCGCATGGGCGCGCGCTTGCAGGCGCTGATCAGCAGCCAGCGTCAGCTGTTGCGCGATGTGTCCCACGAGCTGCGCTCCCCCCTGGCGCGCCTGCGCATAGCCCAGGCACTCGCCGAGCGCGCCAGTCCGAGCGAGCGCGAAGTGATCTGGCCGCGCCTGGCCAAGGAGTGCGACCGACTGGAAGCCCTGATCAGCGAGATTCTCGAACTCTCGCGCCTGGATGCCGAGCCAGGCACCGCAACGGGCGTCGATCTGCCCGCAATGTTTGAACAACTGGAAGACAACGCCCGCATCATCGCCCCGAATCAGCGCATCGACAGCCGGGTACAACCCGGGCTTCGCCTGATTGGCTGGACGGACATGCTGGAACGGGCGCTGGACAACCTGTTGCGCAATGCCCTGCGATTCAACCCAGAGGGTGTACCCGTGGAGCTGCATGCGCAGCGCGAAGGAAACGAGGTGGTACTCAGCGTGCGCGACCACGGCCCCGGAGTCGCCGACGAGCATCTACCGCAACTCAGCGAGCCCTTCTTCCGCGCGCCTGGGCAGACGGCTGCCGGGCATGGCCTCGGACTGGCCATCGCCCGCCGCGCAGCCGAGCGGCATGGTGGACAACTGGAGCTGAGCAACCATCCCGACGGCGGCTTTGTTGCCAGTCTGCGTCTGCCGCTGGCAGACGATTCGGCCCAAGGCCAAAGCCTTTAGATACCGGGTTGACCATCCCAGCCAGCAACGAAGGCCTGCGGGTCGAGCACCGGCGCCGTGCGCACCCGTCCTTCTGGTGTCCCGAGATACAGGAAGCCGAGCACGTGCTCCTGCTCGCGCAAACCCAGCCCCTCGAGTACATGAGGGTCGTAGGCAAACTCACCGGTGCGCCACACCGCACCGATCCCCTGGGCGTGCGCAGCCAGCAGCAGGCCATGGGCCGCACATCCTGCAGCGAGCAACTGCTCGCCGTCCGGCACTTTCGGGTGCGCCTTGAGGCTCGCAATCACCACGATCAGCATCGGCGCACGCAGCGGCATGTTGCGCGCTTTCTGCAAGGCCTCTTCGGAGGCTTCCGGGTTACGCAATTGCAAGGCGGCGGCAAACAGCTCACCGAGCTTGTGTCGCGCGTCGCCCTCGATGGTCAGAAAGCGCCAGGGATGCAGTTGGCCGTGATCCGGCGCGCGTAACGCCGAGCGGAAGAGCAGATCGAGTTGAGCGGCATCGGGGGCCGGCTCGCACAGGCGAGTGACCGATACGCGATTGAGCAACAGGTCCAGAGCGTCCATCCATTACCTCCTAAGGCGGTCGGACATTCTAGAGGGTGTTGCCGCCGTATCGCGAGTGATGGCCGGCACTTGATTCGGTCTGATGCTCAGGCCACGCGATCCGGAGACAGCTGCGGTTGCAACGGTGGCACCAGTGGCGGCAACCCATGTGCCGCCCGCGCCGCATCGCAGTGCGGTTTGTGCTCGCCATTCTCCCAGGAGGCCTCGAACTCGCGACAGGTACTGGATCGCTGTTCGTACATGCTGCAACGAACCCCGCAACCTACGTCGCCCAGCAAGCCAACACAGCGGGCGGGCTTGCTGTCGGTGCCGAGCATGGCCACATGAAATGGCGAAACCTGGACCGTCAGATGATCCGGAACCGCGCCGCCAGCCGATACGCATTCACCAAAATAGAAGGACACACGAAAGTACGCGCAGCAAGCGCCGCACGTGAGGCAGGGATTTTCGATGGACATGGCAGGTGAACACCCAGAGACCGGAATGGGCCGGCGCCCGGGCGGCTATTCTATTCATGCCGCTGCGCTTGGGAAGAGGCGCCGCGGCTGCCGAGAAAACATTTTTCAACCAGCCGTCGGGCGGTTTACTGGCGGAGCGACGCGAGTAAAATGTTCGCCCTCTTTCACCGTGCCGAGCACCCTCTACATGGCCTTGCCGACCTTACGCATAATCGGTTTCATCCTCGGCATTTTCCTGATTACCCTGGCCGTCAGCATGATCATTCCGATGCTGACCCTACTGGCGTTCGAACGCACCGATGACCTGCAGGCATTCATCTGGGGCAGCCTGATCACCTTCTCCTGCGGCTTCGCCCTGGTCGCGCCGGGTCGACCGGCCAACACCAACCTGCGACCGCGTGACATGTACTTCCTGACCACGATCAGCTGGGTAGTGGTCTGCTGTTTCGCCGCCTTGCCATTGATGCTGATACAGCACATCAGCTATTCGGATGCCTTCTTCGAAACCATGTCGGGCATCACCACCACCGGCGCCACCGTACTCTCGGGACTCGACAGCGCGTCCCCGGGGCTGCTCATGTGGCGTTCGCTGCTGCACTGGCTGGGCGGTATCGGCTTCATCGGCATGGCGATCGCGATCCTGCCGCTGCTGCGCGTCGGCGGCATGCGGCTGTTCCAGACCGAGTCATCGGACTGGTCCGAGAAGGTGATGCCACGCTCGCACGTTGCCGGTCAGTACCTGCTGGTCATCTATGTGACCTTCACCATCGCGGCATTCGTGGCATTCCTCCTGACGGGCATGAGCATCTTCGATGCCATCAACCATGCGATGTCGACGGTCGCCACGGGCGGCTTCTCCACCTCCGATGCATCGATGGGCAAGTTCGGTCCATCCGCGCACTGGGTCGCGATCTTCTTCATGCTGCTTGGCAGCCTGCCGTTCACCTTGTATGTGATGACGCTGCGAGGCCATCACACGGCGTTGTTCAGGGACCAGCAGGTACGAGGCTTCGTGATGATGCTTGCCATCACCAGCCTGCTGTTCAGCGGCTGGTACTGGTTGAACAACGATATTCCCGCGCTGGATGCCCTGCGCATCGTCACGTTCAGCGTGGTATCGGTGGTCACCACCACCGGCTTTGCGGTGGACGACTACACCCAGTGGGGCGGCTTCGCCGTCATGGCGTTCTTCTATCTCACCTTCGTCGGCGGCTGCTCGGGCTCGACGTCCGGCGGGCTGAAGATGTTCCGCTTTCAGGTTGCCTATTCGCTGCTGCGGGCCAACTTCAAGCAGCTGATTCACCCCCGCGCCGTAATCCGTCAGCAGTACAACGGGCACAATCTCGACGAAGAGATCGTCCGCTCGATTCTCACCTTCTCTTTCTTCATCACCATGACCATCGGCGTACTGGCGCTGTGCCTGGCGCTGCTCGGGCTGGATCCGATCACCGCGCTCACCGGCGCGGCGACTGCCGTCTGCAACGTCGGCCCGGGACTGGGCGAGATCATTGGCCCGGCGGGCAACTTCTCCACGCTGCCCGACACCGCCAAATGGTTACTGTCGATCGGCATGCTGCTGGGTCGATTGGAGATCATCACCGTCCTGGTCTTGCTGACCCCGGCATTCTGGCGTCACTGATCAGGCTGCAGCTCCTGAGCCGCGTTTGAACAGCCGGCCGCCAAGCGTCACCAGAGCCAGCACCACACCGCCTGCGACGATGCCGAACGCGGCATCGAGCAGCGTTGGCAGCAGCCCGCCGAGCACCGCCCCGACGTAAGGCAGCCCGAGGGCGTCATGCGCGCTGCTCTCGATGAAATGATGCACGGCGCGGATGCCGTGGGTGAGGATGCCGCCACCGACCATGAACATTGCCGCGGTGCCGATGACCGACAGCGACTTCATCAGCCACGGCGCGACGCTCAGAATGCCGCGCCCGACGGCACTGGCCACGCCACTGGCCCGTTTGCTCAGCGCCAGGCCAAGATCGTCGAGTTTGACGATGGCGGCGACCAAGCCATAGACGCCCACCGTCATGAGAATGGCGATGCCGACCAGCACCAGCACCTGCTGGCTGAATGACGCCGCGGCGACCGTGCCGAGGGTGATGGCGATGATTTCGGCAGACAGGATGAAGTCGGTGCGCACCGCGCCGCTGATCTTTTTCTTCTCGAACGCGACCATGTCTACCGAAGGGTCGGCAAGCGCCTTCACCGTCTCGTCATGCTCGCCGTGATCCTTGTGCAGAAAGCGGTGCGCCAGTTTTTCGAAGCCCTCGTAACAGAGAAAGGCGCCCCCGAGCATCAGCAAGGGCGTGATCGCCCACGGCAGGAAGGCACTGATCAACAATGCAGCCGGTACCAGAATCGCCTTGTTGCGAAACGACCCCTTGGCCACCGCCCAGACCACCGGCAGTTCGCGGTCGGCCTTTACGCCGGTTACCTGCTGGGCATTGAGGGCAAGATCATCGCCCAGCACACCGGCGGTCTTCTTCGCCGCGACCTTGGTCATGACCGACACGTCGTCAAGCACGGTGGCAATATCGTCAATCAACGCGAGGAGGCTGCTAGCCAATTGGGTGTCTCCGCTACTTGAAAAGGCGCATATCAATACCCGATCTGCTGTAGCTAAGGCTACGCCCATGCACGCTGGTTCCTAGAGTCGGGATCGCGCAGCCAGACGGTACTCGCCAGGCGTCATGCCGAACCAGCGCTTGAACGCTCGGTAGAAATTGCTCGGGTCGGCAAAGCCCAGCAGATAGGCAATTTCCAGCGGCGCAAGATCCGGCTGAGCCAGATGCTGGACGGCCAGGTCGCGACGGGTATCGTCGAGCAGTTGCTGAAACGTGCTCCCCTCCTCCTGCAGGCGCCGCTGCAGGGTGCGCTCGGACAGACACAATGCCTGCGCAACGATCTCGCGTCGGGGTTCGCCCTGGGGTAGCAGCCGACACAGAATCTGCCGTGTGCGATGCAGCACCCGAGTGTCGGCGAATCGTGAAAGGTACTCACCAGCGAAACGATCGTGCAGCTGCGCCAGCGCCTCGTTGGCAGTTGGCAAGGGCATTTCGACGTCGGCCTGACGGAACAGCAGCGCATAGCGCTGCGCTTCGAAGCGCAGCGGCGCCTGGAACAGTTGCCGGTAGGGCTCGAGATCGTCCGGTGGCGGTCCCTGAAAACTCACCTCCAACGGCCGCAGCATCGTGCCGCTCAGCCAACGGCAGAACGTCAGACACCCCGCCAGCGAGCCTTCAGCGCTTTGTCGAGCCGGGGGCAACCGGTCGCCGAGGATCGTCAGGCTCAGCCGATACCCTTCTGCACAGGGCTGGAAATCCAGGTCGGCCCCTTCGGCGATGATCCGCTGATAGCGCACCAGCCGGGCGAAACCTTCCTTCAGATTGCAGCTGGACATCAACGCATAGCCAACGACGTTCAGCGCAGCGGGACGCACCTGGCGCGCCATGTCCAGTCCGATCGCGGGATTGCCGGAAACCGCCACCGCACGCTGCCACAGGCGGGTCATGTCGTCTTGCGCAAAACGCGCATCGGGATCGTTCAGGGCCGAATAATCAAGGCCAAGTTCGCCGAACAGCTGGCGGCAATCGACCCCTGCCGATTCCAGGCTCTGCACGATGCCCTGCGCCCAGCTCGAGGAAGTGGTGCGTACGATCATGTGGTTGTTGTTCTTCTGGAGGTCGGTCAACTGCATTCAAGGCTACTAAACTGGCCGTGATTGTCACTGACGCGCAAGGTCTGAGGTGCTTAATCTGGCCCCGACAATAACAGGAGGTAAGCCATGAGTACGCAAACCGCCGAACGCTTTACCCGCTTTGCCGACTTCTACCCGTTCTACCTGGCCGAGCACCGCAACCCTACCTGCAGACGCCTGCACTTTATCGGCAGCCTCCTGGTACTGGCCATTCTGGGTTATGCAGTGTTCACCCAGCAGTGGCTCTGGCTGCTCGCCATGCCGGTGGCCGGGTATGGCTTCGCCTGGATCGGGCACTTCATCTTCGAGAAGAATCGCCCAGCGACATTTCAATATCCGCTGTACAGCTTTCTCGGCGACTGGGTCATGTTCAAGGACATGCTGACCGACCGTATCCGCTTCTGAGAAGGCAGCAGCATATCCGACGGGCGTTACGCCTGTTTTCCACCTCTGGTTTGGCGATGGGGCGCGGCTTGGTTATGATCTGTCGGCTGTCATGCGAGCCGGCAGTTCCAAGCCACCGCGTGACGGCGAGACTGCATGCCGAATGCGCTGTTCTCCGCCACTGCCTTTGCCGCGGACGGGTTGCGCTCGCGTGAGTCTGCAAGGCGCCTAGAGAAGGCGTCGACAAATTACCAGGGATCGTACGCATACATGACTTCCACCACGGTTGAGCGCCGCAACGGCCTCGCTACTCGCCCATTGCGCGAGTACTACTCGCGTGTGCTCGCCTATCTGATCTGCGCCGCGACGCTTGCCGCTGGTACCTACACCCAGTATTTCTCGATGGACCTGTTGTGGATGGTGCCGTATGCCCTGCTCTATCCGCACCTTGCCTATCACCTGAGCTATCGATTCAAACGCGACCATCCCGAGCGTACCTCGCAGGTTCTGCTTTGCCTGGACGCATTGAATGCAGGTGCCGGCGTAGCGCTGCTCGGTTTCTCGATCGTGCCCAGCCTGATGTTTCTACTGACGCTCAGCTTCAGTGCTCTGGTGATCGGCAGCCTGCGCAACCTGCTGATGGCGCTGATCTGCGCCGCCGCGGGAACAGGCCTGATACTCCTTGCCATACCGATGGAATACCGGGGCACCACACCGCCGCTGGTCTCGCTGGTCAGCATCCTCTTCACCACTCTGTACGTCTGCGCGACCGCCTACTTCGTTCACCAACAAGGTCTGCGCTTGGCGATTGCCCGCAAGGAAATCGAAACGGAACAGGCCAAGGCCGCCCGATTGGCGCGCAACCTGGCCAAATACCTTTCGCCGCAGGTGTGGGAATCGATCTTCACGGGCAAGCGCAGCGTTCGCCTGGAAACCCAGCGCAAGCGTCTGACTGTGTTCTTTTCCGATATCAAGGGCTTCACCGAACTCGCCGAGGAGCTGGAAGCCGAAGCGCTCACCGATCTGCTCAACAACTACCTCAACGAAATGTCGAAGATCGCCCTCAAGTACGGCGGCACCATCGACAAGTTCGTCGGCGATTGCGTGATGGTGTTCTTTGGCGACCCGAGCACCCAAGGCTCCAAAAAGGATGCCGTAGCGGCAGTCTCCATGGCGATTGCCATGCGCAAGCACATGAAGGTTCTGCGCCAGCAGTGGCGTGCCCAAGGCATCACCAAACCCATGGAAATTCGCATGGGCATCAACACCGGTTACTGCACGGTCGGCAACTTCGGTGCTGACACCCGCATGGACTACACCATCATCGGTCGCGAAGTGAACCTCGCCAGTCGCCTGGAGAGTTCAGCCGAAGCCAGCGAGATTCTGGTTTCCCATGAAACCTACTCGCTGATCAAGGACGTGATCATGTGCCGTGACAAGGGGCAGATTCCGGTCAAGGGCTTCTCCCGCCCGGTGCAGATCTATCAGGTAGTCGACTTCCGCCGCGATCTGGGTGCCACCTGCAGTTTCGTCGAGCACGAACTGCCGGGTTTCTCCATGTACCTGGACACCAACGGCGTGCAGAACTTCGACAAGGAGCGCGTCATCCAGGCTTTGCAGCAGGCCGCGGATAAACTTCGCGACAAGGTTATCCTCTGATCTTCTGACCCGCCGGCCGCCTGCCGACTGACAGCACTCGCCAGCGACGTGCCCGCCTTCGAGACCGCCGCCAGATGTTATCGCTGCGCAATTATCACCACGACGTCATCGCCCACAGCCACGACCACCCACAGCTGGTGTTCGGGCTCAAGGGACTGCTGGAATTCGAGATAGGCGGGCGCGTCAGTTGCGTCGGCGAACAGAGCCTGGCTGTCATCCCCTCCGCCACCCATCACGCATGTGCCAGCACTTCCGGCAGCCACTGCCTGGTGCTGGACCTCCCCTCCGAAAACTGGGTTCGTGAAAACCTTGGCCATCACGCCGAGCGCAGCCTGCGGCTATTGGACCGACCGGATACGCCGCGTCTCGCTCCGGCACAGCAGAGCCTGGTCGCCTGGCTGGCGCGCAGTCCGATCAACGATTCGGTGATCGCTGCGCAAGGTACCGCGCTGTTGCTGGCCAGTCTGGCCAACACGGACCAACCACCGCGAGACAGGCATGGCCTGCCACTAGCGGCTGTTGATGCATTCATCGACCAGCATCTGCCCCATCCACTTCAGGTCGCCGACCTGGCCCGTATTGCAGGCTGTTCGGTGGCGCGGCTGCATGCACGTTTCCTCCACGAAACCGGCAAAACGCCCATGGAGTACGTGCGAGAGCGCCGCTTGCAACACGCCGAAGCCTTGCTGCATGACACGCGGTTGCCAGTCGGAGAGATTGCCGCACGTGTGGGTTATGCATCGCAAAGTGCCTTCACCGCAGCACTGGTGCGCGTGCACGGTCGCTCACCCCGTATGTTGCGCCGCGAGTTGCGCGACAAAACCGATGACTGACGCGAAAGACACAGCCTTGGCTGTCGTCCTAGCATGGCTGCAAATCACTAAATCTGAGCAGCCATGAACTCCCCCGCAGCACTCCCGTCTCGCCTGCCCCGCTCCTGCACCTCCGTCAGGTCGACCACCAAATGACCCCGCGTAACGCTCTGCTGGCGATCCACCTCGGCGCGTTGATGTTTGGCCTTTCCGGCGTGCTAGGAAAACTGGCCGAAAGCTCGGCGCTGATCATCACCTTTGGTCGCGCGCTGTTCGCCGTGCTGGCATTGCTGATCGTCGCGCAGCTGCTACGGCCCAGCGGGGCGAGCCCGAACTGGCGACAACGCGGCGGCCTGGCACTGGGTGGCCTGCTGCTCGGTGCCCATTGGCTGACCTTTTTCATCGCCGTGAAGATCGCCGGCGTAGGCATCGCCACCTTGGGTTTCGCCAGCTTCCCGGCCTTCACCGTGCTGCTCGAAGGCCTGCTGTTCCGCGAACGTACCCGCCCGGTCGAGTTCGCCATGGTCGGGCTGGTTTGCGCCGGCCTGCTGCTGGTCGCGCCAGCATTCGACCTCAACAGCGGGCCGACCGCCGGATTGCTCTACGGGGTGCTCTCCGGACTGCTGTTCGCCTTGCTGTCGCTACTCAATCGCGCCGTTACCCGAGGGCTCGATCCGGTTCGCTCCGCGCTCTGGCAGAACCTGGCGATCCTTGCCGCTCTGCTGCCATTCAGCTGGTCGGCGATTCCGGCCATCCCCGCGCAGGACTGGCTGTGGCTGGCCCTGCTCGGCGTGCTCTGCACAGGGCTGGCGCACAGCCTGTTCGTCGCCAGCCTGCGGGTGCTGAAGGCGCGCACCACTTCGGTGATATTTGCCCTCGAGCCGGTCTACGGCATCGCCTTCGCCTGGTGGCTGTTCAACGAGCAACCGACACTTCGAATGCTGCTGGGCGGCGCCTTGATCATCATCGCCAGCGTCGTCACCAGCCGCCTGAAAAGCCCGCCAAGCATGACTGTGAAACCCGCAAGCTGACGCTCAGCGATCGTTGTGACCCAGCGAGCGCTGTGGATCGATGCGGTCACGCACGCGCTGCTTGAGCTCCTTCGCCTCGGGGAAGCCGCCGTCATGCTTGCGCTCCCAGATCTGCTCGCCATCGCAGCTGATATGGAAAGTACCGCCAGTGGCGGGCACCAGGCTTACGCGCCCAAGATCATCGGCGAAGGTCGACAGCAACTCCTGAGCGAGCCAGGCGGCGCGCAGCAGCCACTGGCACTGGGTGCAATAAGTGATGACGATTTCCGGCTTGCTTGAGCTCATTGGCGACGACTCCCACTGGTTCATGGCGGCCTATAATAGCCGCCTTTCCACGCTCCCCGGTTCCGCCATGCTCCGCCTGTTCGTTTGCCTGCTGTTTCTGCTTGTCTTGCCTGCCTCGTTCGCTGAACCATCACAGCCGAAGACCGGCCTGGTCTTGTCTGGCGGTGCAGCCCGCGGGCTCGCTCATGTCGGCGTGCTCAAGGCACTGGAAGAGCAAGGCGTGCGCATCGACGCCATCGCCGGAACGAGTATGGGCGCGGTGGTCGGCGGGCTCTACGCCGCAGGCTACAGCGTCGCCGAACTCGAACGCCTGGCGCTGACACTCGATTGGCAACAGGTGCTATCGGACGATCCACCGCGCCAGGATATTCCCTACCGGCGCAAGCAGGACGATCGCGACTTCCTCATCAAGCAGAAACTCAGCTTTCGTGACGACGGCAGCCTCGGCCTGCCACTGGGCGTGATCCAGGGCCAGAATCTCGCGCTGCTGCTCGAGCGCCTGCTGGTGCACGCCAGCGACACCCGCGACTTCGATCAGCTGCCAATCCCCTTCCGCGCGGTTGCTACCGATATCGCCAACGATGAGAAGGTGGTCTTCCGCCGCGGGCATCTGCCGCAGGTGATCCGGGCAAGCATGTCGATCCCCGCGGTGTTCGCCCCCGTGGAGATCGACGATCGCCTGCTGGTGGACGGAGGCATGGTTGATAACATTCCCATGGATGTCGCTCGCGAAATGGGCGTCGACCGCCTGATCGTCGTGGACATCGGCACACCGCTCAAGCCGCGCAAAGAACTGCTCACGGTGGTCGATGTGCTTAACCAGACCACTACGATGATGACCCGTCGCAACTCCGAGGCGCAGCTGGCCACCCTGCAGCCGCAGGACCTGCTGATCCAGCCGCCGCTGGCCGCATACGGTTCCACCGATTTCGCCCGCGCAGAGCAGCTGGTCGATGCCGGCTACCGCGCCACCCTGGCATTGGAGGGGCGTCTGGCCGAGATGCGCGCGACGTCAGGCGGCAACCCCGCCCTCAGCCTTGCGCGCTCCAGTGATCCGCGCACGCCGATCATCACTGCGATACGCGTGGAGAATGATTCCAAGGTCAGTGACGCGGTGATCCGTCGCCACATTCGTCAGCAGCTCGGCGAGCCGCTGGATCTGGAGGACCTGCAGAAAGACATGGGCACGCTCTACGGCCTCGATTACTTCGAACGCGTCGAGTACCGCGTCCAGCGTGGCAAGCTCGGTAACACGCTGGTCATCAATGCTCGCGAGAAGCGCACCGGCACGGACTACCTGCGCCTGGGCCTGAGTCTGTCTGATGATTTCCGCGGCGACAGCGTGTTCAATCTCGGGGCGAGCTATCGCAAGAATGGCATCAATGAGCTCGGTGCCGAGTGGCTGACTCGCCTGCAACTGGGGGATCGGCAAGAGCTCTACAGCGAGTTTTACCAGCCGCTCGATGCCGGCTCCCGCTGGTTCGTCGCACCGAATCTGTTCGTCGAGGCGCAGAACGTCGAGGCCATCCTCGACAACGATCCGATCGCCGAGTATCGCCTGCAACGCTACGGCTATGGCCTCAACCTCGGACGGCAGATCGCCAACAATGGTGAGATACGCTTCGGCATCGGCCAGGCCTGGGGCGAAGCCGATGTGCGGATTGGCGAACGTGATCTGCCCGATTTCAGTTTCACCGAGGGCTATTACGAACTGCAGTACTCGTTCGACACCCTCGACAACATCGACTTCCCGCGCGAGGGCGAAGACATCCGCCTGACCATGCGCCAGTACGACCCGAGCCTCAGCTCCGATCAGCGCTATCGCCAATGGAACATCAAGCTGGACAAGGCGCTTAGTCACGACGCCAACACCTGGGTGCTCGGCGGCCGTTACGGCCGCACGCTGGATGACGCGGAAGTGGTGACTTCGAGCTTTCTGCTCGGTGGCGCCCGCCAGCTGTCGGGCTTTCGCCAGGATGCGCTGGCTGGGCAGAACATCAGCCTGGCGCGCATGGTGTACTACCGCCGCGTGACGCCGCGGGCATTTCAGCCGCTGGATTTCCCGCTTTACCTGGGTGGATCGCTGGAACGTGGCCGGGTGTGGAACAACGACAATGCCTTCGACAGCGGCTACATCAATGCTGCAAGCATCTTCCTTGGCTACGACACCCCGCTGGGCCCGCTTAACTTCGGCTTCGGCTTCAACGACGAGGATGAGCGAGCGCTGTATATGAATCTGGGCCGCAGCTTCTAAGCGGCCCCACGCCCAGGGCTCAGGCAGGTCGCGGGCAAGGGACGAACAGACAAGCCTGCGCGACAGATCCAGGAAGGTACGGCTAGCCGAAGCCGATCGACCGGCCGGTGACGCAGGCCAGGCCCGCTCTTCGACGCAACGCCAAAGAGCATCACTGCAGGTTCAGCGCTTGTCGAGGTTGGCGAGAATGCGCGCATGCACCTGCTGGCACTTGCGCAAATCCTCTTCATCGATACCGGCGAAGGCCTCATGGCGTACCTGGGTGGAAATCGCCTCGATCTTCTCGATCAGCGGCAGAGCTGGCGCGCCGAGAGAAATCCGCTTGGCGCGACGGTCCTCGGCCGATGCCTTGCGATGTACCAGCCCCTGGGCCTCCAGGCTGTCCAGCAGCCGAGCCAACGTCGGACCTTCCACTGCCACGCTCTGCGCCAGTTCGCGCTGGGTCGGTTCGTGATCGAAGCGCGCGAGATGCAGAAGGACCAGCCAGCGGGCTTGGGAGAGCCCGAGATCAGCCAGACGTCGATCCAGCTCCGCGCGCCAGCCGCGGGAGAGTTGCGCCAATTGCATGGCAAAGCGATGTTGCTCGGCATACATGAAACGGACATTCCCTGCAAAAACTAATTATTAGTCAGCTAACCACAGCTCCCATACGCAGACAAGACGACCTTCGCTTCGTGATGGGGCTACAGAAGTCGCAATGATGGCACGCAGACAGTGCAAAAGCCTTACGTGGCGCAGGATCTGCGGTCGCACCTGCGGACGGAGAGATGCACCTGGTTACAATTCGAACTCGACCTGCAGCGCAGCTCGCACGCAATAAAGCACTTGCTCCGGCACGCGTCCGGCGAACTGTTCGGCTACAGCGCTGACGGGCGGCAGCTCGCCTTCGCCGTCAAGGAAGGCTTCCTGAATCTCGCCCAGTAAATCCTCCGGCAAGTCGAGCGCCTGCTCCAGACTCAACTGCTGCAGGCCGATGGCCTCGGCGAGCATCGCGTAGACATTCTTCTCGCTGCAGTCGAGCTGGCGAGCGATCTGCGCCGGAGTCATGCCTGCACGGGCCAGCGTGATCAACTCGTGACGAAGATCGGCAGGCGGCTTGGCAACATCGCTATTACCCTGCAGCACCTCGAGGAACGCCTGTCCGTAACGCTCCAGTTTGCGCGCGCCGACGCCGCTGATCATCGCCATGTCGGAAAGCGATGCGGGCTGGCTACGCAACATTTCCAGCAGGGTGGCGTCGGGGAAGATCACGTATGGCGGCACGCTGTGCTCTTCGGCCAGCTTGCGCCGTAGTGTGCGCAGCGCCTCCCAGGTTTCGCGCTCCTCGCTGCGTACCAGTTGGCTCGCCGCGCTGGCTGCAGGCTTTGGAGCCTTGCTGGACAAATCACGGCGCAGCTCGAGGCTGACTTCCCCACGCAGGAGCGGGCGACAGCTGTCGCTCAGGCGCAACCCGCCGAAACCGTCGAGATCGACGTCCGCCAGGCCTCGCGCCACCAGCTGACGAAACAGTGACCGCCATTCAGTTTCCGCCAGCGCCTTGCCTACGCCGAACACGGACAGGTGCTGATGGCCGAGCCCACGTACCTTATCGTTATCGCGCCCCAGCAAGACATCTACCAAATGGCCGACGCCGTAACGTTGACCGCTGCGATAGATGGCCGATAGCGCCTGGCGCGCAGGTTCGGTTGCGTCCCACGTCTGCACACCATCGACGCAGTTATCGCAATGACCGCATGGGCTGGGTAATTCCTCGTCGAAATACGCCAACAGTGCCTGGCGCCGACAGCGGGTTTCCTCACACAGGGCCAGCATGGCGTCGAGCTTGTGTTGCTCGACCCGCTTGTGCCGCTCATCGCCCTCGGAATTGTTGAGCATCTGCTTGAGAAAGATGACGTCCTGCAGGCCGTAGGCCATCCAGGCATCCGCAGGCAGGCCGTCGCGCCCTGCCCGCCCGGTTTCCTGGTAATAGGCTTCCAGGGACTTGGGCAGATCGAGGTGGGCAACGAAGCGCACGTTGGGTTTGTCGATACCCATACCGAACGCGATGGTCGCGACCATGATCAGACCTTCCTCGTTAAGGAAGCGCTTCTGATGATAGGCGCGCAGCTCATTGGGCAAGCCAGCGTGATACGGCAGTGCCGGAAAGCCCTGCTCGGTGAGGAAGGCGGCAAAGTCATCGACCTTCTTGCGCGACATGCAGTAGACGATGCCGGCATCGCCACGGCGTTCGGCGAGAAAGCCCAGCAACTGCTTGCGTGGCTGCTCCTTGGGCACGATGCGATAGAAGATGTTCGGCCGATCGAAACTGGAGAGAAAGCGTTCGGCATTTTCCAGATGCAATCGCTGGACGATCTCCTCCCTGGTTCGCATGTCCGCCGTGGCGGTCAGCGCGATGCGCGGTACGCCGGGAAACAGTTCGGAAAGCTGTCCCAACTGCATGTACTCGGGACGGAAATCGTGGCCCCACTGGGAAACACAATGCGCCTCGTCGATGGCGAACAGGGCAATTTCCAGACGCTGTAGAAACGCCAGCATGCGTGGCTGGACCAGCCGCTCCGGCGCGAGGTAGAGCATCTTGATCTCGTTGCGCCGGATGCGTTCGGCAATGTCGCGCTGCTCGTCGGGGCTGAGCGTGGAGTTGAGCGCCACCGCGGAAACCCCGAGCTCGTCGAGGGTTGCCACCTGATCGTCCATCAGCGCGATCAGCGGCGACACCACTACCGCCAGCCCGTCGCGCAACAGCGCTGGAACCTGATAGCACAGCGACTTGCCGCCGCCGGTCGGCATCAGCACCAAAGCGTCGCCGCCGCTGCCGACCCGCTCGATGATCGCGCCCTGGTTGCCACGAAACGCGTCGTAGCCGAAAACGTCTTTGAGGATGCGCTGTGCCTGGTCGAGCATGCCGGTCTCCGAAACAAGGCGCGCAGTATACGCGAGCGAACCACCGAGTTCAGGATCGCTCCGCGATTGCGGACGAGACGTCGCCGGCGAAGCGACATAGCGAAGGCGCGAGTAGCCTGCGCCCCACGCCTCGTCTAGAATCCGGGTTGTCTTCCAATCCAAGGTAGTTCCCGATGTCATTCGCCGAGCAACTCGCCCGCCTGCAAGTCTTTCTTGATGCAGATGACCTGCACGAGGAAGCACTGAATTACATCGCCGCCCATGGCTACCTGACCGCGCTGTGCATCTGCTCCGAACAGGTACCCGAGCGTGAGTGGATCGACGCACTGTTTTCCGAGCCGCCCAAATACAAGGACGACACCGAGCGCGAGGCCATCGAGGCCACGCTGATTCAACTAAAGGCGCACATTGCCCGTCAGCTGGCCAGTGACGAGGACATGGAGCTGCCCTGCGAGCTGGACCTGGGCGAGGAGCCAGACGAATCCGACCTGCGCGGTTGGTGCATTGGCTTCATGGAAGGCGTGTTCATGCGCGAGGCAGTCTGGTTCGAGGACTCGGAAGAGGAAGTCAGCGAGCTGCTGCTGCCGATCATGGTCGGCTCGGGCCTGTTCGACGAGCAGCCGGAGTTCGCTGATATCGCTGACAACCCAGAGCTGGTCGATGAAATGGTCGCGCAGATTCCGGAGCTGCTGACCGCGCTGTATCTGATCTGTCATGCACCGGAAGAGAAGCCGGCTCTGCTCAAGCCACGCCGCCACTGAGTGGCCACTCAGCACAGGCGATAGCGGCAGGCGTCCGCTGCCAACCGGACGCGCGATACCCCTGCGAGAAGGAGAGAGCCTCATGCATTTGCGTTCACTCTTTCTGAACTGGAAACGCGGCATCGGTGCTGGTGTGCACCGCCACGCTACCGGCAGTGAATCCAGAAGCGACGGCGGGTAGCATCATGGCCCACCGGGACATTCAGCAGCACCGCAATCCGCTGGTTCGCTCGGCATTGCTGACCGCTGGCTGGCTTGCCGTTGCGCTGGGCGTCATCGGCATATTCCTTCCGGTTCTGCCGACCACGCCGTTCCTGCTGCTTGCCGCCGCCTGCTTCGTTCGTAGCTCGCAGCGCTTCTACCGCTGGCTGGTGGACCACCCGCACCTCGGCCCATGGTTCCGCGATTATCTCGAAGGCAACGGTATTCCGCTCAAAGGCAAAGCATATGCAATTGCCACGATGTGGGTGAGCATTGGCATTTCTTGCTGGCTGGTTCCGTTATTCTGGGCTCGCATCGGCATGCTGCTCAGCGCATCACTGGTCAGCCTTTACATCCTCCGGCAGAAAACCTTGCCGGTCGCCAAGCTAGATCAACGCCGCTGAAGGCAAGTCGGTAGCCGCCACTCCCGGATCGCTCGCTGGAGTTCCATCAATGCAGGCTTCCCAGCACCGCCCTGGCCGACCCTCCCGTCTGACGGCAGTTTCGCTCGCGCTTGCGCTGCTGCTGAGCCCGCTGGGCTGGTCACCGAACGTGCTGGCGGATTGGCAGGAATGGGATTTCAGCCGCATCTTCCGCACCGCTGAACAGCGCTACGGGCCGCTGCATGACTCACGCGGTCGAATCGAAGCCTGGCGCGCGCTGCTAAGCGAAGCCGCGTCGCTTGGTGAGCACGAAAAGCTCGACGAAGTGAATCGCTTCTTCAACCGCAATATCGCCTTCAGCGACGACACCCATGTCTGGCAGCAGGAAGACTACTGGGCCACGCCAGTCGAAGCGCTGATCAAGGGCGCTGGCGATTGCGAAGATTACGCATTGGCCAAGTACTTCACCCTGCGCCGCCTCGGTGTGTCCAGCGACCGCATGCGCATCACCTATGTAAAGGCGTTACGCCTGAACCAGGCGCATATGGTGCTCACCTATTACCCGACGCCCGCGGCCGACCCGCTGGTGCTGGACAACATCGATGGCGTAATTCGCCCCGCGTCGCAACGCAACGACCTGCTGCCGGTTTATGCATTCAACGCCGAAGGACTGTTTTTACCCGGCGCCGGCGGTGGGAAACGTAGCGGAGATAGCAAAAGGCTGTCACGCTGGCAGGACGTTCTGCTGAAGATGCGCGCCGAAGGTTTTCTGGTTGGTGAGGGCTGAGTTTGCTGCCTTTTCATCGCGAACAGCGACTGATTGCAGCAGACCGGAGGGGGAAGTATGTCGTTACTCAAGCAGCTGTTTCTCGCAATCTGCCTGTTTCTGGTCGTGGCCTTCACCGGCGGCTTCATAGCCAGCGTGGAGAACTCCCGAGAGCAATCCATCAATCAGTTGCGCTCGCATGCCCAGGATGCTGCGACTGCTCTGGCGCTCTCGATGACTCCACACGCAGACGACCCCGTCATGCTGGAGCTACTGGCGAATTCAATCTTCGACAGCGGTTACTTCAGCAGCATCCGTGTCCTTCGCATTCCAGACGACAGCCCGATTGTCGAGCGCAACGCAAACATCCAGCTTCAGCAGGTGCCGGGGTGGTTCGCCACAATCGTGGACCTGCCTCCACAGGGCGGTGATGCACTGATCATGCGTGGCTGGGAACAGGCCGCGCGCGTCGAGGTATTCAGCCATCCCCAGTTCGCCTTGGCAAAATTGTGGGATAGCACTCTGGCCACCCTCCTCTGGCTGCTCGCCTGCGGTGCGGTGAGTGCGCTGTTGGGTGGCTGGTTGCTGCGCAGCCAGCTGCGCCCGCTAGACCGCATGGTTGAACAGGCCCACGCGATCACTCAACGAGAATTCATCACCCTCCCACACCTGCCTCGCACGCCGGAGTTGCGTCGCGTTGTGCAAGCGATGAACCAGATGGTCGACAAGCTGAAGACACTGTTCGCTGAAGAAGCCGAACGTAGCGAAAAGCTTCGTCAGCAAGCCTATCAGGATGACCTGACTGGACTCGCTAGCCGCCGCCTGCTTGACCTGCGCCTGAGCACTCAGCTTGCCCCGGATGAACATCACGCAGAGGGTTATCTGCTACTGCTGCAGATTCACGACCTCAACGGCCTGAACCAGCGCTACGGTGGACAATTCAGCGACCGCCTCATAGTCGCCATTGGCGAGCAGCTGATGCGTTTGAAAAGCCGCCGTGGCCGAGCCGATTGGCTGGCTGCACGCAACCGCGGCAGCGAGTTCGTGCTGTTGGCTCCAGGCCTGCATCAGGACGAGGTCACGCCACTGCTAAACGCGCTCAGTGATGAATTGGAAACGCTTCGTCCAACGGGCTCGACGGACAGCATTCCGGTCGCACACATCGGCGTGACCGCCTTTCGCCTCGGCGAAACCCCACAGGACGTGCTCGAGCGAGCCGATCAGGCCTTGGCCCAGGCACAGGCCGGCAACACCGCCTGGCAATTGCTCGAAGGTTATTGGGCGCAACCTCTGCGTGATCAGCACAGCTGGCACGAGACGTTGCAGCAGGCGCTGGCCGATAGCGCTCTGGCGCTTTACGTGCAACCGGTGGGCTTGGCTGCCGAGCCAGCACAGATCCTTCACCACAAGGTGCTCGCCAGGTTGCCGATTGCTTCTGGCGAACCACTGACCGCGGGGCGTTTCCTGCCCTGGCTCGAACGCCTTGGCTGGGCCGCACGCTTCGACTACATCATGCTCGAGCTGGTGATTGCCCGTCTGAAGCTGGCGCCACAGCCACTCGCACTCAGCCTTTCGGCGGCCACTCTACGAGATGCCCGGCACCTGCAGCAGGTTTTCGCACTGCTGCACAGCAACCCCGCCGAGGCCAGCCATCTGATTCTCGAACTGGACGCCCTACACCTGCCCGTGGACGTCCACCTGCAGCACTGGAGCCAGAAAGTTCGGACAACTGGAACACGCCTAGGCCTGCAGCATTTTGGCGGCGATTTCAGCAAGATCGGCCATCTGGCCCATCTCGGATTGGCGCATGTGAAGGTCGATGGAGCCTACATTCGGGGGATCGACAAGGATGAAGACAAGCGCCTCTTCATCGAAGCGATCTATCGCACCACCAACAGCATCGATCTGCCGCTTATTGCAGAGATGGTGGAGACTCAGGGCGAATTGAAGGTACTGACGGAACTGGGCGTGCGAGGCGCAATGGGCCACCTACTAGGTGCACCGCGCCCATGGCAAACCAGCATCAAGGAAGGATCTGCTTCGGACTCCTGAGCGTAGCCGAGGCAAATGCCATGACCGGACTGACAGATAGCGAACGTCTTGGACACTTTAGGCGCGGCATGAGGAAACGACGCAGCGATGCGAGTGCGGCGATGCACGACGCCAAACGTCGACTGCCGAGGTGAGCGCTGCCGAATAAATACCGACGGCTAGATCAGTGATTGCTCATCGTCGTCCAGCAACGTACTCAGCCCGCCCAGGCGTGCACGTGTCTGGGCACGGGCGTGCAGCTTGCGCTGCGCAGCTTCAGGCAAATCGGTAAAGCGAATGACGCCGCGGGCAATCAGCACGCCGACCAGATCCTCCACGACACGCGCCATATCCTGGTCAGATGCCTGCAGGCCAGCCAGCTGTACCTGCTCATCCCCGTGAGTCGCCAGCCAACTCTGCGCTTCGTCACTATCGGCACGCAGCGTGCCAGTCATCCCGTCGAAAGGACTCGGCTCGACACGACACAAAAGACCCAGCTCGTCCCGCTCTATGTAGAGCATATCGTTCTCCGTAAAAAAGCCCGCTACGCTGCCGCGTAGCGGGCCGATTCTCCGCCAGCTTTAGCCGTTATCGACTTTCAGCGCCCCGTCATCGATCATTCCCGAAATAACGTCGGCTACATCGGTGCCATAGATCGTGCTCAGGTCGATACCGCTAAGGGTGATGTCCTGAACTGGCGCACCGCCCGGTGTCAGGCTGACCGAGATAGTCGTCGAACCGCCACCGAAAGCGAAGTCCAGATAATCACCGAGGGTAGCCGCGTCTTCTGTAACGCCAACGAGTAGCTGCGATAGATCGATGACATCCGTGTTGGTGCCAGCAGGGTCAATCTGGAAGTCGGTGATAGTGTCAGTCCCACCCTCGTCACCCACACGCCAGACGAAACTGTCGCGACCTGCGCCTCCCGTCAGGGTGTCGTCACCCACACCTCCCACCAAGATGTCATCCCCGGCACCACCCAGCAGCGTGTCGTTGCCGGCGCCACCGTCGAGGTAGTTATCACCGCCATCCCCGGTCAGCGTGTCATTGCCCGCACCACCGAGAATGCCCTCGATGGAATTGTAGGTATCGCCTTCTGCCAGCCCGCCTTCACCAATGCCGGTTTCGAGATTGACAGTGACGCCGGCCGTATCGGCGCTGTAGTCGACAGTATCGAACCCTTCACCGCCCAATAATTGATCCGAGCCCGGGTCGCCCACTAGAACATCGTCGCCCTCGCCGCCCGACAACACATCGTCGCCGAGACCGCCCACCAGCACATCGTCCCCCGCTCCGCCTTGCAGTATGTCGTCGCCGGCACCGCCGGCCAGGTAGTTGGCTTGGCTATCTCCGCTTAGCTGATCGTTGCCCGAGCCCCCCATCAGCCCTTCGATTGAGCTGTAGCTATCGCCCAGCGCGGTTCCCGAAAGCCCGGCGGCCAACGCCAGACTGGCGGCGATACCGGCCGTGTCATCGCCATAATCGACTATGTCAAAGCCGGCCTTGCCGTCGATGATGTCGGTCAGGTTGCTCGCCGCGATCACATCATCGCCAGCAGTACCTTCAAGCACGAAGCTGGTCGGCGAGTCCTCCGCGACCACCTGCACGTTCAACGTCGAGGAGCCACTGAGATCGCCGTCGCCATCCTGGGCCACTACATCGAACGCCAGGCTCTGATCCTCTGGCAGCACCAAAGTACTGATGGTAGTGGTGGCGAAACGCACCCTGCCGTTGCCGGCAATACCCTCGATCTGCAGCTGGTTGAAGCTGATATCGGGATCTATCACCGTCTCCGCCATCGCTCCGGTGATGGTCATGGTTCCGCTACGGCTTTCACCCGTCTGGCTATTGGTCGCTGTCCAGCGAATGGTCAACTCGCCATTGACCTGGTCGTTGACCAATACCACCTTGTTGACCAGCCGCACATCGGTCGCCGGGTCGTTGTCGACCCCCGGTACCCCAGCGGCATGAAACTCCATGGTGAACTGTTCGCCACGATCGAAGAACTGATTGTTGATGCCGAAGCCCTGGGTGGACGAGTTGACCGCCCCCGGACTGCTGAACTCGATCAGGCCATCGGGAGTTTCGGCAAAACCTGGCACATGCCCTGGCGCGAGGTTGCTCAGCGAGTAGGTCAGCTCACTGGCGGCTTCAGGCTGAACCAGGTTGAACACGTAGGTGCCGTTCGCGCTTACCGTCAGGCTGAATACCGTCTGGTTGCTCGAGGTGAGGCCAGTCAGAGTTGTACTCAGGAAGTTACCCGCCCCATCGTAACTATGGACAGTCGTGTAATTCAGCCCGGCAATGGCCGGCCCGGCGATCTGGAAACCATCCAGACCATCGGCACCCGAGACCACCGAAAAAGTACCGTTAACCGTGCCTATTTCGTTGGGAATGATCGCCGTGGTGAAGGCACCGAGCGAAGGCATATCGTCGACAACGCCAATCACCAGGTTGCTGAAGGCCGAGGCGGTGCCATCGGACACGCTAAGGCTGAAGGTATCGCTTTCGTCCACACCGGCCACATCGGTGGTCGGACTGGTCAGCTGATAC